>Ga0209979_1004646_pt1 | contig 11253 bp, 7 predicted proteins | sample AnhtaG_FD_183114 | JGI IMG/M metagenome (GOLD analysis project Ga0209979, IMG submission 183114) | Deep subsurface microbial communities from Anholt, Denmark to uncover new lineages of life (NeLLi) - Anholt_01485 metaG (SPAdes) (version 2) | ecosystem: Environmental > Aquatic > Marine > Oceanic >...
TTCATTATGGCTGATTTTTATCTACCAAGAGGTAACTTTTTGGGGATTTTTTGACGAAATAGTCAATCAAATCCTCCATATCAGCTTGAAATCGACATATTACCCCGTGAACGGTTACCAATCCGGTTGCAGGAGGTTCAGGTACGATGTACTTTGATGATATTCGGTTGTATCCTCCGCCAGAGCCGATGCCGTAAGCTGGGATTTATACCAATTGTAATTAAAAGTTGCGCTTTACATAAAGAGCAGCGAGCCATCCCCAAGCTACGCTTGAGGCCGCCACCCTTTTGTGCCAAACACAAGAAGCGCAGTAATTAAATGCAATTGGCGATGGTAGAATTGCGGAAAAAACGTTACATCTGGTATCAACGGTGGCACTTAGCTATAGTCTTCACGGATTAGTTTTCCAAGGAAGGAGGTATTGCAATGTATTGATGGTAAAAACCTATCATCATTTGAGATGAGGGTTATGATATGAGAGTGCTGAAATTTGTATGGAAATGTTGGCGCGGATTGTGGCGGTCGGGCCAAAGTCCGCCGACCGGCATTAATACACATAAATGGGAAAGCAAAATCGAGATTTTGAGACATTTGTCAAGGAGGCGTTATTGAATTCTTGAGCTTAAAAGCTGTATGTTGTGAATAATGTGAACCATCCAAACTCCCTCTGCTCAGCTTTTCCTGCGACTCTTTTTTTTCTCACGATGCTTTTTCCAATGTTCTGTTTTTCCGACTAAGCAGGGAGTGATTGGTTTATATACTCCAACATAATTTTCGTTTAGTATTCTTGCTATTTCCAAAGCCGATATATCCGAGGGAGAAGACCTCAAGAGTTTACCGACTTGCTTATTAAGTACATCCTGAAGGCGTTTCTCTTCTGTTTCTGCTTGCTTTGGAGCCGCTAAATATTCTCTGGTCAGTTCCGCTAAATGTCGAAGGCGTTCTACTGTTGGGGTCGCTGCTGTGTCGAAAAAATTGACACACCAAAACCCAAGGTCATGATTATCCTCTACCTTGTTCTTATCATTTTGAATTTGTCGCATAAATTTGGTGCAGTTTAAGAAATTGTTCCATATCTCCTTCAGCGACTCAGCGATATCAGGCATATACAAGCGGTACGTATCTATGATATCACCAAACTGCCTTTCGTGTGCCGTATCCTTGAACAATTCCATAATGAAAAAATCTGAGAACCAACGTGAAATCCACTTTTTGCGGAAAGCTATGGTGGTGTGCTTAAATTTATCCCTTTGTTGCTCAATCCACTGGTCTATATCATCGGCAATCTGCTCCAACGATTCGGCTGCACGTGCTAATTCAATATCAGGTTTTACTTTGGTCTTTTCTATATCTTTTACAATTCCGAGCATCATTTTTCCTCCGAACTGCCAAAAGGACGATAGCAATTGTCCCTACGCCGGTAAAAGCCGGCATAATAAACTCTGTCAGACTCATAATCCCCAATTAAATTTTACGAAATGTGCGGAAGAATACCTCGCATTTAATAATTATAAAAGGCAGTGCCCTGGCTATCGGTGCCAGTCCAGTTAATCTTAAACTCGCCGGTTTCTTTCTTGTATAACCATCCGCTGGAGGTGCCATCTACCGCTGCAGAAAAGGCGGTCGCCTCGGGTACATAGACAATATTCGATAACTTGTTGAAGGAATTCTCGGGCAGTCTCTTAATATAAGGGCCGTATAGGTAGGGATCGGAAGGCACGGTGGACGGAGAAGCTGCACCCGTTTCGGTGGTGGTCCCGGTGAATTGTAACTGCATAAGTGCTTCCGGGACACCGGAGCCATTCAGATATCCCGGTGGGATTCCCTTATGCTGCAGCTTATACAACTCGATCTGACTTCGCATTACTCTGAGATTGTCTTTGGCCGCCGACTCCCGAGCTTTCGCAATATGCCCCTGAAATGTAGGTAAAACAAGCGCCCCAAGGATGCCCAGAATGGTCACAACCAATATAACTTCGACCAGTGTAAATGCCTTTTCTTTCATCTATTCAGCCCAAAAATATAAAATTGGGGAATTACATCTCCTATTATTAGCCATTAGGAAACGGTACTTCCCCATAGGACTTTGCCACAACACTAAAACCTGCCAGTTATGACTGGGAAAATCTATTTCTTTCCTGGTACGATGCGCACCTCGTCGGTTCCATGTATTACCTTTCCATCAGTTGTCTCGCCTGTCAAATTAGCTTCTGTGCTGTTCTCATCCAGACCCTTCAACTCCTGTGTCTTGAAATGATACAGCATATCCAAATCACCATCATCATCTACATCGCATAGCCTCCAACGCACGGGCGCAGCTCCTGCGAATTTCACGGTGGTTGGGTCAATGTTTCCGGCATCGAAGCCATCAGTCGTCAGCACTGCCACTGGCACGACTCCCTTGGACTTGAGATTTATGTTGTTGGGATTGCCGCCGGGCTTGATATCAATCTGGATTTCCTCTGGCCCGCTACTCGGAGGTGGTTGTAGATTAATGGGTTTATCGCTAAAAAACCACAAACCCGGTTTAAACAAAGTCGGTAGAATGGATTCACCGTTTCCATAAGTCCCTGTCAATACACTGCCTGTGCCGAAAAGAGGCGTGAATTCAGTGGCTTCAGTAACCACTTCGTCCACTGCGAAGTTCGTGCCATATACACACACAACCGCTTCTGGCTGACCTGTGCTAACGACAACATACCAAAACACACTGCCAGAATAGATGTTCAAAACGCTACCGGGATGAACTTGTATATATCCTGAAACAGAGGTATACAAATTCACTGTCGTACCATCCTTTATTTCCATATCATCATTCAAATCTGTTGTAACATCGTGTTCACCGCCATCATCATAAATGACAGCCCAGCCACGCGGTGCGGCGCATAGCAAAATCGCAAGAATACCCAGAATACACAATAAAATTTTTGATAATCTCATTCTAATATGATTTTTCTTATTTTTCTTTTTCATTGCTCCACCCCCTCAAAAAATAGATATTTTGGTTCCCCCAATTTGGCTTCTCGGCCTATCCCGGCTTGTGGATGAATAAAGATATCCAGCCACGCGCCGACGATTAGTTTTGCTAATACTGACCCCCGTGCCTGCGAAGCAATTCGACGACATCCTTGCAAACTCTATCCCTATTGGCCCTAATTGATGCCCAATACAGGGGAGAAAAACAGTTTTTGTCTTTAATGTTTACATCCACCCCATTGTCATTTAATCGCTATTAGCACTATTGCAATGGTTCCTATTAACAAAATAATCAACCCGATTATTAGCTCTGTCCGACTCATAATTGGCCCTGATTAAAGTATAAGCAATGGCTTGAGAGATGCAAATTCAGCAGAATAATAAATCATAGAAACCGGCCTTTAAATTCACTTAGAAGGCCTGCCGGAAAGAAAATAGCTATTTTTGCTCTCGGGGGATATATTTACTATAATATATGTGTTATGCAAAATTGAGGTTAGGCATACTTTGAAAAGAAAAAATCGTTTTTTTTGTTTTTTTCTTTTCAAACAGTAAGTTATTGTGTAATAAGCAGTTAGGTGATTATTTAAGAAAATCAAAAAACAGATTTCCTTAAATAATATATGCCTAACCTCAATTTTGCAGAAGCCTTACTATATTATTTAAAGGGGATCCCTGCAGAGAGCTCGAACGAGGTCGATGCATATAAGACAAAATTGCTGAAAATTAAGGGGGGAGACGTTATGGGAGCAGTAAAAGGATTTTGGCAGCATACGAACGGCAAAATTTACGCTGTCGAAAGCGATACGTTCGGAAAGATTATCGGCGGTTTCGGACCTTTGGACCCTGATGACCTACACGACCTCGACGATTACGATTACAAGCCCGCCATAACCGGATGGCTGGCAGAGGCAGTAGCCCAACATAAGCTGCATAGAATCAATCCCTGTATAGCCTAATTCCCTGGACCTCACTAACGAAAAGTCCTATAATACCTGGTGTGTGAGAGCTTCTACTTTTCTCCTCCAGTTTTACATGCTGATTAAGGCTCCTGCAAAATTGAGGTTAGGCATATATTATTTTAGAAAATCTGTTTTTTTGATTTTCTTAAATAATCATATAACTGCTTATTACACAATATCTTACTGTTTGAAAAGAAAAAACAAAAGACGTTTTTTTCTTTTCAAAGTATGCTTAACCTCAATTTTGCAGAACTCATACGTGCTGATTACCAGCTCTAATGGGCCCGTCCAGATAATACCTAAATAGTAAGGGTTTGGGGGCACTTATAGTGCCCCCAAACCCCGTCAACGTCATCATACCGGGCCATACATATTAGCCCGGTCTAACATTTCTTCAACTACTCGAATGTAGCCTGGCTCTCAATCACTGAACCGAGACATAGTCCACATCGAACGCCGTGATGCCTCCGGTTCCGGCGGAGCCGATAAGAAGGGAGCTGGTATCGTTTTCAAGATCAGTGCCCACGGTTACCTCAAATGACTCTGCTGGCCCGCCATTAACGGACACACTCACAATATGTGTGCCCGCACCGCCGGCAGCAATATCAATCACAAAGGTGTTCCACTGGGTAACATCATCAACGGCGATCATGTTTACAGCCACTGCTGCTGCAGCATTCTCGGTGTCCACGTCGCCCGAAGCTTCAGTACCGACCAAGTTGTTCATCACCAGCACATCAGTTGCTACATCCTCAAACATAGGTTCACCAGGCTGGGCCAGGGAGAACGAGATTATCCCCACGCCGGCCTCGCCAATGCCAATCATACCCTTGCCATTATCCCTGATGTGGTAGCCAATACCCTCAGCCGGCCAGGGTTCACCAGTTACTAGATCATCCAGAGGAGCCGAGGTCGCTACGCGGGCACAGAAATCAAGTCTCGCCCCGTCCAGGCTAATATCCATTGGGTGTTGAATATAGACCTTGCGGTTACTCGGGTCACCGATACCTAAGTCCCTGGGATCGCCCGTATCCTGGATGCGCAGGAAGGTCACTCCGTCCTCGGTCAGCGCTGCTGCGCCACCGGGATTGCCCTCGCCGGGGGCCGTGCCGTCCCATGCGTCGGAACCGTTGTCGTGGTTCCACGTGTCATCCAGAGCGTCGCCATCGTACACATAGCCAGATGGGCCTGCGGGGAGCCCTATCAGCTCCACTTCGGCGATCTGCATACTATTTGCACTTCCGGCGTCTCGAACGGCCGGGAATAGAACTTGATAGTGAGCGTATGCCACCGTATTATCAAACGAGATTGGTGTGGCATTCATCCTGAAGCGAGGCCAGGCATCCGCCTGGGCGAAATCGACGATATCTCCAACGGCAATCAGCTCGTATGGCCCATCGATACTCTCATTAGAACCAGAGAGCTCAAATGCAATTGGATCACGTTCTATCGCATCATTGGCTGTGGTTAAAGTCATTCCCGTAACAATAGTCGGGCCGGCCGATGGTGTAACCTGGAATCCGGTGGGTTCCAATTCACCTTTGAAGTGCAGAAACTTCGTCCTCTTGTTATCATCGATGGCCAAGTCAGGCGTTTCACCACCAGGCCAGCCGAAATTATCGCCATCCATTAATCCATCGTTCGGAACACCCTGGATTGCATCCCCTACCGCAGTGACATCAGCGGGTTTCGGTTCGGGGACTCCTATAAGCTCCACTTCTGCTATCTGCATACTATTCGCATTTGCGGCGTCTCGAACAGCCGGGAATAGAACTTGATAGTGATCGTAAACAACGTCATTATCAAACGAAATCGGCGTTTCGTTCTTTGTGAAGCGAGGCCATTCATCCGCCTGGGCGAAATCGACGATATCGCCACTGGCAATCAGCTCGTACGGCCCATCTATGCTCTCATTAGAACCATAGAGCTCGAATGCAATCGGGTCACGCTCTGCCGCGTCATTGGCTGTAGTGAAAGTCAGCCCCGTAACAATACTCGGGCCGTCTAATGGCGTAACCTGGATACCAGTGGGTTCAATTTCTCCTTTGAAATGCAGAAACTTCGTCCCGGTATTATCATCGATTGCCAAGGGAGGTGTTTCACCACCAGGCCAGTCTCCATCGTCCGGAACACCCTTGACGATGTCACCTGGCACGGTTACATCAAGTTCAACAGCGGGTAACATACTATTGACCGCCTTGAGGAAAATTGTCTTGCCCTCGGGTGTGAGATTCATCTCACCTCGGCCAATTAGTTCACCACTCTCTTGTGTGCCCTCTTGCGTGCCGGCGACGAATACCATCCGTGGTCCTCCCGCGATCTCGCCTGAGCCTGGGTAGAATTCTACCCCTGGTTCCCATACGACGATCCAGGGCAACCCATCGGTCGTTTGGGCGAGCAATGTACCGTTACCCACGCCCACTCCAGTGACGTCAGGGAATGTGGATGGACCTACAGCTCCATCCGTGACCAGCACCGGGGACGTCACGCCGGCAAATATAGGATTGTCGGCTGCCAAAATTTCCACCACAGCATCAGAGATATTCGGGAGGGTGGTGGTATCCAGCCACCGCCAACGGCTGCTCCTGATGAGATGGGCGGCGCTATTGATCATTGGCGTCGTAACTGAGTTCCATTGGGTTGGCTCATCGCCATCATCGTAATCACCGCTGTTGCTGTTGCGACTTACGATAATAAGGTCGGCAGCATTGAGAGCGGCTATCTTATCATCATCGAGTGTACGCCAGTACGTACCATTGTAGTCAACGTTATGGCCTTGTGCCGTAAGCAGGTCCACCCAGGCCTGGTCGTCCGGAGCGCCATCGGCGTTGTCATCATATGTACCGGAGACCCAGATGATATTGGTAGCGGTGGCCGACATAACGACACGAATGTCGTCTATGCTGATTGAGCCGGAGCCACCGGGCTCACCATCACCTACACCAACGTACAGCTTCGCGGCATCTGTCGGATCCACGCCGGTGAATTTGCTCAGCGGAATCGTCCAGTCTCTCCACGCATCAATCATTGTGGCTTCAGCATACGGATGAGTTACCGTAGCAACTGCACCGGTACTATCTTCCAGCGCCACATAAATCGGCTCGGGAGAATTACCGCCAAAGCCAACGTCTGTTGACGCAGTATCAGCACTTATGTCACCCACAATATCTACGTTGTCGAACGTGTATGTGCGTAACTCGCCGGATTGGTGTGAGGTCACAAACAGGCCGATGAGGACGGGATCCGCCATCTCAACGTCAATGGGGTTCGTCTGAGCGCCGTCCGGCGATGTGCACGTGAATAGTTCCCAAGTAACACCGTCGGCAGAATGGTAAGCTGTAATCGTGTTGCCTTCGCGCGTCAGTCTTACCCAATGAGGCGGTGACGCCGTGATATCCCCATGGAAGCTGTTGGAGCGTTCGCCGGTCGCCGGACGGCCCTGGAACGCTATGCCGCCGCCGTCGCTGCCTGTCAGTGCCATTAGCATGTGTTTGGAGCCCGCATCAAGCGACTCACGAATCATAACGCCACCCTTGGCCCAGTTGTTTGAGCCGGTGCCATTGTCAACGACGCGGGCAACTATTGTTGCATCGCCGGTCAGCTCCCTGTACCCATAGTGGAACTGATCCGAGCTGCCCCAGATGTCGGCCCCGGAACCAGTTATCGAGTAGGTCCCGGTCGCTTCGTCGAGGCTGGCACTGCCTTCATCTTCATGAGCCGGTGCGCCATGGAACCTGAGCGTCAGGTCCGCAAGTCCACTTATCGTCAAGTCCTGCGGCGTATCAAAGGCAACCTCAGAAAGGTACGGCTCAGCACCGTTGTCATAGTCCAGAGTCGTCTCATCATCACTAATCACTAAGTATTTAGGAGTAGAGAAGCTCCATACCGGACCTGGATTGGTCACGATAATAGCAAACTCATCGACCTTCCAGTAGTAGCTCGTAAACGGCTCCAGCAGCCCGGGGTCAAACGATGTATCCATCAGTTTGCCCTGGAACGTACTCGGGTCTGAAGCTGCTACGGCCGCTTCGTCGGTGCCGAAATACACATCGTGCAAAATCGCATTCTTGCCGGCTGTCCAGCTAAGCTTAGCACTCAGAGCCACACCCTCGGCGCCGTCTTCCGGGTCTGGGAAATGGGCCTCTATAGGCAACGTCGTGAAGCTCCAGACATTACCCTCAATTACGGTTCCATCGGCATCGACCTCATCGACTCGCCAATAGTAGGTCGCCCCCGGGGCTAAGTCTGCGAATTGTAATGCCAATGGGCCTTCAGCAAGAAAGTCCGATTCGTCAACTGTGGCATCCGTGCTCAGATATACCTTGTGAGAGACAGCCGTGCCTCCCGCGCCCCACTCCAACGTCGCCGTATCTGCATCAACGGCGCCATCAGCCGGGTTCGGATTCGCGGCCTTCAGGAAGACGACGGGCAATGGTATCGACGACAGATAATCACCTGAAATTACAGCACGTTCGGCGATACCGGGACCTTGCCAGGCAACCGCTACACCGTCGCCGCCGCCGCCTTCTTTGACTACACCCTCAATGTAGTACTTCTGACCGGCTTGCAGAGTTACAGGAGCGGCAGAGGCCTGGTCGGGATTGTCCGACCCACCGGTATTGTCCCAGTCGTATGAGTCGCACCAGCCGTCTATCCAGGCAATACGTATTACGTTGGCCGGGTCATCATCGGTGCTCAGTAAAAATTCGCACGCATCGTCGCCGGCGATCCAGAAGTTGTAATCGCCGGTTTCGGGCGGATAGAGATAACCGCGAATTCTGGCTCCGTAGTTGTCATTATACGGTGCGGGCCGGTCATACGTCCTGTCGAAAGACGTCAGAAACTCATGATCGTCCGGGCTGTCCGGATAGAGGGCATTGTCGTAAAGGTCGCCCAGAGCGGTACCGCCCATATCATTCCAGTACTCAATCAGAATCTCGCCGGTCGGCTGGCTGCTGGCATTACCCACCAGAGACAACACTACAACAAAAGAAGTTAAAAGAAACAATTTCCTACACATAATAGTCCTCCTCTAAAAAAATTTAAAATAATTGTGAATTTATGCTTTGGCCACACACCAAAACACTCGATGTTTCCAATAAAGAAACATCGATAACCAAAAATCACAAATCGTAAATTATTTATATCTGCCCAGGATAACTTTTTTACGATTTGCTAATACCTTGTACGATTTGCCGATACCTCCTTCCTTATAAAAGCCCAAAATGAGCTGTTAATTGAATAGATTTTAACTGCGGAGCATAAAGTTTTTAAGCTTTGTCCCTTCCTCAATCCTCCAGCCGAGCTAATTTACCTGAAAATTACAGGCATTTCGCCCGCTAAAAGGCCAAAATCCACGTTTTCACTATTTTTATTTATACCACATTAACTACTTGCCCGTCAAGGGAAATTTTTAAAGAATTTTGCGTGCCTGACTACCTTTTTTTAGAGAAATAAGATTTTTTTTATGTCGGCTTCGCAACACAAAAACTTTTAATTCTTTTGGGGGCCATTCCGGCTCTCGCCTGATTCTCGGCCAGTTGTCATAAGTGTTTGTCAATACTGATGTAACCTCAATTTTGCAGAAGCCTTGGGAGTATATGGAAGGGAGGATATAAGCTAATCGCATCATAGAAAAGGGATGAATCCCAGAAAAGGGATGAACTGACGAATCGAAATTGCCTACGCGAAAATCCTGCCGCGCCAGCGGTTTAGTCCAACAATTGAATTTCAGCAGGGTCAGAGCCGGCGCCCTCAGCCAAGCTACAATCTTTTTTGCCGTCTGATGTTCATACTTAATCACTCGGGCCCACCCAGGAAGCCCTCATGGAAAAAGACCGGCTTGTATCCATGTTCAGTAACCCAGCGGATGGCCACATCAAGTCTTTTGAAATGGTCGGGAAGATAGTTGGAATAGAATGGCCAGAAGTACTGCTCATGGGTAAAAAGGTCCATAATCTCCGCGTGTTTGGGGTCCATAGCGAGCGGTTCAAGTGTAGGCACAATGCGTTCGATGGGTGTGTTGTTGCAAACAATATCAACTCTGGAAAAAACTATGCCGCTGTCGAAGTCCATAAGGGCATCATGGCGGGACAGATACTCGGACCGGACATCATCCAGCAGATAGTTAACATCCCATATACCATTTTGACGACGGAAATAGCCGCTCAGGACACGGACTCCGCGTTCGTAGAGAGGCTTTAAGGCTGTGGGCTGCACCATTCCCCAGTGGATAACCGTAGGGGGTGAATAGGTCTGCTCAGAAGCAAAGCGAATTATCTGTTCAGCTACCTTGTCCAAATCAGCTATCAACTGTGACGCCGGGGCATACTGGTATGGCCGATCAGGCTTATTTGCATGGGCGTGGAAGGCGAGCTTGAGCCAGTCGGAGCTGTCTCGCCACTCGCCTTTGTAACGGTCAGGAAATTGGGGCAACTCAAATCCGTCTTCGGTTGTATAATAGATGTTAAGAACAAAGCGTGCACCGTATTTCGAATGGAGCTCTCGAAGATTCCTCAAGTAGAAGCAGTCGAACAGGGAGGCATAATTATTCTTTGCGATATCGCGCAAAAAGAAGCTGTTATCGTCAATCGAGAATCTATAGCGGGGCTGGGATTGCCGGTCCCACAGTACCTGCACGCGATGCTCATGTCTGCCGAAGCTACCCTGAGAGACTGCGATGATCTGTGTCTGCTTTGGCGACAGAACAATTTCTGAGGTAAATCTCGTGCCTTCCCGTTGTGCCGGCGTCCCGTTGACCGTCACTCGGTCGCGCAGAGGTGCCTGTCCGGATACCTGAATTTTCAAGCCTTCACTGATTTGCTTTCCGTGCCTTCGGTTCAAAACCGCCCCGTGAAACGGCTCATCAATCCCTATAGATCCGGATGCCCGTGCCAAGAGCATCTCCGGCCTTGCGAGAACGATTCTTATGGCACCTGCCGACGTAGTTTTTAAAAAGTTACGTCGTGTTGTTGATAGCTTCTTCATTATCTCATCTCCCTTCATGATTGAAACTGAGCCCTTCCTTATCGATTCAGCGAGTGCCTTTGAATCCCATTTGTACCTGCCAGCCTGGATTTTTCGCATATCCTTCGGATTCATAAGCCCCAAAATCGCAAGGAGGTTTTCTGGTAGTATGGTTGAAATCTTGCTTTTGAGTGAAATCTGGACTGGCATTATTGATTAGCACTGTGCCCGGTTTAGGCCAATAGTTCTTTTTGTCAGGCTCGACAAAAGCCTTGTAAATAGTCCCACCATCACAAAACCGAGAGCCATCAGTCTTTACACCCACTAATCGGCCTTTCACATAGTTGGC
>Ga0209979_1004647_pt1 | contig 11252 bp, 11 predicted proteins | sample AnhtaG_FD_183114 | JGI IMG/M metagenome (GOLD analysis project Ga0209979, IMG submission 183114) | Deep subsurface microbial communities from Anholt, Denmark to uncover new lineages of life (NeLLi) - Anholt_01485 metaG (SPAdes) (version 2) | ecosystem: Environmental > Aquatic > Marine > Oceanic...
TGGAGGAATTAAGAATCCAATATCCGAATGAATATGAAAGACACTGCAAAAAAGATTACTAGACGTGACTTTATGGCTGGTCTCAACAAAGTGACGTAACGTTTAATGTCTGGTGGTGGGGCAAGAAGAGAGTTTAAGAGGGGGCTTAAAAGCCCCCTCTTTCATTCATTAAAAAGTTCCCCCTCCCCTTGATAAGGGGAGGGGGTTAGGGAGTGCTAGCTCACCTCATTCAGAGAGTTCTTCAATCTGCTGCTCGGCCGCTTGTATCAACATAGGATTGTTAGTGAGGGTGATGCACTTCCCAAAGTCAGCTATGGCCTCGGCGTTTTTATCCTGTAGTTTGTAGGCGTAGCCACGGCTGTAGTAGGCCTCGGCATATTGAGGGTTGAGGCGGATGGCTTCGTCAAAGTCCTCAATGGCTAGCTCAATCTGGCCCAGCAGGCCATAGGTGAGGCCCCGGTTGTAGTAGGCATTGGCATCTTCAGGGTCAAGACTGATGGCCTGGTCAAAGTCCTCCATGGCTAGCTCATACTCGCCCAGTTGACCATAGGCGTTGCCCCGGTTGTTGTAGGCCCTGGGATCTTCAGGGTTAAGGCTGATTGCCTGGTTAAAGTCCTCAATGGCTAGCTCAAGCTCACGTAAGGTAGCGTAGGCGATACCTCGGTTGTTGTAGGCATCGGCATATTCGGGGTCAAGACTGATGGCCTCGTCATAGTCCTCAATGGCCCGCTCAAGCTGGCCCAGTTGACCATAGGCGTTGCCCCGGTTGTTGTAGGCCCTGGGATCTTCAGGGTTGAGGCGGATGGCCTGGTCAAAGTCCTCCATGGCTAGCTCAAACTGGCCCAGGTTAACGTAGGTGAGACCCCGGGTGTAGTAGACCTCGGCATATTCGGGGTTGAGTTCAATCGCCCTGGTGTACTCTTCTATCGCCTCATCGTAGCTGCCCTGCTCGGTCAACTGGTTGCCCTGGTCGAAGTGCCATTCAGCAGTGCCGTCAGCCGTCTCTCCACAACCGGCAAGGACAGCACCCAGCGCCAAGACCAAGGTGATAAGAACAACAATGCCTCGACCCATAATCTACCTCCATTCGATTTTTTCAGGGAATACGTATACGCCTTCTATGCAGGGTATCACTGCTAGCCAGTGGCTGTCAATGGTCAAGGAGGGGCGAGGGGGAGGGTGAGGGGGCTTTAAGCCCCCTCTTTCATTAAAAAGTTCCCCCTCCCCTTACTAAAGGGAGGGGGTTAGGGGGTGGGGTTCCCTATAATTTAATTACGCGAATTCGTCGCCGATACTAGCCCTCCTCGTGCCCAGCCAGAAGCCAAAGAAGAAGAAGGCGACAGCAATCGCCGCCATTATGACATACATCAGCCAACCGGTTATTTCGGGGAAGGTAAAGCCAACGGAGAATGTGGCGGCGCCAGTCCAACCGCTGACGTTGGAGGCAGCATCTATAGCCCTTACCCTCCAGTAGTAAGGCTCTTCCTCACTGGTTGATTCCAGCTCCTCCGATTCGAGGAGGGTATATTCCGAGGTGGTCAGCCCTGTATGCTCCACTAATATATCGGTGAAATTGGCGTCAGTGGCAATCTGGAGGTCATAGGTAATCGGCAGGCTAAGGTCAATAACATCATCCCAGTCAAATCTCCCGTCCTCAAGCTTGCCATCTAGGAGTGGTAGCTGGGGTTGGGGTGTTGGGGGTGGTGTTGACTCCATGTAAAAGTCAAATACTTTGGTAACAGAGCCATCGCTAACGGTTATGGTGTGAACCCCGCCAAGGCTGGGGGGAATGGTGATAGGGGCCGTGAAATTGCCGCTGGCATCGGTGGGGACAGTGGCTAAGGTGACAGGGGTAGTTTCATAGGTGACGGTAACCGTGGCACTAGGCGTAAAACCGGTGCCGGTAATGGTAAGCGTCATGCCGACATAACCAGGCGCGGCGGTGGTTGTCGTCTGGCTGATGGTGGCATCGGTGGTGGATACAAAGTCAGCCGTAGCCGTGTTGGTGCCGTCAGTCGCCTCCACCTCGTAGGTCCCAGCCATACTGGCGGGCACGGTAAAGGTGGCGCTGAAATAGCCTGTGGAATTAGTGGTTACCGTCGTTGGAGAGGTGGCAACAGTGGTGCCGTTATACTTGATGGTTATCGTGTAGCTAGCCTTAAAGCTGGTGCCGGTAACGGTTACGGTAATGCCCGAAGACCCGTTGGTGGGGTCGATGGTTATTTTTTGGGCAACGGTGAAAGTGGCTGTGTCGTAGTTATTGTCTTCATCCTTGGCTTTTATGGTGTGGCTGCCGCGGGAAGTCTCGGGGACATTGAAGGTAGCACCAGAGAAACTGCCATCGGCATTGGTGTCGTCCGTGTCCACGATGGAACCGTCAAAGTAGATGATTATATCGGAGCTGGCGGCAAAGCCGGTGCCGCTGACGGTAATCGTGTCGCCGACAGCCCCCGAGCTGGAACTAATGGTTACCTCCGGCGAGACGGTGAAGTTGACCGTGGGAGAATAGTAGGAGTCTCTGGCCCTTACGGTATGGGTTCCCTTGGTGCTATCGGGGACGGTGAAGGTAAATTCAAAGGTGCCATCGTCATCGGTATAATCGGTGCCGACGCTTTCACCATCATAGTAGATGGTTACGGTTGCGCTGTCATTGAAGCCGTAGCCATCGACCGTAATCGTGTCGCCGACATTACCCGACGACTCGTCCAGTTCAATCTCCGGCGTTACCGTAAAGGACGCAGCGGCATCGTAAGTCGGATCACAAGGTACAGACACCACCACGGCGTAGGTACCTCGCGGGACTGTGGGTACAGTTATGGTGCCTGGGGCAGAAAGGTTACCACCGCTGACCGTTGCCGACAAGTAAGGCTCGCCCGAATCTCTTATATAATCACCATCAATATCGAACCAGACACACCCAGAACCATTTACCGTGAAACCTGTGCCGGTGGTCACGGTTACGGCTGTCCCCGGAGGGCCAGAAGAGGCTGAGAGCGTCATTGATGCCGCCAGGGCTGGCGTAGCCGGTATGGCTATCATGAGCAGGGCAAGGATGACCGCCATTGCCAGAATCCGAAAGAGTTTATTTTTCTTCATTTCTCACCTCCACTGGTTTTTGCCGAACACGGTTACTATCACCGAAAAAACATCCAGCTAATCTATATTATAGCAGAAAAAGTAAAGAAATTATTAATGGGGTAAGGCCTTAGCTTGCCAACATAAAAAAATTCCCCCTCCCCTTACTAAGGGGAGGGGGTCAGGGGGTGGGGTTACCTATAAATTTAGTAATATTCGGGGATAGTCCTGCGGCCTATCCAGAAGCCGAGGAAAAAGATGACAACGGCTCCGACTCCCATCAGGGTGTATAGCAGCCAGCCTGGGATTCCGGAGAAGGAAAAGCCAACGTGAAATGCGGCGGCGCCAGTCCAACCGCTGGCGTTGGAGGCAGCATCTACAGCCCTAACCCTCCAGTAGTAGGGTTCTTCCTCACTGGTTGATTCCAGCTCCTCCTCCTCGAGGAGGGTATATTCCGAGGTGGTCAGCCCTGTCTGCTCCACTAATATATTGGTGAAATTGGCGTTGGTGGCAATCTGGAGGTCATAGGTAACAGGCAGGCTAAGGTCAATAACCTCATCCCAGTCAAATCTCCCGTCCTCAAGCTTGCCATCCAGGAGTGGTAGCTGGGGCTGGGGTATTGCCGGGGCCGTTGACTCCATGTAAAAGGTGACCTGCATGGGGGTAGGGATGATGCCATCAGTGACAGTTATAATGTGAGGCCCGGCTTGGCTGGGAGGAATGGTCAAGAGATAGGAAAAACTGCCGTCGATTAGGCTGTCAGTGGTAAATACCACTGGCTCAGAAGCGTAGGTGATGGTTATCTGGGAATCACCCTTAAAGCCAACGCCACTAATCGTTACCTGGGCACCGACATAGCCAGGTGAAACCGCGGTGTAAAGCGGGGTAATGATGAGGTCGGTAGTGATGGTAAATTCCGCAACGACTGTGTTACCATCATCGTCCTCTACCTCAACAACGTAGGTCCCTGGTCCCAATTCGGGCACGGCAAAGACAGCCTCAAAGCTACCGTTGGCATCAGTGTTATCGTCTCCACCTATTATATCCACCTCATCGTCACCAAAGGTAACGGTAATATCCACATTTTCGCCGAAGCCAGTGCCGCTAGCGGTTATCTCAGCCGCGATTGCCCCTGCAGTGGCACTGAGGGTCATGCCCGGTTCCACAGTGAAGGTGGCTTCGCCCCCGTGGGTAGATTCATCCTCAACGGTTATAGTGTGGGCACCGGCAGTGCTCTCCGGGACGAGAATTTCGCAGGTAAACTCGCCGCCACTGTCAGTGTCTTCATCCCCATCGACTATAGTTTCCTCAACACCATCATAATATACGGTAACATCCTCGTCCCTATCAAAGCCAACGCCTTTAATCTCAACCCGGGTGCCTACCGGACCCTCCGCCGGGTCCAGCTGCTTGATGCCGATTACGGTGAACTCAGCAACCGCCTCTATGCGGTCATCACCTGAATAGGTGGCATAGATATAATAGTCACCACCGTGTACATCCTCATCATCAACTCCGTCAGTAAGCTCAGTGGGAACGGCAAAGGCGTCAATGTACTCGAATGTGCCCGGGTCGGGGTCAGTTAGCCCCTGAACAATGGCTGTTTTCACCCTCTCGTAGCTAGTAACCTCAACATCGATTTCATCGCCAACCTCCGCCTCCTGGCTGGAGAAGTAGATATAAACTGCAACCGCCGGTGTGAAACCCGTGCCTTCAATATCAACATAATCGCCGATTTCACCTTTCTCCGGGTTCACTTCAAGAACTTTATCCGCCAGGGCTGACGTAGCCGGTATGGCGAGCATCAGCAGGGAAAAGATAGTGGCCGTAGCCAAAATGCGAAAAAACCTGTTGTAAATCACCTTTTACCTCCATCATTTTTGCCAAATTGCAAAACCTGTCTAATGATAAACTATGGCTTTATAGCCTGTCAATGTCTGCCCAAATACGACAAAATAGTGTTGACTGAAATAGAACATATGTGCTAATATAAGCATCGCACCGGTTTTTGGGAAGAGACGCTATGTGTTTGGATGAGAGCGATTTGGATTTGCTGCCGGAGTATTGCCGCTACCGAGATGATGGATGCGAATTTGCCGACTCCTGCCTCAACTGCCCGTTTCCCGATTGTATCTATGCCCAGCCTGGGGGCAGGCAGCAGTGGCTGAAAGGATTGAGGGGTAAAGAGGTGCTAAGACTGTTCACTACCCAGGGTAAAGGGATAAAGGAATTGGCGTCGGTGTTTGGCGTTAGTCAGCGCACCATCCAGCGGATACTAAAGAGAGCCAGAGATGAATCGGCTCCAAAAATCAAGATTTTGGGGGGCTCCGATGAATAAAACCTCTATTGTCTCACAGCTAAACCGCCTTGATATAGACCGCCTCAGGGGATATAGAGGGCTGCTTGATTTCTACCATGGTCGGCAATGGGAAGGTAGGGAGAGGCGGGGGGAGAAACGCCTGACCTTCAACTACGCCAAGGTGTTCATCGATAAGGTTACTTCATATCTGATGTCGGGCATCAACTTTGCCGTGGAGGCGGTGGGGGATTCAGAGGAGGATAAAGCCAGAGCCCAGAGGGCAGAGGCCGCCTTATACCAGGTCTATGAGGACAACAACCTGGAGCAGCTTGACCTGGAGACTGAGATTGATTGCGCTATCCTGGGCGATGCCTGCTATAAGGTTATCTGGGACGGGGAGGCAAAGAGGATAAGGATTACCGCCCCCGATGTTCAAGGCATCTATGCCTGGTGGCTGGGGGATGATACCTCAAGAATATGGCGGGCAGCTTCTAAATACAGCCTGACTGCCGAAGAAGTCGAGTTCCTCTACCGGGTGAAGCCTAAGGATAAGAAGGTGACCATCGTCGAGCTATGGACTGATGGGGAATTTGAGCTTTACCTGGACGGCGCCCTGATAGAGCAAAAGCCCAACCCCTACGGCTTTATCCCCTTTATCATCTACCCCAACCTCAGAGAGCCAAAGAGGTTCTGGGGAATATCCGATTTATCACAGATTATGGAGTCGCAGCGTGAGCTGAATCGGGCGATGTCACAGCTATCCCGCATACTAGAGCTATCGGGTAATCCTGTCGCCGTGCTGGAGAACGTGGAGGAGTCCGAGGATATCGCCGTTAGACCGGGGGCGGTGTGGACTATCCCCGAGGATGCTAAAGCCTACCTGCTTGACCTGCTGCAGGGTGGTGGGGTCAGGCTACACATAGATTATATCAACCTACTGTATAGAACTTTGCATGATGTATCGGAATCACCCCGGGCTGCCTTTGGTGGCACCGAGAGGGATTTGTCCGGGGTAGCCCTTGAGATTGAGCTTAACCCATTACTGCAGAAGGTGAGACGGAAGCAGATTATCAGGACTGCCGTCTATAACCAGAGAAACCGGCTCATTCTGAAGCTACTGGAGAGGTACCGGGGTGAGAGCTTTGGTGAAAACCGCTTACGGGTAATATGGAGCCCGATGCTGCCTCAGGATTTAGCCCGGCTGGTTGCTAACGAGCAGACACTGGTGCAGACTGGCGTCCACTCCAGGCGCCGGGCTATGGATGAAGTGGGCGTTAAAGACCCCGAGGGTGAGTTTAAGCGGTGGCTGGAGGAGAGGGAGGCTATTCTCAGGATGAATAAGGAGCTTAACGCCAAGTCAACGAGAGGCGGAGAGGGAGAGAGCTTTAACCGTTGACCGAGGCGTTGAGGAATCTTCATCGTAAGGAGGACTAAAATTGCCAGATAACAAACAAAACCAAGAGCCTAACGGGGAGGAGCTAGAGAGTTCCAGGGTGGAGGAGCTTGAGGCGCTACTAGCCGAGAAAGACCAGCAGCTTGCTGAGAAGAATTCCCGCATCTCCAAGCTGGAGCAAGCTATGGCTGATAGGGACAAGCAGGATGCTGCCCTCAAGCAATCGGTACTCAAGCTAGAGCAGAAGTTGACCGAACTGGAGGATAGCCTGGCTCAGGCAGTATCAAGCTACCGGGCTTTAGTGGTTCAATCGAACCCTGGTGTGCCCGAGGAGCTGATAACCGGGGACAGCATTGAGGCTATTGATAAGTCGGTGGCAGCTGCCCAGACCCTAGTCGAAAAGGTGAGAAAGGAACTGGAGGCCGAGATAGCCGGGGCCAGGGTGCCGGCTGGGGCGCCACTGAGGACACCAGTAGACCTCTCAGCTCTATCCCCGCAGGAGAAGATTCAATACGCAATAGGAGAAAGGAGATAGAAAATGGCTTTAACTTTGGATGAGGCATCCAAGCTGTCAAACGATATGCTACTTCAAGGAGTGGTGGAGACCATCGTCAAGGACTCGCCCGTCCTTCAGCAGCTGTCCTTTATTGAGATTGTGGGTAACGTCCTGACCTACAACCAGGAAAAGACCCTGCCCACCATCGATTTCTACGATGTCGGTGATACCTGGGCTGAGTCCACACCAACCTTCGAGCAGAAAACGGCTTCCTTAAAGATTATGGGCGGTGATGCCGATGTCGATAACTTCCTCAAGGCGACCCGCAGTAACATCCAGGACCTGGAGGCAGCCGTGGTCGAGCTGAAGGCTAAGGCGCTCAAGGACAAGTTTGAGGACACCTTCATCTACGGCGATTCTGCAGTGAACGCCAAGCAGTTTGATGGCTTAAGGAAGCTGATTGATACCACCACCGCCAGCGACCAGGTAATAGCTATGGATGGTACCGGGGCTACCCTTACCCTGGCTAAGCTGGATGAGCTTATTGATGCCGTAAAGGGTGGTAAGCCCGATATGCTGCTGATGAGCCGACGCTCGAGGCGAAAAATAAATGCTCTAGTCAGGGCCGCTGGTGGCATGGTAGAGAGCGATAGGGATAAGTGGGGCAACTTTGTCCAGCTGTGGGACGGCATACCCATCGGCGTCAACGACTGGATACTGGACACCCATGTCCTTACCGGTGGCGTGGAGACGGCAACCAGCGGCGGCACCTGCTCCACTATCCATGCCTTCCAGATGGGGGAGGGCGCTCTGTGTGGCTTGACCAGCCCTGGTCACCTGACCGTGGAGCCAATCGGCTCGCTGGAGACCAAGGACGCATCACGAACCCGCATTAAGTGGTATTGCTCACTGGCTATGTTCAGCTCAATTAAGGCAGCCGCTTTAATCGGGGTCAAGGACTAAGATAAGTAAATTTCGGGGGAGCCTCCAAGGGAGGCTCCCCCCCAGGAGGGGAAATATGGAAAAGCAAGATGTAGCTCGATGGATCTGTCACTATAGGCTCAGTAAATACCACCAGGACATCGAGCCTTACCGTGGCTCAGAACCAGCCTTCTATGACCGCTTCCAGCCTTATGAGGTGATTGAGGGCGAGGGTAATTGCCTGCTTAATGTCGGCATTGACGAGATGTGGGATTTAATTTGCGGTGATTCAACCAGTCATTTCAACAATACTAATGCCCAGATTGGCGTCGGCGATTCCAATACTGCTGCCGACCCTTCCCAGACCGACCTGCAGGCAGCCACCAACAAGACCTATAAAGGTATGGAAAGCGGCTATCCCACTTCCACCAGCCAGAAGGCGACCTTTAAGGCAAGCTTTGGGGATGCTGAAGCTAATTTTGCCTGGAATGAATGGGTGGTCAAACAGGGAACCAGCGGCAAGTGCCTTAATAGGAAGGTTGACGCTCTGGGCACAAAATCAAGTGGCACCTGGACACTAGAAGTTAGTATCACTTTGAGCTGATAAGGAAGGCGGGGGCTAAATGGCCACCAAATACGAATACTATAATACTGGGGATAATGCCAATATTGCACCATATGGTACATCTTGGTATGCGCAAACCTTCACCCCATCAGTTGCCCACAAAATCACCAGTGTCAAATTGCTGCTCTCCCGTGTCGGAAGCCCGGGGACGGTAACCGTCAGCATTAAAGCCACTGATGGTAGTGGTCACCCGACAGGTAGTGATTTATGCTCGGGGACGACCAATGGCGATACACTGCCAGACACCCTTCCTGGTGAGTGGAGAGAGGTAACACTCGGAGATGGCGCTGACCTCAGTGCCATCACCAAATACGCTATTGTTGTTAGGGCAATAAATGGTGATGGCGATAATAAACCACGCTGGCGGCTTGATAGCACAAGCCCAACATACGCTGGGGGATGTCTAGAGCAAAGCACAGACAGTGGCTCAAGCTGGACTAGTCTTACTGCCTATGACTTTATGTTTGAGGAATGGGGAGAGCCATCAGTAACCGAGAAGACATCATCTGATGCCGGTTCTGGTGTAGAGGGTACACCAATGCAAGCCGCTGCCCTGGCTGGCACTGAAACCGGCTCCGGTATTGAAGCCCTCATCGCCCGCCTGTTAGCCGCCTTTGACACCGGCTATGGTGTTGAAGCAGCTAATGTTGAAACCGACGGTCTGTTTAAAAACCTGTTTGCCACTGAACTGGGGCAGGGCTCCGATTGTCTTATTGCCAAGATAGAAATGCCCACCAAGGGGGGAGGTATGAAACTATGGACCTAAACACGATGAGAACTATTGTCAGGCGTGACCTGAGGGATGAAGAACCGACGAACTACCGCTGGAGCAATGATGAGCTGGATAGACACATCGCCCACGCCGTAAAGGAGCTTTCTGAGGCGATGCCTCTGCCGGCAAAGGCTACCCTGCCCACCACCGCTGGCTCCAGGGTGATTGATATATCCTCTCTGACCGATAGGGTTATGGTGGAGGCGGTGGAATATCCGGCAGGCAACTTTCCACCCTGCTACCAGAGGTTCGCTCTGTGGGGGCACGCCCTAACCCTGTTTGCCGATGAAGTCCCCGATGGCTCCGATTGCAATGTCTATTACGGCATGCTCCACACCCTTGATGCTGAGGGGTCTACCATCCCCACCAGGCACGAGGACCTGATCGCTACCGGCGCCGAGGGCTATGCCGCTGTAGAGTGGGCTAGCTATGCCATCAATAGGGTTAACGTGGGCGGTAGCGGAACCCCGAAGGAGTTCCTCAGCTGGGGCAATGAGAGGTTAAAACGATTCAGGAACGAGCTGAAGAGGCTGGGAAGAAAAAATCGCATCAGAATTCGCCAGCTATACCAACCCTATAATTTCCCAGTTTCTAAAGCTACCGATTATGGACCATAAAAGGAGGACACCTTGAGCGTTAAACAAGGACTAGACAGGACTAAAGACGGTCTACCCAAAGAGGCGTTTGCCATCGTCGGCGACCCGGATGACCCTGATACCTGGAAGCTGCCCCATCATAAGCGAAGCATCTTCAGAGCCCTAAAGGGGAGGTTGGATATAGAAAAAACAGTCGACTGGGAGCGGATGCCAGCAGCCGTGGCGGCTTTCTCTCCCGGCGGCTACCGGGGGCAGAGGGTCGATGCCAGCCCGGAGCAGATACTCCAGGCAGCCAAACACCTGGCAAACCACTACCGTAAGGCGGATAAGCCTTTGCCTGATACCCTGGCAGCATTGGCGTAGGCTTGTGAAGTTCGGAGAAGGGGATGAGACAACTTAGCTCAACATTGCTTGCCGCCCAGCAAGAGGCTTCCCATACCCCCTATGTCAAGGTGGAAGCCTCAAATAAGCATGCCGGCGTGGTCAATCTGCGCTGGTCAAGGCTCTATACCGGCTCCGAAGAAGATTACTATCACGCCCTGACCATGCCCGGGGATGGCTGCCTAATCAGGGTCAGGGTAACCCCGCCGTCTGATTCCAGAAAGCTCTACCAGCAGAGAGTGGCTGACCCCAGCCCCCAGTCCGATTTCAGCCAGTGGGTCTATACCAACCAGTATGATGTGGTTATTGTCGCCTGTTGCTCGCTGGGGGCTCAAGTCTCCATCTTCTGGATTAAGAGCGACCGCAAGCTCTACCAGCTAAAGAGCACCGACTACGGGGCCAGCTGGGGAAGCCCCCAGCTCCTGACATATACCCCGACCACCGCCATTAACGGCCTGGCTGCCGCATACAAGCCCAACGGTGATATTGCCCTGTTCTTCGCCGACCAGGCGACCCTCTATGTGATGAAGTGCCTGAATGGTAACTGGGAGGATAAGGTCGCCTGGGACAAGTCAACCGGCGACCTCTCCGGCGTAGCCACCGTCTATGACGGCGACTGGAACCTTTTTGTTACCGGCAAGGATTCTGATGATAATTTTAAGCTGTGGTCGCTGGTCTACGGCGACGGCGGTGA
>Ga0209979_1004648_pt1 | contig 11251 bp, 6 predicted proteins | sample AnhtaG_FD_183114 | JGI IMG/M metagenome (GOLD analysis project Ga0209979, IMG submission 183114) | Deep subsurface microbial communities from Anholt, Denmark to uncover new lineages of life (NeLLi) - Anholt_01485 metaG (SPAdes) (version 2) | ecosystem: Environmental > Aquatic > Marine > Oceanic >...
AAGTTTAGCTATGGACCCAATCGATTTGACCATAATAGTCGTGTATCTGGTCGGTATTGTCACCATCGGCTGTTTGGTCGGCTTTCGCCAGCGCCGGGCAGTGGAAGGACAGGGCTATTTTCTTGCCGGCAGAACGCTCACCTGGCCTGTAATCGGTCTGGCCCTTTTCTCGACAAACATCTCGACTGTACACCTCGTCAGTCTGGCCGAAGAAGGTTACAGAAACGGCCTTGCCTATGGCAACTTCGAATGGATGGCGGCATTTACCCTCATCATCTTAGCGTTATTCTTTGCACCTTTTTATCTCCGTGCCAAGGTCGCAACACTGCCTGATTTTCTTGAGAAGCGTTACAGCAGACCTTGCCGTGACTGGCTTGCTTTACTTTCGATAATCTCGGCTATCTTCATCCACATCGGCTTTTCTCTTTATGCCGGTGCCGTTGTGCTGGAAGGTATGTTCGGCATTAACATTATGACAAGCATTATTTCCGTTGCAGTACTGACAGGCCTCTATACTATTATTGGAGGTCTGCTGGCTGTTGTTTTGACCGAGTCGATTCAAACCGTTGTTCTTATATTAGGAGCAGTATGCATAACAGCGCTTGGTCTTTGGCACGCAGGCGGATGGTCTGAATTCGTCGCCAGTGTTGAGCCGGTCAAAATGACGATACTCCGCTCTTCTGATGATGCATCGGGCCTTCCCTGGTATTCAGTTTTCTTAGGCTATCCTATCATTGGTATCTGGTACTGGTGCGCCGACCAGACGATTGTTCAGCGCGTGCTCGGTGCTAAAGATGTCAATCACGCTCGCGTTGGTCCTTTGTTTGCCGGCTTTATTAAAATCCTGCCCGTATTCATCTTCGTGCTCCCGGGCCTGATTTGCCTCGGACTAATCAACCAGGGTAAACTGCCTGATACGTTGGAGCACCCGCGAAATACATATTCATTTATGATTAACAATTTGTTACCTGTTGGCCTCAAAGGCGTGGTCGCCGCGGCACTGTTGGCGGCACTAATGAGTACCGTCTCCGGCGCCCTGAACTCCATCGCGACACTGTTTAGCTATGACATTTACAAACGATGGCGTCCCCAAACCTCCGACAGAACTTTGGTAGTCATAGGACGTATAGTTACGTTCGTCGCTATGATTGCTGCCATAGTATGGTCGCCGTTTGTAAGTCACTACCCAACTATCTTCCAGGGCATTACTGCCGTAATCTGTTACATTTCTCCGCCCATTACTGTGGTGTTTGTATTTGGCGTGTTCTGGCGGCGAGCAAGCAGCAAAGCGGCTTTATATACGCTCTGGCTCGGTTCAGCTATGGGACTGGTGGTCTTTCTGCTCGATTGGTTTAAGGACAAAGAATGGCTAAAACAATATATCGAATGGAAAGTACCGCCTATGATGGCAACCTTTTATCTGGCCGTGCTGTGCTCTGCAGTGCTGATTATTGTATCGTTGCTTAAACCTCACAAACATACTGCCGAAAGCGAAAAATTAGTTTGGGCCAATCCATTGCAAGCCCTGCAAGAGAAAGGCTGGACTGGCATCGGCAATTATAAGTTCCTGACTGTTTTACTGTTCGTAACAATGGTTGTGTTGTATGTGATATTTAGTATGGAACCATAAGTCTTCTGCAAAATATATGCCTAACCTCTATTTTGCATAACTCTACCATAAAGTGGAATAAGGAGAATATTGTAATGAGAAATTACACTAAATTTACTGTAGTTATTGTTACCCTAACATCGTTGGCCTTTTGCCTTATGTTTACCGGCTGTACGCAGCAAAGAGTAAAACGCTACGGCAGCGTCATCGGACTAAGACCGGAGAAGCTTGAGGAATACAAAGAGCTGCACGCGGATGTCTGGCCGGGTGTACTGAAAATGATAAAAGATTGTAATATCCACAACTATTCGATTTACCTCGGCGAGCTGGAAGAGGGCAAATACTACCTGTTCAGTTACTTCGAATATACCGGCGATGATTTCAAAGCCGATATGGCCAGGATGGCTGCCGACCCCACAACCCAGAAATGGTGGACCTTCTGCGAACCTTGCCAGGCTCCGATACCAACCAGAAAAGAGGGCGAATGGTGGGCCAATATGGAAGAAGTGTTCCACTCCGACTAATTCGTTGAAAGAATTGAGAATTGAGCGTCTAACTCGTCATAGAAAATAAGCGAACTTTGTGATGTCATAAAAGCGGCGGAGTCAAATAATCCATAAGATGTAGCTTTTTTCTTATTTACTTGCTACTTCGTAACTTTGAATCGAATATTATCTGTTGTTTCAGGGTCAATTTCAAAGTTCCCATCTTCAGCACTGCTAATGTACTTGCCGTTGACCATGACGTATCCCTTTTCAGAACTCAGCGTAGGGCCTTGGCTTTGGCATCAATTTCTTTCAGCTTAAAACGAACGCTCACAATGAAAGGTGCCTCGCTTTCTACCCAGTGGCCGTAAGTTGTAGCAATAAACGTGCCATCAGGCAGGACCTCCAAACCGGGATAGGCGCAGTCGGCTTGTTTGTGATTATCCATCAGGCGGACACGATATTGGCCTTCACGACCATTGACGATGTCCTCGTATGTCCCTACCCATCCAACCCAGTCGCCTTTTGTTGGGCTTTCATGTGTGGTATCGCGGAAGCTAATGAACAGCCTTCCGTCCGGAGCATAACGGCCGGTGTGCCTGTCACCGGTCAGCGAGCCGGGCAGCTCTATCGGTTTGGTCCAGCTTTGCCCTTCATCATTGCTGAAAACGACAAACGAGTTGTATTTTCGGCTGTTCTCGCGCATTAGCAAGGCAAGTTGCTTTCCATCCGGCGATCTTATCGCACCCGGCTCACAAATATATGCCGTGGGGTGTTCTGCGATAACTCGGGGCCGGCTCCAGGTCAGGCCGCCGTCTTTAGAAATAGTCTTAAACACCTGAAATTCCACTCTCTTGCCGGAGCCGCGAAGAAAGCGGCCGTCATCATGAAACAGGGCCATATAGTTCCCATTTTTCAACCGGACTACAGAGCTCATCGCAACGATTCCGCCGAAGTCGCCGATAGGTTTAAGGGCCGTCCAGCTCAGTCCGTCATCTTCTGAAACCGCCATTCGGATAGGGTACAATCCCGAGAACATGATAAGCCGTTTCTTACCCTGCCGGTCAATAACTCGATGGATCGTAGGGACTTCTTTTGAGCTGGCCCAGTTCTCCGGAACAGGCAGTCTCTCTGACCAGGTCAAGCCGCTGTCCGTGCTCCTTTTCATCACAATAGCACCGCGACCGTGACCTTTTGGATAAACGGCTATCATTGTCTTATTGTCCTCCAGCAGCACCGTTGTCGGATGGCCAAGATACTGGCCCGGCTCTTTATCCACCACGATTTGACGGTGCCTTTCGCCAGCAAGGTCGATCAGTGGTATTGAGTAACCTCGCGGCTTCTTAACACCTTCGGCGGCGAAGGACAAGCTCGTGCCAATTAGGCAACAAACGGCTATCCAAATAACATTTTTGATTCTGCTCATATTCGCTCCTGTCATCCTTACCGCTCAGAAAATAATCTCTGAATCTTGCTGTCTCAGCATCCAAGGGCGCTGTTCGTTTCCAGCTTTCAATCTTTTTACCAAATATCTTTGCCTATGACAACCGTCCCGGTTGAAATATTGACTCAAAAAGACCCAAAGACTATTTGAATGCAGTTCAGAGCTTGTCTGTCTTTTAAGTTTTTTTGTTTTAAGTGGAAGACTGATTGAGAAAATTTCCATAAATCAATCAGAAAAAACTTTCTGATAGCTACTTAATACCTGTCTTCCATTTTGGTTTTTCGGCGAGCAGCCTTAATAGCAAGTTGACGGCCTACTTCATCCTGGGATATCTGGTGAAACTCACACTGCTCACAGTGGTATAGGTTCGGACAGATACGAAAAGAGACATCTCCACCCAATGTGTACCGGCACTGATTCTTCCCTACAAGAGCATTGACTTTGTCGAGAAAAGGTTTAATCCTTGGATCATTGTGGTACTTTTCTTTCTTCATCATTCCTGCGTGAAAGACGCATCCGGAACTACACTGGTATCCAAAAGGACACATGCGTTTCTTGATTACTTCCGCCTGATACCAGATGCAGGGTGAAACTTCCTTTTCTTCAGCCGGCGGTGCCGCAACAGGCACCGGCATTTCAACCGGCGGAGCCGCAACCAATTGAACATCGCGTGTCATTCTGATTGAAGTCTCAAGCCGGTCCAGCTCAAAAGGTTTTGCCAGGTAGTCAACGGCGCCTCTACGCATTGCCTCCACCGCAGTATCAACTGAGGGGTAAGCGGTAATGATTATGACTTTTGTTTTGGGATTCTTCACCCTCACCTCGCTCAGTAGTGAAAGCCCATCACGGCCCGGCAGCTTCAGATCGACTATCATAACGTCGTAGTCATCCAGATTGAAATCCTTCAGCCCCTTATCGGCATCACTTGCGGCATCAATCTTATGGTCCTCGTTTGAAAACCAATCAACTAATGATTCCCGCATGATATCTTCATCTTCTACTACCAGAATCGATTCCTTTTTCATGGTTCAAAACCTCCGGTTCTTTATCTTTGTCCTCATTTGCACAAGATTGCTCTGCATCACAGCAGGCAATTCTGTGAGAATTAACAAACTACGCAATCTTTTATATTACAAGAGCTGTGCCAAAAACGGCGCAAATCTCAGGTAGTTCTAAAAATTGTGCTAAGGGTAGGATATTAAATGGGTTACAGTAGATATCAAAATTGCCGTGTAAATTTCGAAAATGGCGGATGTGCTAATAAATGCGACATTAGGTGTCTAATATGTTGACACTTATATTATACTTCTTTAGCTTATTGTAGAGGGTCATGCGGTGAATACCAAGTATCTTAGCAGTCCTCGCAATGTTGCCCCCTGTTTCCTCAAGCACTTTTAGAATCTGGTTTCTCTCCAGCGCTTCGAGGGTTCTTCCTTCCACTTGACTTGGGAGAGTCAGCTCCTGTGGAAATTCGGCTAAAGTGATAAACTTGTCCTTAGCCAGAATTACACCACGCTCAACCACGTTTTCGAGCTCTCTAACATTGCCGCGCCAGTGGTAATTCAGCATGAATTCCACCGCCTCGGGAGAGAAGCTTTTGGCAGGTTTGTTGTTCTCTTTGGCATACTTCTTCAGAAAATGCTCAGCCAGTGGCAAGATATCCTCCCGCCTATATCTAAGCCCGGGCAGGTCGATAGTCACTACGTTTAATCGATAATACAGGTCTTCTCTGAATTTCCCCTGTTCGGTTATAGTCCTGAGGTTTTGATTTGTTGCTGCAATGATGCGTACATCAACTTGGGTCTCTTCGTTGCCACCAACTCTGGTAATCTTCTTTTCTTCGAGCGCTCTGAGTAGGTGGACCTGTGTATTGGCGTCTATCTCGCCTATTTCATCAAGGAATAGAGTCCCTTTATCGGCAGCCTCAAACTTGCCTTTTCTTCTTTCCACAGCACCCGTAAAAGAGCCTTTCTCATAACCGAACAGCTCACTCTCCAGCAGGGTTTCTGGAAGGGCCGCGCAGCTTGTGACAATGAATGGTTGGTTGCGACGTTGACTTTGGCGATGAATAGCACGGGCGACGATTTCCTTCCCCGTACCGCTATCTCCCGTTATCAATACTGTAGCACTCGTTGGGGCTACCGTTTTGATAAGTTCAAATATCTTTATCATCTTGGGGCTTTTGGCAATAATACCCTCGAAGCTGTGTCTGTCCTCAATCTTCCGGCGTAGTGTGATGTTTTCCTCGAGCAGTGTGTGATGTTCCACTAAATTTCTTATGAGAAGCTCAACCTTTTCAGGGCAAAACGGTTTTTCGATATAGTCATAAGCGCCTTCTCTTATGGCGGCAATTGCTGTTTGAATTGTGCCGTGGGCTGTAATAATGACCGTTGATATCGTAGGGATTATCGTTCTTGCCTTCTTCATCAGCTCAATACCGTTCATGCCTGGCATTATCAGGTCGGCAATCATAATCTTGACCTTCTTTTGCTTGATTATCCGTAGTGCTTCATCTCCACATTTGGCAGTCAGCACTTTGTAACCGATGCTGCTCAACCAGTCGCAGAGCGATTCCCTCACTATGTCCTCATCGTCCACAATGAGCAATCTAATCTTTTTCTTCATCTTTCATCCCCAGATATATCGAAAATGTTGTACCGGCACCTGGGTTACTCTCTATTTCTATTTTACCGTGATGTCGTTCGATGATCCCATGAACAACGGACAGTCCAAGCCCGACACCTTTGCCTGTTTCCTTGGTAGTGAAAAATGGAGTGAAAAGCTTATTCATATTCTCTTGGGAAATGCCAACCCCAGTATCGCTGATGTCAATTCTAATAGCATCTTTGATTGAGCCAGCGATTTTGACCCCTTTGGCAACTGATGTGGTTACTACCAATTCACCGCCATCGGGCATTGCCTGAGCAGCGTTCAGCACGATATTCATCAGTGCCTGCTGGATTTGATCAAAGTCCCCCTGAATATGAGGGAGGTCCCCCATTAGTTTCTTCTCAAGCCTTATGTTCTTAAGGCTGATTTGATGGCCGACTATAGAGAACGTTGCTTCTATCACTTTGTTTATATCGACTGGTCGAAGGGTCACCTCTGTTTGACGCGAGAAGTCAAGGAGGTTCTTGATTATGCTGGAACACCTTTCCGTTTCTCGCGCAATCTTCTTGAGCTGTTCTTCGGTCTGTTCAGTCTGCAGTTTCTTTTGTTTGTACTTCTTAAGGAGAAGTTTGATATAAACCAGAATACCAGCCAAGGGATTATTGACTTCGTGAGCAACTCCGGCTGCTAATTGGCCTATAGAGGCCAGCTTCTCTGATCTGATCAGCTCTGCCTCTGTTCGTTTACGTTCGGTAATATCTTCTCCTGAGCTAAGAGTGCCAATGATACGGCCCGATTTGTCTCTGACTGTAGTGTTGTGCCATGCGATAATCCGTTCCTCACCACTTCTGATTGAGATAGGATTTTCATAATATTCAGCGATTTCGGTTTCTCCAGCCATCAATTTCAGGAAGACTTCTCTCACTTTATGCCTGGTCTTGGCCGGGATGCAGAAATCAAACCAGTTTTTCCCGATAATTTCTTCTTCTTTGTAGCCCAGAACCTCACAGCCCATTTTGTTGATGAGGGTCACTCTTCCCTCAAAGTTGAGAGCCACGATTATAACTCGTGCTACACTGAGGTACTGTTGTGCCTTGTCTCTTTCCTCTCGAAGCTTGTCCCATAACCGCTTGCGTTCGGTTAAATCTCTGAAGATTTCTAAAGCGCCGATTATATTATTATTGCTGGTCCGCAATGCCGAAGTTGTCACGTTTACAGGAATCTCCTTTCCTGATTTGTTCAGAATAATCGCCTCATAGTTAAACATTGACTCTCCGGTTTCTAATGTCCTTTTTAGAAGACATTTATCTTTACAGAGATTACTCCTGAGGACTTTGTAACACTTTTTATTCAATACCTCCTCTTTCTTGTAACCGGTTATTTTTTCGGCAGCACAATTGAAAGAGGTGATTCTGGCGTCTTTGTTTATAGTAAAGAGTCCTCCGTGCATACTTGCCAGGATATTGTCTAAGAATTCCTTGGTTAACTCATCTTCAATTTTCACGCTAACCTCTACTTTACAAGTAAAACTGTTCCTTTACTGAAAACTCTCAGTTCCAGTAGCTTGCTGTCCTTCCTTTCACCAAGAGTGTATATACCTATCATGCACCTTATCAGAGCATATTCAAGGAAAACTTTCGCCGGGTTCTTTGATGATGATAGTTGACTGATGAAGGAAGCTTTACGATGGGCTTGTAAAAAAGGGATTACATCTGGGCGATACAGGACTTGAACTTTGTGGCCTCCTGCGCGTAAAGAAAAATGTAGCTGTATATAAGTCTTTTCACTACAAGCATTAACAAGCATAAGTTTTTTCACTTGGCAATCTGCCAATTCTATACTAAGCTTTGTGCTATGTATTAAGCAGAATGAGCAAGGAGGTTTGAAAATGACGGAAAATACGAACGGGTCCCAAGATGAAAAATTCGTACCAACATGTCACATATGCGGAGAAAAACATTGGCCTCACCATATGTTAATTCCTTGTTTTAATAAGCATAAGGCCAAGGCAAAAGCAAGGGCTGAAAAAAGAGAAAAAGCAGAATCGAAAAGAAAGGCCAAGGCTGAAGCCAAAGCAAGAGTCAGGGCCGAAGCCAAAGAGAAAGCTGAGACCGAGGCCAAAGCAAAAGCTGAAATAAGAGCCTATGTTGACGCATTGGCCGAAGTAGAACAAAAGTTGAGGGCCGAAGCCAAAACCAGGGCGAAAGCGGAGGAAGCAGCCGAAGCTGAAAGAGAGGCAAAGTTTAAGGCTGAAGAGAAAACCAAAGCCTACATGGAGGCTGCGGCAAGAGCCGAGGAAAAAGCAACAATCGAAGCAAAGTCCAGAAATGAAGCAGAGACCAAAGCCAGGTCATACGGCGAGGCACTAACCGAAGCAGAGCAGAAGCTAAAGGCGCAAGCCCAAGAAACAGCGAAAGCCCAGGCCGGAGTCCAGGCCCGGGAAAAAGACATAGCCCAGGCCCAGGAGAAAGCAAGGTCCTATACTGAAGCAATAGCCGAGATAGAAAGGAAACTGGAAAAGGAAACTCAGGCCAGAGCCGAGGTGGAAGAAAAGTTAAAAGCTGAAACGCAAGCAAGATGCAGGGCCGAAGATGAGGTCAAGGCAGAAGCTGAAAAAAGAGCAGCCATTAAAGACGAGTTGAAAGCAGTAACTAATATCAGAGCCAGGAGAATGGCAAAGGCTGAAGAAAAGGCAGCAGCCAAAGCGAAGGAAAAAGCTGAAAGCCAAGGCCATCTCCAGGCTAAAGACAAAGCAGAAGAGTTGTGGAAGGCAGAAGCACAGGCCAGGGCCGAGGCAGAGCAAAAGTTAAAAGCCGAAACACAAGCAAGACAAAAGGCAGAGGACGGTGCAGCAGCCGAAGCTCAAGAAAGGGCAAAAGCCCAGGCCAGAGCCGAGGCCCAAGCAAAGGCCAAAGCGGAAGCCGAAGATAGAGCCAGAGCAGAAGCCCAGGCCAGGGCCAGAGTCGAGCAAGAAGCGAAAACCGAGCTGGAAGAAAAGGCAAGGGCCTGTGGAGAGTTAATGGCCAGGGCCCAAGCAGAAGCCCAGGCCAGGGCCGAAGCCCAAACCAGAGCAAATGAAGAAAGACAGGCCCGTTCTAAAGCTGAGGAGAAAGCAAGGTCTTATGCCCTGACATTAGCTGAGAAAGAAAGAGACATTCAAGCTCAGATTCAGGCCAGGACCGAGGCGGAGGAACAATTGAAAGCCGAAATCCAAGCAAGACAAAGGGCAGAGGAAAAAGCTGCAGAAGAAGCTCAAGAAAGGGCAAAAGCCCAGGCCGGAGCCCAGGCCCAGGAAAAGGCCAAAGCCGAGGCCCAGGAGACAGCAAGATTAGAATCAGAAGTTAGAGCCAAAGCTGAGCAGGAAGCGAAAAAGGAGCTGGAAGAAAAGGCCAGGATTTGTGGAGAGTTGCAGGCCAGGGCCCAGGCTGAAGAAAAGGCCAGGACTAAAGCTGAGGCTAAAGCAGTAGTTGAGATACAGGCCAGATCTGAGGCTGAAGACAAAGCCAGGTCTTATGCACAGACATTAGACCAGACAGAAAGGCAGCTTGAAACCCAGACTCAGGCCAGAGCAGAGCTGGAAAGAAAGCTTCAACTGGAGGCTCAAGCAAGAGCCGAGGTCGATGAAAAATTGACAGCCGAAATCCAAGCAAGACAAAGGGCCCAGGAGAAAGCAGCAGACGAAGCACAAGAAAGGGCGGCAGCCCAGGCCAGAGAAGAAGCTCACGCAAAGGCCAAAGCTGAAGCGGATGAAAGAGCCGCTTCAGAAGCCCAGGCCAGAGCTAAAGCTGAGCAAGAGGCGAAAAAAGAGCTGGAGGAAAAAGCAAGGGTCTGTGGAGAGTTACAGGCCAGGGCCCAGGCGGAAGCCGAAGCCAGGGCTGAATCTGAAACCCGTGCAAGAGATGAAAGACAGGCCAGGTCTGAGGCTGAAGAGAAAGTCAGGTCTTATGCCCAGACATTAGACCAGACAGAGAGTCAGCTGGAAGACCAAACTCAGGCAAGACACGAGGCGGAAAATAGACTTGAACTCCAGACTAAGGCAAGAGCTGATCTCGAGGAAAAGTTACAAGCCGAGATTGAAGCAAGACGCAGGGCCGAAGCTGAGAACGAAGCTGAAGCTCAAAAAAGAGCCACTTTGGAAGCCGAGTTAAATGAAGTAACGAGTGCCAGGGCCGAGAAGATAGCCAGGGCTGAAGAAAAGGCAGCAGCCAAGGCGAAGATAAAAGCTGAAAGAAAAGGTTATCTCAAGATTATAGCCAGAGCCAGAGAGCAGAGAAAAGCTGAAGCCCAGGCCAGAGCAGAGGCCGAACAAAAGTTGAAAGCAGAAATTAAAGCAAGGCGCAGGGCCGAATCTGGAAAAAGGGCCGGCTTTGAAACCATGCTCAAAACAGGGGCTGGTTTAAATAATCAGGCTGCTCCAATCGAAATTCAGACTGTTTCAGGAAACAATGGAAACTGTGACATTTGCGGCAGGAGAGATTCTCCCCAGGAGCAGTTGGTTAAAATGGAATCCGGCGAGTTGTTTTGTCCGGATTGCCTGAGCGCATTAAAAAAATAATGCTCGGTGTAAAACCGGTTACACTCCTGCTCCCTGGGCTCGGCTTGGATGTAGTTACTCCCACACTCCGTGCAATAGCTTCCTTTTGTGACCAAATTTTTATCACAAGCCGGGCACCTCCGAACAAAACCACAAGCCCTGCTCTTGGTAGTGCTTGAAAAGCAAGACATCGAAACCGAAATGATACAGCTTTCCGCCCAAAAAGTTTTGCGCTTTTTAATTTGCCAAGTAAAAAATAATACCTTATCAGATATAAGATTATGAATGGGCGATACAGGACTTGAACCTGTGACCTCCTGCGTGTAAAGCAGGCGCTCTATCCAACTGAGCTAATCGCCCCAAATTTCATTATAAAAGTACAAATCTTTATCTCTTGCGTCAAGATTGTTTATATTTTATATTCTCGGCAGATGATTGTTTATACTATAGATATTTGGTTCATCCGGTTAATGCGTAGGTGGACCAAACAGATCAGGGCCTTGGAGCTGTTTGGAGAGAAAAATCGTTTGGGCAGAGGCTCAAATTTGGGGTAGGCGGGGGGAAATTTG
>Ga0209979_1004649_pt1 | contig 11250 bp, 12 predicted proteins | sample AnhtaG_FD_183114 | JGI IMG/M metagenome (GOLD analysis project Ga0209979, IMG submission 183114) | Deep subsurface microbial communities from Anholt, Denmark to uncover new lineages of life (NeLLi) - Anholt_01485 metaG (SPAdes) (version 2) | ecosystem: Environmental > Aquatic > Marine > Oceanic...
CTGCCTCGCAGGGCACACGCCACTTGTCCGCGAAACTTTTTGTAACATTGCGGGGCTGCTAAACGACTATGCCACAGGATCGCCAGCACCAGAGGCGCGATGGTATGAGCCCGTCCGAGAAAGGGATCATCCGACTGGTCCGCGAGGGGGACACGGAGGCGTTCGGCGAGCTGGTGGCCAGCTACCAGAGCTCCGTGTACGGCATCGCCCTCTCCACGATCGGCGACGCCGAAGAGGCCGAGGACGTGGCGCAGACCTGTTTCGTCGAGGCGTTCAGCCGGATTGGGGAGCTCCGTGATGGGGATCGGTTCAGTCCCTGGCTTTTCGCCATCGCGCGAAACAAGTGCCGGGACTGGCTGCGACACAATTCGCGCCGTCCTGCTCTGGTGGGCGATCTCTCGGAGCTGCCGAGCGCGGATCCGCCGGAGCTCCCCGACAATCCCGAGGGGCACGCTCTGGCAGCGGCGCGGGACGAGGTCGTCAAACGGGCGGTCAATGCGCTGCCTCCTGACTATCGCGCCGTGGTGGTCCTGCGCTACGTCGGCGACAGCAGCTACGAGGAGATCGCCCAACAGCTCGGCCTCAGCGCGTCGGCGGCGAAGCTTCCACGGCACCACGAGAGGCGAGGCCACTCGCCCCCGTCGGAAGACCGTCATGGCGTCTGTGGCTGTCTCGGCCGGCAGTGGCGATGGCTGCAGCCGCGTTGGTGGCAGTTGGCGTGGTCATCGGGCTCTGGCTGCTGCGGCCGGTGGGGCCAGGTGAGCCACGGTCTCGGGCGAGGCCAGCATAAAGCGCGAGACCGCCGAGCAGTGGCACCCGGCCACAGAAGGCGACGCCCTCCGGCCGGGGGATGCGCTCAAGACGGGGCCCGATAGCACTTTGCTCGCCAAGTTCCGCGACGGCTCCAGCCTCGATCTCGCCGCCGACACCGAGCTGATCCTCGACGCGGAGTCGGAGGGCGCCAAGCGGCCCATCAAGGCGAAGCTGACGCTAGGGAACATCCTGGCCGTCATTACGCCCGGGAGCGGGGTCTTCGAGGTGGAGGCGGCACTGGCGGTTGCCAGCGTGCAGGGGACGCAGTTCGGACTGCAGGCGACGGAGCCGAAGGCGGTGCTGACCGTCCTGTCGGGGGAAGTTGCTTTCTGGAACGACCTGGGCAGTGTGACGGCAAAGGCCATGGAGCGCTCGGTGGCCGTCCCTGGCCATGCACCCACCGAGCCGCATAGGCTGGCGGGTTATCACGGCGGCGGCTGGAAATCAAAGGTCAGCCTGCACGATGGCGGATATCTCCAGGCGGATCCGAGGGCGCATACGACCAGCGATGTTCGGCGCGCCTATGAGCAACTTGGAGCTCGGCCAGAAACGTCTGCGGCGCTGGAGCAGGCTCTCGGGCCTCTGTGGCACGGCGCGGGCGGAGTGCATGTGTCGCTCGACTGGGCTCGCGAGCTGGCCCAGCGATCGGTCCGGCTCACTGACCTGAGGCGCGCTGATTTGGGCGTTGTGCATCCGCTGACGAAAGAAGAGGGCGTGGTCGGCGTACCCATCCTCGAGGTGCTTGAAGGGTCGCCTGCTGAGGCGGCGGGGCTGCGGGAAGACGACGTCATTGTCTCCGTGAACGGGCAGCCCGTGGATGACGAAGTGCAGGTCATGGATGAGCTCTGGCGGGCGCAGTCGGAGAGTCAACTCGAGGTAGCCTTCATGCGAGACGGCCAGCGGCAGACGGTAGGGGTAACCAGTGGGGCGGCGGAGCCAACTCCCCAGGAGTTCGCCCTCATTGCTGCCTGCCGTCTGCTGACGACGCAGCCCAGGCACGTCGCAGCGCGCATCGTCGTGGCGCATGCGCAGGCGTGCCTCGGCCAGGTGTCGGAGGCTCGGGCTGGCGGACCCACCGGCACACGCCACCCTCGCCTACCTGTTGCCCGACGAGGAGGCAGACGAAGCCATTGCCGAAATGGTCAGAGCCTGGGCGCCGAAACGGGACCCATGGATCTATTCCGTAGCTGCCCACTACTACGCCCGGCGCGGCGAGGGCGCGGACCCCGCGGCACTCTGGGCCAAGGGCGCCAAGGCAGATCCGCTGAATTCCACTGGGTCGGTCGGGTACATCTGGGCTTTCCTGGCCGGGCATCTATGCGACAGCGGCGAGCTCGAGAAGGGCCTGGAGTTCTGCCTGAAGGCAGCCGAGCTCGAACCGGAGTGGGCTGAGCCGTGGCAAACGGCGGGAGAGGTGGCGGATGCGGCCGGTCAGCCGGAGAGGGCGGCAGAATACCACCAAAGGGCAGTGGAAGTAGGGTCACGGTAAGGCGATAGCGACACCGGCAAGCGCACCTTCATGCGGTCACGTGCGCAATACGGATTCGCGGCTGCCGATGACGGCAGCAGCCGCAGCTTCACTGTGACGGTGAAGTCGGCACAGCAAGGCACGCTAGTCATCACCGGCCTCACGGCGGCACCGACCCGCGGCGGCGCCTGGGACATCGGCTTCAACCTCTCCACCGACGCCGCGGTGACGGCCGGCGTCTACAACGTCGCGGGGCGCCGTGTGGCTGACGTCGCACTCGGCGAGCAACTGGCCCGCGGCCGCGCATCTCTCACCTGGAACGCCCGCAGCCTCACCGACACCCGCGTCCCCAGCGGCATCTACCTGCTCCGCCTCACCGCGCGCACCGAAGAGGGCGAGCAGGCGTCTGCGGTGACATTGCTGGAGGTGGGCCGGTAGCCGCTGCAGAAAAAGGCGTTGGTCAAGGATGCCCCGTAATTCTGGGGACACCATACTTAATTATTGGGCCAATCCCAAGTTCAACGCACACCGCACTCGACTCCAATAATTAAGTATGGTGTCCCCAGGATTAGATCGGCGGGAGAACATCCTGGCCTTCGGCAAGCCAGGCAGTGGCAAGACTCATCTGCTGTGTGCCCTGTGCCAGGAGCTGGCCCGCCACGGCAGACGAGTCCGCTACACCACCTGCAGCCTGCTGGTGCAGGAGCTCCTGGTGGCCAAACGCGACCTGGTGCTGCCGCAAGCCATCAAGCGCCTGGGCCGCTACGAAGCTGTGCTCATCGATGACCTGGGCTATGTGCGCCAGGACAGAGACGAGATGGAAGTGCTCTTCACCCTCCTGGCCGAGCGCTACGAGCGCGGCAGCGTGCTCATCACCAGCAACCTGCCCCTCTCCGGCTGGGAGCAGATCTTCAAAGATCCCATGACCACCGCCGCCGCCATCGACCGCCTGGTGCACCACAGCGTCATCCTGGAGCTGAACCTGCCCAGCTACCGGGTGGAGCACGCCAAAGGAGCCAAAGCACGGGGCAAGGCGACGACCCCAAAGGAGGCAACGGCCTACGGGAACGACATCCCTATAGGGAAACGGACAACATCAAACGGCACCACCACAAACTCAACATCGTCCGCCAAGAGGGAGAAATAATTGTCGTCAGGGGGAAAAAGTAGTTGACGTTGGACAAACCTTGCCCCGGACGATCTGGGGGAGTTGTCGGGCCAGATCCATCGCGCCAAGCGACGACTGCATGGCAACCCGGATGTCGCATTTGCCTTTCTCAAACATTCTGGACTCTACCCAGAGTTGTAACATCGTTTGGCGAGAGTCAATAACTTCCCATCGGGGGCATACGAAAGAGTTGGGTGTTTGCCCAAGGCACTCTCCCCAGTACAGGTCACGCGATGCGCACGCAGACACTGCCCCAAGCCTTCTACGATCGATCAGCAAGCGCCGTCGCACCCGAGCTCCTTGGCTGCATGCTCGTGCACGAGACCCCGGATGGCGTAGCGGCCGGGCGCATTGTGGAGGTGGAGGCCTATCTGGCGTCAAATGATGCGGCGAACCATGCGCACCGAGGGATGACGGAACGCAACGCCGTCATGTTCGGCCCGCCTGGCCATGCATACGTCTACCTCATCTACGGGATGCACTATTGCCTGAACGCCGTGTGCTGCGCCGAGGGCGTCCCGGAGGCTGTGCTCATCCGAGCATTGGAACCCGTCGAAGGCATCGAGGCGATGCGGCGGCGAAGGCGTCGGGCCGAGTTGAAGGACTTGACGAGTGGTCCTGCGAAGTTATGCCAAGCGCTCGGCATCTCGGGCGAGCTCAACGGCGCCGGCTTGACGGCGCCGCCGCTGGGCATCGTCTCCGGGCCGCGGCCGACGAGCATAACGAGGACGACGCGCGTGGGCGTTTCGGCGGCGAAGGACGTGCTGCTGCGCTGGTGTGATGCGGGGAGCCCGTTCCTATCGCGGCCCATCAGAAAGTAACGAAAGGCAACGAGCGATGAAGGTCAGTTTCATGACGTGGATTTGTCCCGACTGGACGCTCAAGGAGGTGCTCACCGCCGCCGTGCGGTACGGGTACGATGGCGTCGAGCCGCGAGCAGAGGGCAACCAGAAGCACGGGGTAGAGCTGGCCGCCACGAAGAAGCAGCGCAGCGAGATAGCGTCCGCCTTCGCGGACTGCGGCGTCGAGATGAGCTGCATCGCCACGTCCGTGAAGTTCTCGTCGGCGGATGCGGCGGAGCGGGCGGAGATGGTAGAGCGGACGAAGAAGTTCGTGGATCTGGCAGCCGACGTCGGCTGTCCCTATCTACGCGTGTTCGGCGGCAAGATGCCCGAAGGAGTTGCCCAGGAAGACGTGAAGAGGTATGTGGCGGAGAGCCTGGTGGCATGCGGGGAGTACGCGGCCTCGAAGGGCATCCAGGTGCTGCTCGAGACCCACGACGACTTCCGCAAAGCGCAGGACGCCGTCGATACCGTCCGCATGGCCGATCACAGCAACGTACAGATCTTGTGGGACGTGGCGCATCCGTTCCATGCCGGGGATAGCATCCAGGAGGCATTCGATCTCGTCGGCCCCCACGCGCGGCATCTCCATGTGCACGACTTTGTCACGTGCGATGGCGATCGGGAAGCAGCTTTCATCGGCGAGGGCAACGTCCCGCACGATGAAGCCGTGCGCTTACTGAAGAGCATCAGTTTTGACGGACACTTGTCCGGCGAGTGGATTCGGTTTGGGCCACCCGAAGAGGTGCTGCCAAAGGACCTCGCCACGCTCCGGCGCTACATCCAGGAAGCGTAGCAGGCGCCGCGCCGGGCGATTTCGTGGCGGGGGATGTTGACAAAGCTCTGGCGCACGTATATACTGATCAGGCATTGGTAGACACTCCTCAGTGAAGCGCCTTCTCCGGCCAACGCGACGATGCCCATCCTTTCCATGCTTCCACACGGCTGGCGAGTGCGGTAACGGGTCGCGGCCCTCATGTGCGACGCGATGAGCGTCGTCGGTTGACCGGTAGGTTTTCATAGTAACAATGGGGCTCGGACGTGGCATGATACTAGGAGCTCCACCGAGACTGGAGTGAGGTGGCGGGAAGGGAAAGTTTTTCCCACGCCAACGGGTCTTCTCCATCTTACTGACAAACTCCCAGCGACGGCCTCCGAATATGCGCGCGCTTGCTGAAACTGCTGCGCCTGGACTAATCCTGGCTGTGCGTTATTGCCTCCCTTTAGGGTATTGGGTGGCGGTGGGCGCCGGGAGGACAGCACGCACCTGGAGTCCATGTAGAGGCAGCAGACACGGCAGTTGGAACTAATACCCGGAGGACATGCAGCCGAAGAGAGATGTAGGCGGCTCAGCAAAGAAGCAAGCACCAAGGTCGGGTGGCGAGCCGGCTTCCCGGATTCACCGGGCGTCGAGTGTGCCGGACCGCCGTGCACCGGGTGACCCGGAGGCATTGACGGGCGAGCTCGCCCAGATCCTGCTGTCGGCCGAGCAGATTCAGGCGAGAGTGGCTGAACTTGGCGCCGCGGTGCGGCGTGACTACGATGGGCTATGCCCCCTGCTGGTGGGCGTCCTCAAGGGCTCGGTCGTGTTCCTGGCTGATCTGCTGCGGCGCATCGACATCCCCGTAGAGGTGGATTTCGTTGCCGCCGAAAGCTACGGGAGCTCAGCGCAGTCATCGGGCACGATCAGAGTGCGTCTGGAGCCCGCCATCGACGTGGCGGACCGGCACGTGCTCGTCGTCGAGGACATCGTAGATACAGGTCTCACGCTCAGCAAATTGTTGGACCGGCTTCGGTCGCACAAACCGGCATCCCTGCGAGTGTGTGCCTTGCTCGACAAACCCACCCGGCGCAAAGTTGATTTGCAGTCGGATTACGTGGGATTCGAGATCGGGGATGAGTTCGTTGTCGGGTACGGACTCGACTACGCGGAGAAGTACCGCAACCTGCCGTTCGTGGCCATTTTGAAGCGGGAAGTGTACGAGCAGCACAGCCCGTGACGGGGCAATAGCGCTACTGTGGTATTTGGTCGTTCTCCTGACACGGAGTGAGACGTCCGTAATCAAAGAGCCTGTGCCGGCGGACATCGTCGGCGCACGGGACGGAAGCAGAGCGAGAGCTGACGTCGGTACTGAGGTGAATCATCGTGGATTTGGCTGAACTCGAGAGCAAAAGCCTGGGTGAGCTGCGTCGCATAGCCCAGGAGCTGCCGGTGCAACTCACCTCGCGGATGACGAAGCATCAGCTTGCTCGGCGCATATTGCAGGGCCAGGCCGAGCGGCAGGGCTACGTCTACAAAGAGGGCATCCTCGAGGTGATGGCGGACCAGAGCCAGGGCTACTTGCGTACTGATGGTTACGCACCTAACCAGGAGAAAGACGTCTACGTCGCCTCGACGCAGATAAAGCGGTTCAATCTGCGCACCGGCGATGCGGTCGGAGGAATGGCGCGTCCGCCGAAGGATAACGAGAGGTTCTACAGTCTGCTGCGCGTGGAGACGCTCAACGGCCAAGACCCGGAGTCGGCGGGGGATCGCCCGGTCTTTGAGGAACTGACTCCGATCTATCCCGATGAGCGGCTCCGCCTGGAGACAGACGGATTCACCGACCTGTCATGCCGCTTCATGGATCTGATAACGCCTGTGGGCAAGGGCCAACGCGGTCTGATTATCTCGCCGCCCAAAGCCGGCAAGACAACGCTCGTCAAGCGCACCGCCAACGCACTGACGGCAAACTACAAGGAGCTGCGTCTCATGGTGCTGCTCGTTGATGAGCGCCCCGAAGAGGTCACGGACATCCAGCGCTCCGTGGACGGGGAGATCGCCTCGAGCACCTTCGACGAGCTGCCCGAGCACCACATGAAGGTGGCGGAGCTTGTTCTGGCACGGGCGAAGCGCCTCGTCGAATCAGGTGAAGACGTAGTCATCCTGCTCGACAGCATCACCCGCCTGGCCCGCGCCAGCAACCTCACCGTGACCCCGAGCGGCCGCACCCTCTCGGGCGGGCTCGACCCGACCGCGCTGTATCGCCCCAAGCGCTTCTTCGGTGCCGCCCGCAACATCGAGCACGGTGGCAGTCTCACCATCCTGGCCACGATCCTCGTCGAGACAGGCAGCCGTATGGACGACATGATCTACGAGGAGTTCAAGGCGACGGGCAACATGGACCTGCGGCTCGAGCGCGAGCTGGCCGACAAGGGCATCTTCCCGGCTATCGACATCCAGCGCTCCAGCACTCGGCATCAGGAGCTGCTGTTCGACGACGAGGAGATGCAGAAGGTATGGCAACTCCGCCGAGCGCTGCACGCGCTTGATACGGGGCAGGCCACGGAGCTGCTCCTGGCCGGACTGCGCAAGCACAAGAGCAACCATGAGTTCCTCGCAGCAGCCGAGCAGACATTCAAGGCGACTTCCCGCGCGGAGCTGTAGGTAGCCCTCTGACCCACCGGTATGGCCGGCCTGCCAGCGAACGGCTACCCCGACGAGCCGTCCCGTGCCCTACACCCGGAACAACCTCGAAGGGTTCTCCCACAGCACCTTGCGCTTGAGCTCGTCGCTGATGTCAGCGTACAGCACGCGGCCGAGCTGGTATGGGAAATCCATTATCGGGAAGTCTGAGCCGACCAGGATTTGCTCAGCCGGCACTTGAGCCACGAGCCTCGCGAATGCCCCGCGCAATAGCGTAGACGAAGTGGCGTCCATGTAGAAGTTGGGACACTCGCGGGCGAGCTCGATATACGGTCCGATGCTCTCCGGCGCGCTCCCGGCCATGTGCGCGGCAATGAAGCTCATCTTCGGCAGCTCGGTCAGCAGACTGCGCAGGTCCTCGGGGGCCAACTTGCCGTGGCATAGCACGGGCAGTTCTGCCTCGTTGGCCAGCTCGTAGGCCGGCCGGTACTTGGGCGAGTCCGGCGGAGTTTCGTGCAGGGCGCAGTGGAGCTTGATCCCCACCACACCAGGCTCACCCAGGAGCTTCTCGAAGGCAGCCACGTTGTTGGCGTGCTTGCTCGGCGCGTATCCGGCGTAGCCATAGATGCGTCCGGGAAACTCGGCACACGCCCGAAGCATCCGTGCGTTCCCCGCGTCCGGGTCGTTCCCGATCGCCTTGATGTCGCTGATGTTGAGCCGTTCGATCCCCACCTCATCCATCCGCTTCACCGTAGCAGGCGCGTCGTGGACAGGATAGTGGAGCTTGTACCACGGCCCCAAGTGGCCGTGCATATCCCACACGCGTAGTCCTCCGCTGTCCACCGGCCACACGCGCGAGACCAGCGGTCGACTCACCTGGAGGCGAAGAAGCCCGCGGGCGTTGTTCCCGGCGATGTCGGACCGCTGTTCGTCGGTCAATGCGCTGCCGTGCAGCGTCGCAATGGCGCCGCCGGCATCGTAACGGGGAACCCCGCTCCCGAAGAGCAGCCGCCCGGATCCGAAGCGTTGGCATATCTCCTCCAGGCAGCGGGCGGTCTGCAGATAGGATGTCTCGAGGTAGAGGTTTGGCAAGCTCTTCCAGAGGTCGTACAGCAGGCGGCTCGTGACCCCACCCTCGCGCAGCAGGATGATGGGCAGGCGTGGGAAAGCCTCACAGACCGAAAAGATGTCGTCCCACGGCGATATCGTGGACCAATGTGGCCGTTCGAGGTCAATGATGAGCGGGATGGCCTTCGCCTCCAGAGCCTCCAGCAACGGTCCCAGGATGCGCCGGCTCAAGGGGAAGTTATGTTTGCCGGGCAAGATGCGGGCGGCCAATACCCCGTTGTCCCTCATCTGCGGCACGAGGTCCTCAGGTGTGGGCCGCTCGCCCGGCGTCGGTGGCAGCGCCATCCAGCACGGGTGCAGCCTGTCCCGGTGGCCCTCGATCTGGTGGAGCAGCTCCCGATTGCCCTCTCGCGGATGCCCATACTGGGCGTGGCTCGAATAGACGAGGGCTTCGGCTATTCCCTGCCGATCCATCTCGCGCAAGAGGTCGTCCACGGTCGGCAAACTCGACTCGGAGTCTGTGGCCGTCGGCCCGAGCATCACGTTGATGTCAAACAAACTCATGGTCCTTCGCCTCGCGTAGCTGGCGGCCAGAAACGCGCTGCGTCCGGGTGTAATGGCCGCGTACTCGGTACCTGCCGTGTGGCGAGCCCTATCGCTTCAGCCACGTCAGCGGATATCTGCCATACTCGTAGAAGGCGGAGTACAGGGCTTCGAGGTTCTGCAAGGGCACTTCCTGCCCGATCTCGCCGTGCAGCAACACTCCGCCGTTGAAGTTGCCGAAGGCGGCAATGGCCTCCTTGACCGCCGCAACACAGTCCTCTGGCGAGCCGTAGGGAATGATCCACTGCCGATCGATGTCGGTCCGAATGCACACGCGCCCGCCGGCGATCTCAGCAACGCGCTGTGTGCCCATGCACGGGTGCTGCGGGTTCAACACGGTGACGCCGATCTCGATGAGGTCTTCGATGATCTCCAGGATCCAGCCATCGGAGTGGAACCACACGTGGACGCCGGCGTCACGGGCAACCTCGAACATCCGGGCGTAGCGATGTTTGAAGAACCGGCGCCACTCGTCGGGGTGAATGAGGAGGCGGTCCTGGGCCCCCCAGTCATCTCCGAAGGAGATGCAATCCACGCCTGCTTTGACGTAGCGCTCGATGGAGTGGATGTTACGCTCGACCATGCGGTCGGCAAGCTCATGGACGCCCTCGTTGTCCTCGGCAAGATCCATCAGGTAATTCGCCGGCCCGCGCATGCCCTGCATGCGCTGAAAGAGGCCGCCGCCCGAGGCCCTCACGAACTCCTCTGGGTGACGCTCCTTTACCTTGGCGGCGAATTCCTCGAAGTGGCTGTCGTCGGGGAGCGGCGGGAACTCGTACGTCCGCCACGCGTCCCAGTCCGGGATAGCGGCTCGCACCACCTCGCCAGACGTGTACCCTCGCAGTCGCCGCCACACGGTGCCCCAGACGTCCTGCCACTCGACCACATCCTCGATGTCCTCCTCATCCTCCAGCGGCGGGCGCGTATTCGCCCTGATGCTCTCATTGCCGAAATCGTCCGGGTACCTTTCGGCAACATCCAGCAGCGCCCGGCCGTGGCGCCAGATGGCTCCCGGGAAGATGTAGTGATGGATTGGGCAGCGATCCGGCCCCCTGAATTCGATTGCCGCCAGGAGGCGTTCGCGTGGGGTCATGTTTGCCACCTGCGTTGATGTGAGGGTCAGAGTGCTCCTCGGATCGTTCGTGGGAGGCAATGCGCGTCCGGTCACTCGACGAGTCGCCTGACGGCCTCCCACAGGCACGTGGCGAGCTCGGCACGAGTGAGGGCGTTGGGATCGGCCGGGGCAGGGACGCTATCCAGTTGTGCCTCGGTCGCCTCCGGAAATGCAGCGAGCAGCAGGCGTCTCAGAGCCTCCTGAGTGAGTGCAGCTCTTGCTTCCAGGTCGGCCAATTCGGCCTCGCTGACAGCCTTACGGGCGACGAGACGGCCCAACGGATCGGACCAATACTGGCCCCGGAGGCGGTCGGGAAGAGGTGCGGGCGCGGGTGCCTTGTCGGGCGGCTCGGCGGCCGCGCGGGCGCGATCGACAACGGTGAATGCGACGCCGCTCGTGGCCGGGTCGTCCGCCCCAAATCGCCCGTCGGGGTAGCCCTGGAAGACCCCCAACTCTGCCAGCCCCATGGTCGCTTCGTAGGCCATGTGTCCCTTTGGGATGTCCTTGAATCCGCCGGCCGGAGCGGATCGGGCCGTTAGGCGATATCGGATCTGCCACTTCTCCCACTCATCGACGAGTCCGACTCGGGCCGCACCGCCTCGCCCAAGGTCGGCGCCGGCCCGGATGAGCGCGGATTGCAGCTCTCGAAGATACGGCGGGTGCATCTCCCACGGCCCTATGTTCTCCCGCACGCAGATCGCGGCCGCCGTGCCGGCCGCCTGGCCGATGGCGTAGCAGGTCGGCTGGATGCGCAGAGAGCTGTGCGCG
>Ga0209979_1004650_pt1 | contig 11250 bp, 9 predicted proteins | sample AnhtaG_FD_183114 | JGI IMG/M metagenome (GOLD analysis project Ga0209979, IMG submission 183114) | Deep subsurface microbial communities from Anholt, Denmark to uncover new lineages of life (NeLLi) - Anholt_01485 metaG (SPAdes) (version 2) | ecosystem: Environmental > Aquatic > Marine > Oceanic >...
CGATGATGAAATACATCGGTATGAGCATCGCCTCCCAGAAGACGTAGAACAGAAATAGGTCCAGGGAGACGAAAACCCCTATCATCCCGGTCTCCAGCGCCAGGGTCGATATCATGAATCCCTTCACCTTCTCGGTGACGGCGTTGTAGCTGGACCATATAGCAATCGGCGTTAAGAACGTCGTCAAGAGCACCAGAAAGAGGCTTATGCCGTCGATCCCCATGTGGTATCCCATTCCCAGACTGGGGATCCAGGAATAGAGCTCCACAAACTGCATCTCGCTGGTGCCGGGATCGAATCTGAAATACAAGAAAAGCGACACCAGGAAGGTGACCAGGGAGGTGAATAGCGCCACGTTTCTTATAAGGACTTGACGATTCTTATCAACCAACAGGAGTAGAACAATCCCCAGAGCCGGGAGGAAGGTTACTACTGTCAAGATCGGAAAACTCTCACCCATATTCATTAAGGTCCTATCTGAGCATGAAGTATCCCAAGATTACGACAACTCCGACCACAAATCCCAGGGCGTAGTTCCGAACATAACCGGTCTCGAACCTCCTTATCAGATTCCCGATCAGACCGACCAGCTTGGCAAGCCCATTGGCGCTACCATCAATCACTATTACGTCGAAGAACCTCCAGCAGATTATTGCAAAGAATTTGAGCGGTTGAACGATCAGGGCGTTATATATTTCATCCACATAGTATTTGTTATAAATGAGGGTGTAGATGGAGCGATATCTCTCAGCCAGTTTCTTGGGAAGCTCGGTCTTCTTGATGTAGAAGGTATAAGCTAAATAGATCCCTCCTAGGGCGATCAGAACTGAGATTATCATCATCAACAGCTCCACTCCTCCGGAGTGGTGAGCTTCGACCGCTTTCGACACCTGTCCAAAAGACGGCTCCAAGAACTTCTCTACGCGATTGCCGCCGCCCAACAGATGCGGAATGCCGACGTAACCTCCTATGACTGCGAGAACTGCCAGTATGATCAGAGGTATACTCATATTGTTCGGAGAGTCACGGATATGCCTTTCGAGCTCTGGAGTCCAACGAGATTTGCCATGGAAGGTCAAAAACAAGAGCCGGAACATATAGAAGGCAGTCATGAGGGCTCCCGCCGCTCCCAAAAGCCAGAGGAGAAAATGCCCCTGCGCACTGGAGAATGCCTTCCAGAGGATCTCGTCCTTACTGAAAAATCCCGAGAAACCGGGGATGCCCGCGATGGCCAGAGTTCCCATCAGGAAAGTCCAGTAAGTGACCGGCATATATCTCTTGAGGCCGCCCATCTTCTGGATATTGAGCTCGCCGGCTAGGGCGTGCATCACCGAGCCGGCACACAAAAAGAGCAGTGCCTTGAAGAAGGCATGGGTCATCAGGTGAAAGATGCCGGCCGCGAAGGCTCCCACTCCGCAGGCCAGAAACATGTATCCGAGCTGGCTTATGGTGGAATAAGCTAAGACTCTTTTGATATCATTCTGCATCAGACCGATGGAGGCGGCATACAACGCCGTGACGCCACCGACGATGGCCACCACCAGCATGGAGACTGGTGCCATTAGAAATAGCGCCGACAGACGTGCCACCATATATATACCGGCAGTCACCATGGTGGCGGCGTGAATCAAAGCCGACACCGGCGTGGGTCCCTCCATAGCATCCGGCAGCCAGACGTAAAGTGGGATTTGTGCTGATTTCCCGACCGCTCCGAGAAATAACAACAAGGTAATGGCGGTGGCGGCGGCGCCTCCGTATTGTAACACCTCCGGGGCTCTTTCCAAGATCGGGGTGAAATAAACCGTGCCGAAGATGACGAAAGTCAACATTATCCCCAAGGCGAAGCCGAAATCGCCGATTCTGTTGACGATGAAGGCCTTTTTGCCGGCATCGGAGGCGCTCTTCTTCTCATACCAGAAGCCGATCAAAAGGTAGGAACACAAGCCCACCGCCTCCCAGCCGATATACATAAACAGGAGGTTATTCGCCAATACCAGCAAGAGCATCGAGAAGGTGAACAGATTCAGGTAGCTGAAATAGCGCACATATCCGGGGTCATCGTGCATGTATCCGGTCGAATATATATGTATGAGGAAGGCCACGCCGGAGACGACCAGAATCATCAAGGCCGAGAGGGGGTCAACTAAGAAGCTGAACGCGGTTTTGAAACTGCCGGAGACTACCCAGGGGAAGAGTATTTTCTCGAAATGCCTGGCTTCGGGGGCCAGTTTCAAGAGGTCAAGGAACACTCCCAGCGAGACCAGAAATGATAGCCCCACGCTCCCGCAGGCAATCAGATTGATCAAACCCCTTTTGAACTTCCAGCCAAAAAGCCCATTTAAGAGGAACCCCAGAAGTGGAAAAAGTAGAACTAACCAGACTTTATCGAGCATTGTTCACTCTGACTGCGATTGCCTGTGAACATTCATGGTAGACCAGCAGTTTCAATTGAATCGGTTCAATCCGCTTAATCTGCTTAATCCGCTGTGAATGAACTTCTACCATTTCATTATATTCAAATCATCCACGTTAACCGATTCCTTGTTTCTGAATATCATGACTATGATCGCCAGCCCAACGGCGGCCTCGGCGGCGGCGACGGTCATCACCAAAAAGACAAAGACCTGTCCGGACAGCTCCTGCAAATAGACAGAAAAAGCAACCAGGGTGAGATTGGCAGCATTCAGCATGAGCTCGATCGACATCAATATGATTATGGCGTTGCGCCGTACCAGGACACCTATGACCCCAACCGTGAAAATGATTGCCGCCAAGCCTAAGTAATATCCTAATGGTACAGGCATATTCAGTATCCGGTATTCAGCAGTTAGTGACTTCTCTCCAGAACATAAACATCAGTGTCTAAAGCTTCTTCTTCGCCAGAATTACCGCTCCCACTATGGCGACCAGCAGGAGCAATGAGGTGACCTCAAACGCAAACAGATACTTCGTGAAGAGCAGGCTTGACAGTTCAGCTGTGCTGGTGAAACTGCCTTTATCTCCGGCCGGGCTGGGCCCGAAATCACCTAAGCCCGCCTGTATGAATATGCCGACCTCCACGACTAACAGCACTCCCAGAATTATCGCCAGAGTTTTCTGGATTTTCCTCTTATCCGGCCCAAATTCATCCCTCTTCAAATTCAGAAGCATGATGACGAACAAAAACAGCACCATTATGGCGCCGGCATAGACGATCACCTGCAGTGCGGCCACAAAGGTGGCCCCCATTATCGCAAATAAACCCGCAATGGAGCACAGAGTGACAATGAGGGCGATGGCAGAGGCCATGGGGTTACGAAAGGATATCACCATTATCGCCGAGACGATCGCTGCCAGACCAAATATTATGAATGCCGCCGTAACCATGCTCGAAACCGCTACTAGAAATATGTCTCAGGCTCCGCCCGGAACTGAAACTTCTTTTCTCTGATGAAGCCCTTAGCTCTCCTTTTCTCTAACTTGTCGAAGTTCTCCAAAAGCATCTCCTTAGTCCACACGAAGTTCTTGCGATCGTATTGCGAGAACTCGAACTCCCAGCCCAGCCTTATGGCCTCCTCCGGACAGGCCTCTTCGCAATAGCCGCAGAATATACACCGGATTTCGTCTATTTCGTACAGTTTGGCAACTCTTTCCCCTCGCTCGTTTTCCTCCGGCTCCAAATATATACAGTCCGAAGGACAGGCGATGGCGCACAGACCGCAGGCGACGCACCTTTCTTCTCCGTCAGGGTAGCGAGTCAGGTAGTGCAATCCCCGGTAACGCGGCGCGAATTTCGCCGGCTTGCGAGGATAATCGATGGTGGTCGTTTTCCTGAAGAGGTGTTTGAAGGTGGTCGCCAGACCCTTCGGGATCGCTAAAAAGATGCTCGCAAGAATTTTAATCAAATCTACCACCGCAAGATTACAAGATTGCAATCAAGGCTGTCACCATGGTGTTCAAGAGCGCCAGGGGAAACAGCACCAACCACCCGAACCTCATCAGCTGGTCATATCTGAAACGGGGCAAGGTCCCCCGAATCCATATGTAGCTGAACAAAAAGAATGACATCTTCAGGAGAAACCAGACCACCGGCGGCAGAATTGGCCCACTCCAACCGCCCAGAAACAGTGTCGCCGCCAGAGCCGAAACCGTGATCATGCTGGCGTACTCCCCCATGAAGAACATTGCGAACTTCATCCCTGCGTACTCGGTGTGATAGCCGCCGACCAACTCCGCCTCCGCCTCCGGCAGGTCGAAGGGGATACGGTTGGTCTCAGCTATGGCGGCGGTCACAAACAAGAGAAACCCAATCGGCTGGCGGAAGATGAACCAGTCGAGAATTCCACCACTCTGGGCCTTGACAATTTCGTTCAAGGATAAGGTGCCTGCGAGCAGCAAAACACCGATGACCGAGAGCCCCAGGGAGACCTCATAGCTTATCATCTGGGCGGAACTGCGCAGCGCCCCCAAAAGGGAGTATTTACTGTTGGCAGACCATCCCCCCAGAACTAACCCATATATGCCCAGGGAGGTCACTGCAAAGATGAACAGAATTCCGACGTTGAGGTCCGATATCATCAAGTTGGTGGTTTCGCCCGCGACCGTGATCTGGTCTCCCACCGGGATCACCGCGATTGCCAGAAGAGCCGGGATGAACGTCACCAGTGGTGCCAGATTATAAATGATCTTGTTGCAGCCGGCGAGGGTGAAATCCTCCTTGAAGAGAAGCTTGACGGCGTCAGCTATCGGCTGCAGCAGGCCATGATAGCCGACGAAGAGCGGTCCCTTCCTCACCTGTATGTGAGCCACCACCTTCCTCTCCGCATAGGTCATATAGGCGACGCAGGTCATAAGCCCGGCAAATATGACCACAACCTTGACGACCATTATGATGATCGGGATCAGCATCTGCTAAGCCTTCGCTATTCTCACGTAATCTAAGCTCTTCTCTCTATCTCTTAACCTATTCACATTCTGATCTGCGTGATTGCGAGGCAGAAATACCACCCCGGGGGGAGATTTCTTCGAGATTGCGACTTTCACCTCTAAGGCCCCTCTCGCCGATTCCACCCTGACGGTGTCACCCTCTTTCAGCTCCAAGGACTTGGCATCTTCGGGGCTGATCTCCAGATGAGCTTCCGGCGCCACCAGCATCATGTCCTCATTGTAATTAGTCAGGCGACGGAGGTGATACACCAGATCGCCGGTCAGCAATAGGTACGGATAATCGCTGTCACCTGAGGCGTAACTGTCAAACTCGACCTCGTAAAGCGCAGGCTCGAACACCCTCTCGGTCAAGGCAACGATTCTTCCCCTGGCTCCTAATTTGTCATAATCGAGTCCGGCAGCGTCGGAGGAAAGAGTGACCATCTCCCGGAAGATCTCTGGTGGGTTTTCGTAGACAAATTCGGCACCGAGTTTCCGGGCCAAACGTGACAGCGTTTGCCAACTCTCCCTCACACCCTTCGGCGGCGCTGCTCCTCTCTGGAAGCGCTGAATCCGCCCTTCAGTGTTCGTAAATGTCCCCTCGGTTTCGACGAAGCTTGTGGCCGGCAATACCACCGTCGCCATCCTGGCGGTCTCGGTCAAGAAGAGGTCATGGACTACGAGTAGTTCAAGCTTGCTCAGACAATCGTGTATATATTCCCAATCGGGGAAATCACAGAGGAGGTCGGATTGATAGAGGTAAAGGCCTTTGAGGTTGCCCTTGTGGATTTGCTCTAACATCTTTATGGTGTCAAGACCTTCTGCCTCCGGGAGACGGCAGTTCCACAGCGACTCGATTTTCTCCCGACCCACCTTATCCTCACGGTGCCTCCGTGCAGGCAGATAATCGGGAGTGAGCCCCCAGTTTAACGCTCCCAGATAGTTGCCGGAATCAAAGAGCAGGTTCACGCCTTCCCTGGGGTTGCCGTTGTTTTCGGTCAAAACCGCAAGATCGTTTATCGCCAGAAGACAACTGCTCCCCAGGGGCCCCTCCCACAGATCTTGACCGACAACGAACAGACAATTCTCGGATTCGGCGAGGGCTCTCGCCAGAATGCTGATCCTCTCCTCAGAGAGACCACAGCTCGCAGCTATAGTGTCGTAATTCGTCTTCTGCAGGGAGTTTGCCCAGCGCGAGAACTGCCTCCCGCGGAATGGCGCCGTCTCACTGTAAAGCTTCTCCTTCACGATGACCTTCAGCAATCCGTGAAGTAAAGCCAACTCTCCCCCAGGCCTGTAAGTGAAATTCTGCACCGAATAGATTCCGAAGTCCAGCTTGCGTGAATTCGCCGCCAGGACTCTGAGGCCAGCTTTGCGTATCCCCTTCTTCAACCACATGGTGTAAATCGGATGGGTAGAGGCGATATCGGTTCCGATCACAAATACGGTGTCGAAGCTCGCCACCTTTTCTAAGGGAACCGACATCTTCTGCATCTCGAAGAGGATTCTCAACGCTCCCGCACCCAGGAGGCTTTTTCTGTCCACACGGAAATCGAGGTTATTGGTGCCGATTCCCTGTCGCATCAGTCTGCTGAAGAGGTAGGCCTCTTCGTTGGAGACCAGATCGGAGGCAATTCCACCCAGAGCCTCCGGCCCGCTCTCAGATTTCATCTTCTTGATTCTGTCGGCAATGAAACTCAGGGCCTCCTCCCACTGCACCTCCCGAAAGGTGTCGCCCTCCTTCATCATTGGAGATTTGATGCGGTCGGGATGATCGGAGAAAACAGAGCCGAATCGACCACGGTCACAGAGCATCCCCTCGTCAATTGAGTCGTTCCTCCTGCTGGTATTGCGGAGGTGTCCCCTCCGCTCGTGTGACCAAGCGGTCATGTTACAGCCATCGCCGCACAGAGGGCAGACCGTGGGGGTCTGTTCACACAACCAGGGACGGATCTTATAACGGAAGTTCCGGGCCGTCAGGGCTCCCACCGGGCAGTACTCGACGGCGTTGCCGGAAAACTCGTTAAGGAACTTCTCACCTCCCGGAGCAGATATATGCGTTTTCGAGCCCCGCCCGAAAGCTCCTAAATCGGAGCAACCGAAAATCTCCCTGGTGATGCGAACGCAGCGGAAACAGGTGATACAGCGATTCTGATTTCGGTAGATCAACGGTCCCAGCTGAAGGTCGTCGAAGCGATAATGGGTATCGACGATCCACCTGACTTTATCCTCACGGTAGCGGGTCATCATCGGTCCGTGATCGTAGGTCAGATCCTGGAGGTCGCATTCCCCTCCTTTGTCGCAGGTGGGGCAATCTAAGGGATGATTGGTGAGGACAAACTCCAAAACCTTTTCCCGAGCTTTTATCACCTTTTCCGTGTTGGTGTGGACAACCATCCCTTCTGCCACCGGATTCACGCAGGAGGCCACCAGCTTGGGCATCTTTTCGACCTCCACCAGACACATCCTACAGGCGCCGACCGGGTCCAGATTGGGATGCCAGCAGAAGTAGGGAATATCAATGCCGACGCTCAGGGCCGCCTCCAAAATGGTGCTGTCCTTCGGGACTTCGACCTCCCGATCATCTATAGTCAATTTTACCTTACTGTTGTCCATCTTCGGCTTACTTGAAAACCGGCTTCCCCTTTACCATACAGGCTTTATTCCTTATGTGATAGTCGTATTCCTCCTGGAAATGCTCGATTGTGGAGCGCACCACCGGCACCGCTGCATCTCCCAGAGGGCAGACAGTATATCCCTCGATGTAATTGCATATATCCAGCAGCAACTCTACATCCCCCGACTCTCCTTTGCCGTTCTCTATCCGTTCTAAGATTTTCAGCATCCAGTAGGTCCCCTCCCGGCAGGGAGTGCACTTGCCACAGGATTCGTGTTGATAAAATCTGGTCAGCCTCCAGGCGACGTTCACCATACAGGTGGTCTCGTCCATGACGATCACCCCTGCAGAGCCGAGCATGCTGCCGGCCTCGACAACACACTCGAAGTCGAGCTTGACATCGAGCTTGTCCGGGGTCAATATCGGGGTGGAGGAGCCACCCGGTATCACCGCTTTCAGCTCCCGGTCCTCGAAGATCCCGCCTCCGTATTCGTATATCAGCTCCCGTAGAGAGATCCCCATCGGCAGCTCGTAGTTGCCGGGACGTTTCACCTGTCCCGACAAAGAGAATATCTTCGTTCCCGTTGACTTCGGCGTCCCTATGGAGGCGAACCATTCCGCACCCTTATTGATTATGTGAGGGATGTTCGACAGGGTCTCGACGTTGTTTATCACTGTGGGGCAACCGTACAATCCCATAATTGCAGGATAAGGAGGTCTCACCCTGGAGAGTCCCCTCTTCCCCTCGATCGACTCCATCAACGCCGTCTCCTCTCCACAGATGTAAGCGCCGCCGCCTCGGTGGAGGTGTATCTCCAGATCGTATCCGGAACCGAGGATGTCTTTTCCCAGGAAATTGTTTTCCTCCGCCTCGCTCAGAGCTCTCAGTAGCTGTTTTGCCCCGTAGCCGAACTCCCCGCGTATATAGATGAAGCCGGTGTGAGCCTGAACGGCGTAAGCGGCGATGATCGATCCCTCTATCAGCTGATGGGGATCCCTTTCGAGCAGTTGCCGATCCTTAAAGGTGCCGGGCTCAGATTCGTCGGCGTTTATTAAGAGATACTTGGGCTTAGGCGAATCCTTGGGGACAAAGCTCCACTTCACCCCGGCCGGGAAACCTGCTCCGCCTCGGCCTCGAAGCCCGGATTCCTTGACGATGTCGGTGACTTGATCCGGAGTATACTCCTTGAGAACCTTGGGCAGGGCGCTATACCCACCGTTTTTCATATAGACCTCGATGGTGTCCTGACCGGGCTCGTCGATATATTTGAAGAGAATCTTCTCCGGCATAAATCTGAGCTCTACTTAAGTTTCTTCAGAGCTTTCTTCGCATCCTTATAATCCGGCTCCAAATCCAAGCATCTCTGGTATTCGACCCGGGCGGAATCGGGCTTTTCCATCTTCTCGTATATCATCCCCATCCGCCAGTGAGCCGCGGCCTCGGAGGGGCTATTTGGCCGAGGTTCTCGCTCAAGGTACTTTCTGAAACAGCAAAGCCCCTTCTCCAGATCTTTCCCGCTGAAAAGATGTAGTTTCCCCCGCTGATAGAGTATGTTGGGATCGTCGGGGTTTGACTGTTCGATCTCTTCGAGGATTGCCTCCGCCCTGGGGAAATCCTCACGGTCTAACAGGAAATAGAAATAGCTGAACGCAAACTCGGTGTTGGTGCTGTCGTAAGCGGTTGCGGCCCTGAATTCCCAGTCGGCCTTGGCGTATTCTTCCCGAACTTGATGACAGAGGGCCTTGGCGAAATGTCCCAGCGCCGGCTTGATCTCCTTTAGAGCTTCGGCCATTCTGAAAGCTTCATCCTTATTCCCTCCGACAATCCCCGGGGCCTGGAGGAGATACTGCATCAGATTGAACTTGGCCTCATAGTTTGTGGGATCGAGCTCAACCGCCCTTTGAAACTCTCCCTTGACCTTTTTCGCCTTGAAAAGACCGCCCAATCCACTTCCCTGGGAGAGCTTCATCCCCAAAGCCCGCCCATACCAGAGGTGATAGTAAGAACTGTCAGGGGCAAGCTTCACCGCCCTCTCTCCGTAGAACACGGAGCTGTCGTAGTCACTCAGGCCTATATAGGCTCTGCACATCCAGTAGGTGGCAGCGGGGCTTCTTTCCTCCTCCTGCGACTCCTCATTCACCAATTTGACGATGGCCCGGAATTCCCCCTCATTCCACAGGCTGTCGGCGGCGAGGTAAAGCACCTCGGGGGAGAAAGCCATGACCTCCACCGGAAAGACGATCAGAATCACTACAAACAGCGCCTTTCTCAAGATAGGGGACCTCCCTTTTTTGTTCCCTCTCGCCTGAATTCCTCTAAGAGCTCATCCACCTTGTCTCTGGTCAGGTTTTCGTAATATCCGTCGTTGACCTGCATCATCGGGGCACTACCACAGGAGCCCAGACACTCCACCGTTACCACCGTGAAAAGACCATCCGGAGTGATCTCTCCCAACTTCACATTCAATTTCTCCAACAGGTAATCGACCAGACTGTCAGCTCCCAATAAGGCACACGAAAGGTTGGTGCAGACCTGGATGAAGTATTTTCCCACCCGCTTTTTGGGAAACATGGTGTAAAAGGAGGCGTTTTCGGCCAGCTCCACATAGGGCAGCTCAACGACCTCAGCAGCCTCTTTCAACTGCTCGTTGCCGACATAGCCGAACTGATCATAAATCACGTGTAACGCTGGAAGTATAACTGTTCTTCGGTCCGGGAACTTGTCCTTCAATTCCTGGAGCTTCTCTATCGATTCCTTGGAAAGTGACATTGTATTCATTCAGCTTCTCGGTTTCGGATGAGGGTTTAACCGCCGCTGGCGGTCATCCGAAACCAACAGGAGGGAGAACCATCACCTATCTATCTCCCCCAGGACGATGTCTATGGAGCCGATGTTCGCAACCACGTCTGCGAAGAGCCGCCCCTCCACCAGCTTAGGAAGTGCAGAGACATTCACGAAGGAGGGAGCTCTGACCCTCCAGCGATACGGTTTTTCGCTCCCGTCAGAGACTAAATAGAAGCCCAGTTCTCCCTTTCCGGTCTCGATGCTCTGAAAAACCTCTCCCACCGGCGGTCGAAAACCGTCCACCACCACCTTGAAGTGATGGATCAAGGCCTCCATGCTTGTGAAAATCTCTTCCCTTGGAGGCAAAAGGTACTTGCTGTTCTGGTTAATAAACGGTCCCTCGGGCATCCCCTCCAGGGCTTGCCTTATGATCTTTAGGCTCTGATGCATCTCCTCCAGACGGACCAGGTAGCGATCGTAAACGTCACCGTTTTTTCCGACCGGGACCTCGAAATCGAACTTCTCATAAGAGGAGTATGGATTTGCTTTGCGCACGTCCCACTTCACTCCGCTCCCACGTAAGTTGGGCCCGGAAAGCCCACAGGCGATGGCATCTTCAGCCGAAATCACTCCCACTCCTTTGGTGCGATTGAGCCAGATGCGGTTGGTCGTCAAAAGATTCTCATAATCGTTGATCTTATCCGGGAAGGTGTCGAGGATTTCCTTCACCATTCTGTCCAACTCTAAAGGTAGGTCCTCATACAGACCTCCGAAGCGGATGTAGGAGGACATCATGCGCTGTCCCCCGCAGGTTTCGTATATCTCTAAAATCTTCTCCCGTTCCCGGAAGCAATAGAAAAACATGGTCATCGCCCCGATGTCCATGGCGTGGGTGCCCAACCAGACCAGGTGGCTTGCCAGCCGCGTCAACTCCGCTAACATC
>Ga0209979_1004651_pt1 | contig 11250 bp, 10 predicted proteins | sample AnhtaG_FD_183114 | JGI IMG/M metagenome (GOLD analysis project Ga0209979, IMG submission 183114) | Deep subsurface microbial communities from Anholt, Denmark to uncover new lineages of life (NeLLi) - Anholt_01485 metaG (SPAdes) (version 2) | ecosystem: Environmental > Aquatic > Marine > Oceanic...
AGCTGATACATGCCCACTTCGAAAGAGACGCGAGTACGGGTGGATGATTTTCGAAAGATCATTCCCAGAGTCTTTCGCTGAAGGGGATGATAGATTTCCCCCTTCTCCAGAAGGCCCTTGAGATAATCGGCCCTTTCAAATAATGCCAAAATTTCCTCTCTGGTAAGATCAGAGATAGAAAGAAAATCTTTTCTCATTCCCTCACCCCCATTTTCTCCTTCAAGAGTTTGTTAACCAGGTCAGGATTTGCTCGTCCTTTAGTTTCCCTCATAACTTGTCCTACCAGAAAGACTAAGGCTTTCTCCTTTCCCTTTTTAAAGTCGTTCACCGCTTTTAAGCTTTGCCTCATTACTCTCTGAATTATTTCCTCAAGCTCCCCTTCATCGCTAATCTGACCCAGTTTTTCCTGAGAGATTATCTCTTCTGCGGATCTTCCGCTTTGGAACATTTTTTGGAAAACTTCCTTGGCCAATTTTCCACTAATTACACCCTTCTCTACCTCTTCAAGGAGATGGGCCAGCATCAAAGGTTTTATCTTTATCTTCTGGAGGGATCCTGTCTCTTTCTTGACTAATCGAAGAAACTCTCCCATAATCCAATTGCTCACTACTTTAGGGTGGGGGAAATTTCTAACACATTCTTCAAAATAATCGGCTAGTTCTCTTGAGTCGGTGAGGACACCTGCATCGTAGGGAGGAAGATGGTACTCTGAGATGAATCTTTGATAGCGATGAAAAGGAAGCTCCACCACAGCCCCTTTAAGAGACTCCATCCATTCCTCAGAAACCTTGAGAGGGAGAAGATCCGGCTCGGGAAAATAGCGATAGTCATGGGCTTCTTCCTTACTCCGCATGGGGATAGTTGCCTGCTCATGAGAATCCCAGAGCCGGGTTTCCTGAGGGACCTTTTCCCCCTTATTCAAAAGAGCAGCCTGTCTTTCTATCTCAGAGGCCAGTCCCTCCCTTATTTCCTTAAAGGAGTTCATGTTTTTAAGTTCTGTCTTAACTCCTAATCCAGTCCCTTTAGGAGCCAGGGAGATGTTAGCATCACAGCGAAGAGAACCCTCCTCCATATTGCAATCGCTCACTTCAAGATACCCCAGGACCCTTTTTAGATTGACAAGATACTGGTAGACTTCTTCAGGAGAGTGAATCTCGGGGTAGCTGACAATCTCCATCAAAGGGATACCTGTGCGATTATAGTCAATGAAGCTGGAATTTTTGTCTTCAGGGTTTTGTATATCCTCTCCATGGATAATTTTCCCGGCGTCTTCCTCCAGATGCACCCTCTGGATTCTCACCCGCCGATGTTTTCCATCTAATTCAAATTCGAGATACCCATCTTTAGCTAGAGGCTCATCGTATTGGGAGATTTGAAAGTTCTTGGGAAGGTCTGGATAGTAGTAGTTCTTCCTGGCAAATCTTGAGAAAGGGCTGACTTTACAACCCAGGGCTAGAGCTGTCAAGATGGTATACTCCACAGCCTTCTTGTTGATACTGGGAAGTACTCCGGGCAGCCCCAAGCATACGGGGCAGGTTTGAGAGTTAGGAGAGCTCCCAAATTGGGTGCTGCAGCCGCAAAAGAGTTTGCTCCGGGTCAAAAGCTGCACATGAACCTCTAAGCCAATACTGGTCTGGTAATTCATTTATATGATCCTGCTCTAGAGTCCTACCCCATCGATTTTGGCCTTGCAGTATTCACACAGGCCCCTCCGGATATGATTGGCCTTAATATGGTAACCATAGCGTACAATTATTGCTCGCCCGCACTCATAACAGTAGGTATTCTCTCCCTCATCTCCCGGAACATTCCCGGTGTAAACATACCTCAGTCCTGTATCCAGGCCTATCTGCCGGGCCCGATAAAGGGTTTGGAGGGGGGTGGGAGGAAGATCCATCATGCGGTAAGATGGATAAAAGCGACTAACATGCCAGGGGGTATCTTTACCCAGGTGGAGTATAAATTCAGCTATTTTCCTTAGCTCACCCTCGGAATCATTAAGGGTAGGGATAAGCAAGGTGGTTACCTCCAGCCAGATTCCTAGCCCCTTCATAAGCTCCAGAATCTGAAGTACAAACTTAAGTTTTCCTCCACATATCTTTCTGTAGTGATTCTCACTGAAAGATTTCAAGTCAACATTGGCAGCATCAAGATAGGGGCTTATTTCCTTAAGGCTCTCCTCACTCATATATCCATTGGTAACAAAAATATTGTTAAGATTATCCTTTTTAGCCAATCTTGAGGTATCATAAGCGTATTCAAAGAAAATAGTAGGCTCTGTGTAGGTGTAAGCAATACTGAGGCACCCTGTCATTTTGGCTTGCGATACAACCTTTTCGGGGGAAAGATCTCGTCCCTCAATCTCCTCTCCCGATAACTGAGAAATGCTATAGTTCTGACAGTGTCCGCATCTGAGATTGCACCCCATGGTGGCTATAGAGAAAATATCCGAGCCTGGATGAAAATGGTAGAGAGGCTTCTTCTCGATGGGATCAACAGCCCAGGAAATTGCCCTCCCATAGACCAGACTGTAGAGCACACCTTCTTTATTTTCCCTGACCCCGCATATACCTCTTCTTTGGTTGGCGATCTTACAGCTATGAGGACATAGTCCGCATCTTACCTCTTTATCCTCCGTCTTTTCATAGAACATCGCCTCATGCATACAAAGTGAGCCTTTTAAAGGAGCGATTTCCTTCTTAAAATATATCAAAGGTATGGCTTTGTCAAGCTTACTGCCGATATCACCTCATCTTTCAGGTAGCTGAGGTGCAACACCGAAAATTGACAGGGATTGCGAACATTGTAATATAAAGAGAGACCTTATATTCTACGTGTTCAAGGAAACAAAACTATGAATCCAGAAACAATTACAGACTTAGGATACGTAACAGAATTATTGTATCCCCCTCAGGTTCTTAATAAAGCTTCTTTGAGAAGAATATATGTGGAGCTAGGTGAGATCCTTAATCTAACCGAATGCAAAGAGTTCTCGGATGGGATCCAATTTGTTTCTCAACTTCCCGAGGAAAAAGAAATTGCAAAATACCTCATAAGGGGAGATAAGATTATTATTCATGACCAGTTTGTTACTGGAGGTCTGGAACTTTATTGGCGAAGAGTGGAAACAATAACTAAGAAAGTAGTAAAAACGCTTAAGATTCCCATATTTGTTTCACAGGTTTGCATCATCAGACTCCTAGCAACTCCAAAACCAGTGGACGATTCAAGGGAATTTATTGGTAATATGGTATGTAGCTTTCAACCCAAAAACTTGTCCTTCTTTGACCGACCTACTCAAGCGGTGGGGCTAAGATTCTACTTTCCTCATACGGCAACAGCACTATATGATTTCAACGTAAAGATAGAATCAAGGATAACAGATATAACTAAGATCTGGTTGGAAAATACTGCCCGATTTCTAAGGCCTATTCCGAACGATAATCTATCGGTTATTCATGACAACTTATCGATAACAAGAGAGTTTCTGGTAAAAAATGTAACTAACTTCCTTACCCAATATAACGCAAAAAAGAATGAATAAAGGGAGGTGTATTATAGAATGACACAAGTATATGTTCCTAAAGAAGAAATTACCGCTTATCCTTTGGGATGGAATGAAGAAGGAACGAGTATAGAGAGTGAGGAGGAAAACATTAATGGGGAAGGTATCACTGCTATGGAATTAGCCAAATTAGCTCAGGAAGGACATAGTTTTAATTTTCTTTCTGACTCTAGGGAAGATATCTATTCCTTGACGGATGGAGAAAGTATTGAATAGAGGGGACATTGTACTAGTTTCTTTTCCTTTTACGGACTTGACTACCACAAAGGTTCGCCCAGCTGTAGTTATCTCAAATGATTCTATAAATACCAAGGAAGAGGACATAATTTTGGCATTTGTATCGTCCGTAGTGCCTGTTCAGACCAAAGATACTGATTTCGTAATCAGAGAATCAGAACCGTACTTTCAGGCTACTGGTCTAAAAGGAGAGGCAGTTTTTAGAATGGCTAAGATTGTAACCCTAAGCAGAAGATTAGTACGAAAAAAAATTGGTGAAGTAAGTAGTCAAACCAAATTAGAACTAAACAAGAGATTAAGAAGAACATTAGCTCTATAAAATATCGTGAGAGGAAGTCTTCTCTTTTCCCACCCTCTTCTCCCAGAAATCTTGAATAATCTTGACAGGAGGGCGATTTTTTGTAAAATTAACTTGAGGGAATTTTTGCTCAATGAGACTCGCTGCCTCCCCCTACTTAAAATACGCTAAGCAGGCCGTTGAGGTGGGATGTTTCCCCTCTCAAATATCTCAATTCGAACAGTCTAAGGCTGTCCCCATTGATTTTTTAGGGATATGAGGAGGTAAAGAATGGGAAAAACCGAAGGCAAGGGAAAGAGAGTCAGTTATAAGGCTAAGTATCTCGAAGTCCAGGCTAAACTTACAGAAGTCCGGAAGGAGCTTTCCATTTATAAGCACAGACTAAAGGATGTGGAAAAGGAACTGGAGTTAACGGATAGGGAGGCCAGGGAGTATTTAGACTATCTGGGGCGATTGAAGAGAGAGTTCAAAAGTTACAAACAACGCACCTTACGGGAAGAAGAGAAACTAAAGGGATCGGCCGCAGAGAAGCTTATTAAGGAGCTGCTTCCCATTCTGGATGATTTTGAGTTGGCCATAGATTCAGCCAAAAAATCAAAGAATTTTTCCCGTTTTGCCAAGGGAGTGAAAATGATCTTCAATCGGACGAGGGAGGTACTAAAGAAGCAAGGAGTGAAGCCAATTAAGGCAAAGGGAGAAGAGTTTAATCCACACCTGCACGAGGCTATGGGGATGATAGACTCACAGAAATATCCGGATAATCTCATCGTAGAGGAGATGCGCAGGGGATATATCCTTAATGATAAGGTTTTAAGACCTGCTGTAGTGAAAGTGAACAAGCGGGCTAGCCAGAATCCCAAAAAGTAACAAACTTAAGGTGAGGATGAAGGAGGAATTTATGACTGACAAAAAGAGTGAGAAGATAATTGGTATTGACCTGGGTACCACCAACTCTTGTGTGGCAGTGATGGAAGGAGGGGAGCCTGTAGTTATAGCCAATCAGGAGGGAAGTCGGACAACCCCTTCCATTGTTGCCTTTACTGATAAAGGGGAGATGCTGGTGGGTACTCCCGCCAAAAGACAGGCGGTGGTCAATTCCCAAAATACCGTTAATTCTATCAAAAGACTCATGGGACGAAGATACGGGGAGAGAGCTGTTGCAGAAGCTAAGAAAAAGGTCTCCTATGAACTTATTCAGGATTCTGAGAATCGGGTAAAAGTGAAGGTTAACAAGGGAGAGTTTTTGCCCCAGGAGATCTCAGCTCGGGTCTTGCAGAAGATGAAGCAGACAGTGGAAGAGTATCTGGGAGAGAAAATATCGAGAGCCGTCATTACTGTTCCTGCTAACTTCAACGACGGTCAAAGAGAAGCTACCAAGGATGCGGGAAGTATTGCAGGTCTGAAGGTAGAGCGGATCATTAATGAGCCAACCGCTGCATCCATTGCTTATGGATTGGATAAGAAAGGGGAAAAGAAAATAGCTGTTTATGATTTGGGAGGGGGAACCTTTGATATTTCCATCCTGGATATTGCGGAAGGGTCAGTGGAGGTTCTTTCCACCAAGGGAGATACCTATCTTGGTGGTGATGACTTTGATCAGGAGATTGTGGATTGGATGGCGGATAATTTTAAGAAGGAAAATGGTATTGACCTGAGAGAAGATAGAATGGCGCTTCAGAGGCTAAAAGAAGCGGCAGAGAAGGCAAAGTGCGAGCTCTCATCGACCAAAGAGACCCAGATAAACCTTCCCTTCATTACTGCTGATGCTGCAGGACCAAAGCATCTCAATATTAATCTAAGTAGGGCTAAGCTGGAGCAGCTGGTGGAAAGTTTGATTCAACGCACCGTTGGGCCCTGTGAGAAGGCTTTAGCTGATGCTAAGCTAAAACCTAAGGATATTCAGGAGGTGGTTCTGGTAGGAGGGATGACCCGGATGCCCAAGGTCCAGGAAACGGTGAAGAATCTCTTTGGAAGAGAACCTCACAAAGGTGTTAACCCTGATGAAGTAGTAGCGGTAGGAGCGGCTGTTCAGGCGGGAATTATGGCAGGAGAAGTGAAAGAGCTCCTCCTTCTGGACATAACTCCCCTATCTTTAGGAATAGAAACTCTGGGGGCTGTTTTTACCAAGCTCATAGAAAGGAATACCACCATTCCCACCAGGAAGAGTAAGGTTTTCACCACCGCTGCTGATAGCCAGACAGCCGTAGATATCCACGTGCTGCAAGGGGAACGTCCCATGGCTGCTGACAATAGAACTCTGGGTAGATTCCAGCTTACTGGAATTCCGCCTGCCCCTCGAGGCGTCCCGCAGATAGAAGTTACCTTCCATATAGATGCTAATGGAATCGTTAATGTTTCGGCTAAAGATAAGGGGACGGGTAAAGAGCAGGCTATTACTATCAGGGATTCAGGAGTTCTCTCAGAGAAAGAGAGAGAGAAGATGGTCAAGGAGGCTGAGCAGCACGCCGAGGAGGATAAGAAGAGGCGCGAAGAAATAGATATCAAAAATGAAGCTGATAATATTATCTATGCTACAGAAAAGGCTCTTAAGGAATACGGAGATAAGGTCAGCCCCGCTGAGAAAAAGAACATCGAAGATGCTCTGGGTGAGCTGAAGGAAGCGGTCAAGAAAGGTGATACTGGCCAGATCAAGGAGAAAATAAAGAAGGTAGCAGAGGTCTCTCAGAAACTGGGTCAGGCAGTGTATCAGCAGGCGGCGAAAGAAGCCCCGAAAGAAGAGCCCAAGGAGGAAGGCAAGGAAGAGAAAAAAAAGGGACAAGAGGGAGAAGACGTTACCGACGCTGACTATGAGGTAGAAAAGTAGGACAAAAACACAAATGGCTCTTGAGGTAAAAACCATTGGCTAAGAGAGATTATTACGAGGTTTTAGGAATTTCCCGCTCTGCTTCTGTAGAGGAAATAAAAAGGGCTTATCGCAAACTCGCCCTGAAGTATCATCCGGACAAAAATCCAGATAACTCAAAAGAAGCGGAGGAGAAGTTCATAGAGGTATCAGAAGCCTACGAGGTTCTCTCAGATCCTGAGAAGAGGCAGATTTATGACCAGTATGGACATGCGGGACTGGAGGCGGAAATTGGAGCGGGAGCAGGATTCGGTGGTTTTGAATTTGACCCTTTTAAGATTTTTGAGGAAGTTTTTAGCAGAGGATCTTTTGGAGGCGATCCTTTTGGAGATTTCTTTGGCCGAAGATCCCGAACTAGAGCGAGAGAAACCGAGCCGGGGCGGGATCTTCGTTATGGCCTAGAGATTTCCTTTGAGGAGGCCGCTTTCGGAGTGGAGAAGAACGTCCAGATTCCCCGCTATGAGGTTTGTTCAACCTGCAGGGGTAGCGGCATCAAGCCAGGGTCTCAGCCTCATACCTGTCCCACCTGTGAGGGAAGCGGCTACGTAGCAATGAGCCAGGGATTTTTCTCCATTACCCGCACCTGCACTCAGTGTCAGGGACGGGGCACCATTATAAAAGATCCATGTCGAGACTGTCGGAGTACGGGCAGAATTCGGAGAACTCGCAGGGTTAAGGTGAAGATTCCCCCCGGAGTGGATCATGGATCGAGGCTCCGGCTAGCTGGAGAGGGGGAAGCGGGCCTGCGAGGAGGTCCCCCGGGAGATCTCTATATCAGTCTTCGGCTAAGGTCCCATCCCATATTTAAGAGGGATGGGAATAAGATTATCTGTGAGGTTCCCATCAGTTTCACCCAGGCCGCCTTAGGATCCCAGATAAAAGTTCCCACCTTAAATGGAGGGGTGAGACTTAAGATCCCTCCCGGCACTCAAACCAACAAAATTTTCCGTCTCAAGGGCCAAGGAATTCCTTATCTTCGCTCTTCCGGCCGGGGAGACCAGTGGGTAAGAATAATTGTGGAGACCCCGGTCAATTTGACTGGTAAGCAAAGGGAGCTCTTGATGAAATTTCAGGAGCTTAGCCAGGACAATGAGCAGCCTCGCATCAGGGAGTTTCTTGGCAAGATAAGGCAGATACTCGGCAAGTAAATCCTTTCCTTGATAGTGCCAGGAAATATTATCACTTAGAAGATAATCCAATGATTATTCTAGATCTTACCCTCGAGAGTAGGGCAGCAAAAGGACAATTGTGATGACTATACCCAAAGTTGCTTTAGCCACTTTAGGCTGCAAGGTAAATCAATATGAAACTCAGGTTCTACGGGAGTACCTTCTTCAGGCTGGTTTTCGAGAGGTTCCTTTTAAGGGAAAGGCCGATTATTACGTTATTAATACTTGCAGCGTCACCGAGAAAGCTGATCGTAAATCAGAGGAGTTAATTAGGGCTGCCAAAAAGAGTGGATCTACAGCGAAGCTAATAGTTACCGGATGCTACGCTGAGGCAGAAGGAAAAAGGATCAAGGAGAAATTTCCCGGGGTGGATGTTGTCCTGGGTAACAATGAGAAGCTAAGACTGGATAGACTAGTGGGACTGCATAATCCCGTGCTGGTTCCTCCAAAACCCTCCATTAGTGATTTTTACCAACGTAATCGAGCCTTTGTCAAAATAGAGGATGGATGTCACGAGTTTTGTACCTATTGTAGAATTCCTTATGTAAGGGGAAATAGGATAAGAAGCCGCTCACCTTGTGAGGTGCTGAGGGAGATAGAAAATCTCATCCAGAAAGGCTTCAAGGAGATCGTCCTGACAGGAGTTAATCTGGGACTCTACGGTGAGGATCTTTCTTCCTCAGAATCTTTAGTTCATCTTTTAAAGAGACTTCAACATTATGGGGGAGGGGTAAGGTTTAGGCTTAGCTCTCTGGAGCCCCACCTGGTGACAAATGATCTCTTGGAGCTTATGGGGTCATCTTCCTCTATCTGTCCTCATCTTCACCTTCCCCTGCAAAGTGGTGATGACTATATTCTTCAACGCATGGGAAGGAAGTATACTTTAGATAAATACAGGAGACTGGTTGAAGAAGCAAGGGACTTGATTCCTCAAGCCTCTATTACTACTGATGTTATGGTGGGGTTCCCCGGGGAAGAGGAGCATCATTTTCAGAGTACCTATCATTTTTTGGAGGAAATTCATTTCAGCCGTCTTCATGTATTTAGATTCTCTCCCCGGCCGGGAACAAAAGCTTTTTCCATGAGGCCCTGGGTGGAAGCAAAAATCCAGAGGAAAAGGAGTGAAGAGCTAAGACGTCTGGGAGATACACTTTCTCGAAGATTTGCTGTTAGATTTTTAGGCAAAAGCCTGAGGGTTCTGGTGGAAGAGAAGCGTCATTCCCAGAGCGGTTCCTTGATGGGATATACGGATAACTACATTCGCATTTTTCTGGAAGGAAAGGACGAACTGAAGAACCAGCTTCTCAAGATAAGAGTCATCGAGGCAGGAAAGGGGGGAGGAGCAATAGGCAAAGTGGAGGCAGCGGATGAGGGAACCTAGAAAGCTTGCGGATTTAGGAAGGGATGAGCAAGAGAAGATTCTGAGAAGATCTCATCTTAGGATGGAGGAAGTTCTTGACACTGTCATTCCTATAGCAAGAGAGGTAGAAAAGAGAGGGGATGAGGCGGTTCTCAAATTTACCCGGGAATTTGATGGAGTCGATTTGACTCCTCAGGAGATGTTGCTAGACAGGAAAAGGATAAAAGAAGCTTATAAGAGGGTATCCTCGGAAGTCATAAGTTCCCTCAAGAAGATGCGAGAGCAGGTAGAGGATTTTCACCGACACCAGATAAGATCCAAATGGGAGGCAAACAAATCCTTCTTTGGGCGAGGAGAGGGGAAATACAAAATAGGAGAGCAGTTTATTCCTCTTAAGAGCGCCGGTGTTTATGTGCCTGGAGGAAAGGCCAGATACCCTTCCTCAGCCATTATGGGGATAGTTCCCGCCAGAGTTGCCGGGGTGAGGCAGGTGGTGGCTGTGAGTCCACCTTCAGTGGCGGGAACAATAGCCGATGAAGTGCTGGTAGCCGCCGATATTGCCGGAGCTGATCTCATCATTAGAGTAGGAGGAGCTCAGGCTATAGCTGCTCTTGCCTATGGAACGGAAACTATTCCCAGGGTGGATATTGTGGTAGGAGCAGGTAACCTCTATGTGACGGCAGCTAAAACCTATCTATCCAGTTTGGGTAAGGTAGCTATTGATTGTCCGGCAGGACCCAGCGAAGTCTTAATCATAGCGGATGAGTCGGCCAAGCCTCTCTGGGTGGCCAGCGATATGCTAGCTCAAGCTGAACATGACGAGGCAGCATGCTCAGTATTAGTTACCACTTCTGAGAACTTGGCCTGGCAGGTCTACAAGAATCTCAAAGAGGAGCTTCCATCTTGTGAGCGGAAAGGAGTGATAGAGAGGTCCCTGACTGAATATGGGGCTATCCTTTTGGTGGATAGCCTGAAGGAGGCGGTTGATTTTGCCAATGAGTTTGCTCCGGAACATTTAGAACTGATGGTCAACCGTCCCAGTGAGACTCTCAAGGAAATAAGGAATGCGGGAAGTGTTTTCTTAGGAAATTTTTCTCCGGTAGCTGCGGGAGATTATCTTACCGGAACCAACCACATCCTTCCCACCGGTGGCTCCGCCCGGGGATTTTCAGGTCTTTCAGTAGATAATTTTCTTAAAAGAATTGCCTACCAATCTCTATCGCCAGAAGCTTTATCTTCTATGAGAGATGACATCGTAAATCTTGCCAAAGCTGAAGGTCCCCTGGAAGCCCACATTCGCTCCATTAAACTAAGGCAAGAGTAGCCCTCGCTCTCCCCTATACCTTCTCTCCCGGCTCCTATGCCCTCTATCTCCTGGGCTCGGGCTCCTTTCCCTTGCTAAACTGTATAGTTTCGCTAATTTATAATAGGGGAAGGAGATGCTACCTAGACTTCTAGCCACTTTTTTTGTTATATCTTTTCTAGGAATAGGGGTTGCTCCGGCATTGGGGAATGGGGAGGAAACCCGTCTTTGGAGTTTGGTTAAGATCCAGCTTCACCCTCCTCTTCCCAGTCTGAAGATACCTTCATCTGGCGGGGAAAAGGAAATCCGTCTTGCCTTTCTACCTGCCTCGTCGTCTTCGGAGAAGGAAGAAGCTTCCGGGAGAGATCTTTCTGAGGAGGCAGTTCTGAAAATCTCGGGCAGGAAAGTTATCGGGATAAAGCACACCCTATTTCATTATCTGGATGAGGAATGGG
>Ga0209979_1004652_pt1 | contig 11249 bp, 10 predicted proteins | sample AnhtaG_FD_183114 | JGI IMG/M metagenome (GOLD analysis project Ga0209979, IMG submission 183114) | Deep subsurface microbial communities from Anholt, Denmark to uncover new lineages of life (NeLLi) - Anholt_01485 metaG (SPAdes) (version 2) | ecosystem: Environmental > Aquatic > Marine > Oceanic...
TATGGTTGGAGCATCAGTATTTGATGCCTTTATGGTTCTTGAGTATGTTATGAAGAATTATGGTACTTCACCACAAGAAATACAACAAGGACTTTACAAAGTTAAAGATTTTCCTGCCGTGACCGGGATTATTAAGTGTTATAATGAGTTAGGAGAGGTAAGCAAAAGCGTACAGGTTCAGAAAGTAGTAAATGGAGAATTTCATTATTTTGCAGAAATTACTGATCCAGAGATTGTTACTCCTCCAAACTTATAAAAACAAAAATATAAATTCGTGAAATTAATAACCAACCAAGATCAGCAAGATTTATTACATAAGTAAAAATTAGGGAATTATCCGTAAGGTTCACTGTTAAAATACATTAAAATACAATAGAACTTTACGGATAATTCCAATTTATGTAATAATATTCCCAAATTTATCTTTTTAATTTTCATATCCCTGGATATCCATAGCAAAGGAAAGGAAAAGAAATGCGATGTTACTTCAACAAATAATTAATGGAATAGTAGTTGGCAGTGTATACTCCTTAACTGCAATGGGTGTCACACTCATATATAGCATTCTTGGGGTTTTAGATATTGCTTGTGCTGGAGCCTATGCCTTGGGTGCGTATGTTGGCCTTTTTTCTTATGTATCAACTGGAAATTTGGTACTTTCTTTTCTGATAGGGATGATAGCTATGGGTATTTGGGGTATTTTCGTACAGAAGTTTTTATATCTTCCTTTATTAGGTAAATCCCCACTAATATCTCTTATTACCAGTATAGGTTTATTTATTTTTTTGGGGGATTTTATAAGACTATGGGCGGGGCCCCTTATAAGAGATTTCCCAGCAGATTTGAAGCTACCTTTTTCTGGAATTAAAACAGAAAATCTTACTATAATGAGTGTCTGGATATTAGTTCTTTTAATTACTGCTATTCTTCTATTTATATTATGGTATTTAATAACTAAAACTAAAATTGGATTGGCTTGGAGAGCTACAGCTCAGGATTTAGAAACAGCTAAAGCCATGGGAATTAATGTAAATGTTGTGGTTGCTTTTAACTTTTTTTTGGGGTATAGTTTTGCGGCAGCAGCAGGGATTATGATAGGAATAATGTATAATTATATTTTCCCGACAATGGGCGATGTTCCTGCATATAAAATGTTAGCAATAATTGTTTTAGGAGGATTAGGAAATCCTCTGGGAGCGGTAACCGCGGCTATGTTAATAGGATTAATCGAAACTTTAGTGGGGGGTTATATCGGTTTTTTTCTTCCAAGAGACTCTATAGCCTTTATCGTGGTAATTATTATGTTATTAATTAAACCACAAGGTTTGTTTGTAAGAAAAAATATTTAAAAATATAGGTTAAAATTAATATGTATGAAATTGTTATAGCTATTAATGTAGGTATCTTTGCTTTATTGGCATTAAGTGTAAATATTATCACCGGTTATATAGGTCAGCCTACTTTAGGTCATGCTGCCTTCTTTGGTATCGGTGCTTATTCTTCGGCTATACTTACCGGAAAATATGGAGTACCTTTCTTATTGTCTCTTCCATTATCAGGCGTAATTGCTGGTTTTATAGGGGCACTTTTAGGGCTTGCCAGTCTAAGAGTGAGAGATGATTTTTTAGCCATCACCACCATAGGAACTAATTTTGTGGTAGTAGCTATTTTCCAATATGTTCCCTTTTTTGGTGCATCTTTTGGTTTGGCTGTCCCCCCAGCTTATATTTTTGGGATGAAAATAACTTATTTAGGTTATTTATTTTTAATAATTTCTCTAATTGTTTTGACTGTTCTTTTCTTGCGGAAATTAGAAAGATCCTGGTTTGGTTTGGCTATGGGAGGGATAAGAAACAATGAAGTAGCAGCTGAATCTATAGGAATAGATATTAAAAAGTTTAAGGTAGTAGCTTTTATTTTGGGTACAGCTATTGCGGGAATAGCAGGATGTGTTTATGCACATTATATGACTTTTATCTCGTCAGTGGATTTTGCTTTTATAACCTCTATCACAATTTTATCTATGGCCATGGTTGGAGGTTCGGGCACTATTAGGGGTCCTATAATGGGAGCGATAATTCTTGGTCTTTCTCCAGAAGTATTAAGATTTATTATGAATTACAGGATGTTAATTTATGGTGCATTATTGGTATTTACCATGAGATTTCAACCGGAAGGTCTTTTGGGGGAAAGAAGCTTTTTATGGACTAACATAACTAAATTATTTAAAAAGATATACTCTAAAAAAGAAATAGAAAGTGGTATAGAAGATGGCAATTCTTAAAGTAGAAAATTTAAAAAAATTTTTCGGAGGAGTAAAAGCGGTTAATGGAGTGAGTGTAGAGGTAGAGGAGGGAGAGGTCCTCGGAGTAATTGGACCAAATGGAGCAGGGAAAACTACATTTTTTAATGTTATATCTGGAGTCTATAATCCTGATGGAGGCAAAATAATATTTCAGGGTAAAGAAATTCAAGGATTAGACTCTTTTCAGATAGCCAGGTTGGGTATTGCCAGAACTTTTCAAATAGTAAAGCCGTTTAGTGATATGACTGTTTTAGATAATGTAATATCGGCAATTGGAATTAATAGGTATAAAAGTGTATGGGGATCTTTTAAGAATAGTCGGGTGAGTGAAACTATTAGTAAGGCCAAAAGGCTTCTTAAAATGGTTGAATTAGAAGAATATGAAAAAGAAAAAGCGGGAGCTTTAAGTTTAGGATATATTAAAAGATTAGAAATTGCCAGAGCCTTAGGAATAGATCCCAAGATTATTATGTTAGATGAACCATGTGCAGGCTTAAGTCATGATGCTATAAAGGATTTTATACAATTGTTTAAAAAATTAAAAATAGAAGGACTTACTATAGTGATGGTGGAACATAATATGGCCATCGCTATGGATTTATGTGATAGAATGATAGTTCTAGATTATGGAGAAAAGATTGCTGAAGGAAAACCAAAAGAAATTCAGGGGAATGAGAAAGTGATCGAAGCATACTTGGGGAAGGAAGAGGAAGAAGATGCTTAAGTTAGAGGGAATTCATGTATATTACGAAGAATCTCGGGCAGTCAGTGATGTATCTATCTCTGTAAAGGAAGGAGAATTTGTAACCATAATTGGGGCAAATGGAGCTGGAAAAACTACAATAATGAAAGCTATCATGGGATTAATTGGAGTTAGAAAAGGAAAAATATATTTTGAAGGAACTGATTTAACTAATAAACCACCTTGGATTCGAGCAGAAATGGGTATCGGTTTTATTCCTGAGGGAAGAAGAGTTTTTCCCGATCTTACAGTAGTTGAGAATCTAAGGGTTGGGGCATACACCATAAAAAGCAAACAAGTTTTAAAACAAAATTTAGAAAAGGTTTTCTATCTTTTCCCCATACTCGGGGAAAGGGGAAAGCAATTAGCTCGGACTATGAGTGGAGGGGAACAACAGATGTTAGCTATTGCCCGGGCGATGATGTTAAATCCTAAACTCCTCCTTATTGATGAGATAAGTATGGGGCTTATGCCTATTTTGGTAAATACAGCATTTGCTTCCATTAAAAAGATGCACCAAGAGGGGATAACCATACTTTTAGTAGAACAAAATGCCAAGAAAGCTCTCGCCGCTGCGGATAGAGGTTATGTATTAGAAACCGGGCATATAGTTTTAGAAGATAGAGCAGATATTCTTAAACAAAAAGATGAAATAAGAAAAGCTTATCTGGGAGGATAGGCTTTTTTTATTTCATCTTAATTATCATAATTATAGTAATTTTAAAAGAGGTGATAGTTATTATGTTATCAAATTTTGATATTTCAAATGCTATGACTATTAAATTAGATGATGAATTACCCGAAATGCCTGAATTTGTAAGAGGAACAAGAAGGGCACCGAAAAGAGAACTTGTTTTAAATCAAGAAGAGATTAAGTTGGCCTTAAAAAATGCCTTACGTTATATTCCGGAAAAATGGCATAAAAAATTAGCTCCCCAATTCTTATATGAACTTTTAAACAGGGGGAGAATTTACGGATATCGTTTTAGACCGAAAGGGAACATTTACGGGAAGCCGGTCAGTGAATATAGAGGAAATTGTCTTGCCGGGAAAGCTATGCAGGTTATGATAGATAATAACCTGGACTTTGATATTGCTTTATATCCTTATGAATTAACTACCTACGGAGAAACGGGGCAGGTCTGTCAAAATTGGATGCAGTATAGGCTTATTAAAAAATATTTGGAAGCATTGACTGAAAATCAAACTCTGGTTATGGAATCAGGACACCCCCTTGGATTGTTTGAATCTTCACCAAATGCTCCTCGAGTTATTTTAACAAATGGTTTATTAGTTGGTGAATATGATAATCAGGAGGATTGGCACAAAGCCATATCTTTGGGTGTAACCAATTACGGACAAATGACTGCGGGCGGATGGATGTATATCGGTCCTCAGGGAATAGTACATGGAACTTACAATACTTTATTAAATGCCGGGAGATTGAAATTTGATATAACTGACGAAGGTGATCTTGGCGGATATTTATTTGTAAGTTCAGGGCTGGGAGGAATGAGCGGAGCACAGGGCAAAGCAGTAGAAATTGCCAATGGAGTAGGAATAATTGCCGAAGTCGATTATTCCAGAATTCAGACTAGATTTGACCAGGGCTGGATTAAGAAAGTAGTGAAAGACCCGAGTGAAGCCTTTAAACTTGCCAAAGAATTTATAGACAAGAGAGAAGGTATTTCTATTGGATTTTATGGGAATATAGTTGATTTGCTCGAGTATGCCGTAGAGAAAAATATAAAAATTGATTTATTATCAGACCAAAGTTCCTGTCATGTTCCTTATGAAGGAGGATATTGTCCTCAAGGACTAACTTTTGAAGAAAGAACAGAACTTCTCAAAACAGATAAAACAAAATTTATAAAATTAGTTAATCAGTCATTAGTTCGTCATTTCGAATTAATTAAAATCCTTGTCGATAGAGGTACATATTTCTTTGATTACGGAAATAGTTTTATGAAGGCAGTATATGATGCAGGAGAAAAAGAAATTTGTAAGAATGGAAAGAACCCTAATGATGGTTTTATTTTCCCCTCTTATGTAGAAGATATAATGGGTCCACTTTTATTTGATTATGGTTACGGTCCATTTAGATGGGTCTGCTTAAGTGGCAAACATGAAGATTTATTAAAGACCGATAAAGCGGCAATGGAATGTATAGACCCCAACCGAAGATTTCAGGATAGAGATAATTATATGTGGATAAAAAATGCAGATAGGAATAAATTGGTAGTCGGAACCCAGGCGAGGATTTTATATCAAGATGCAGCCGGAAGAATAAAAATTGCTCTTAAATTCAATGAGATGGTTAGAGAGGGAGAAGTTGGTCCCATAATGTTAGGCAGAGATCACCATGACCCGGGAGGGACGGATTCGCCATTTAGAGAAACTGCTAATATAAGAGATGGTAGTAATGTAACGGCAGATATGGCCACTCAATGCTTTGCTGGAAATGTAGCCAGGGGAATGACTATGGTTGCCTTACATAATGGTGGTGGAGTTGGAATCGGAAAAGCTATAAATGGTGGTTTTGGTTTGGTTCTTAATGGAAGTGAAAGAGTAGATGAGATAATTAAGAAATCTATATCCTGGGATGTTTTAGGTGGAGTTGCCAGACGCTCCTGGGCTCGGAATGAACATGCTGTGGAGACTGCCATAAAGCACAATAAAGAAAATAAAATAGGCGATCACATCACTATTCCTTATTTGGTTAATGAAGATTTAATAAAAAAAGTTATATTACAAAAAGATTTAAAAAAAGCAGATTAAATTGTGAAAATATATCTAAAAAGGGCAGGTGGGTAAAATGAAAAACAAGAAACAAATAGTCGAATGCATTCCTAATTTTAGTGAAGGCAGAGACTTAGCCAAGATAGAAAAAATAGTAAAACCTTTTAAGAATAAAAAAGGCGTGAAATTATTAGGATATGAAAGAGATGAAGATTATAACCGAGTAGTAGTAACTGTTATTGGGGAACCTGATTCAGTAAAAAGTGCGGTTATAGAAGCTATGGGTCAGGCAATAAAAGTTATAGATATGAGAAAACATAAAGGGCAGCATCCGCGAATGGGGGCTATTGATGTTGTCCCCTTTGTGCCTATAAAGAATTTTACTATTGAGGAGGCTGTTTCTCTTTCCAAAGAGGTAGCAAAAATAGCTTCCGAAAAGCATAAATTACCTATATTTTTGTATGAAAAGTCGGCTACTTTTCCTAATAGGGAAAATCTTTCGAAAATTCGAAAGGGCGAATTTGAGGGAATGGCCGAAAAAATAAAACAACCTGATTGGAAACCAGATTACGGGCCTGCGGAGATTCATCTTACTGCCGGAGTTACAGCTATTGGCGCAAGGGTGCCACTTATCGCTTATAATATAAATCTGGGTACTAATAACTTAGAGATTGCTAATAGTATTGCTCGAAGTATCAGACATATAAACGGCGGGTTAAGATATTGTAAGGCGATGGGTGTTGAATTAAAAGAGAGGGGGATTGTTCAAGTTTCAATTAATATGACTGATTATACCAAAACCCCTCTGTACAGAGCTTTTGAATTAGTAAAAATTGAAGCTAAAAGATATGGAGTTAACATAATCGGAAGTGAAATAGTCGGTTTTGCACCCATGGAAGCATTGGTTGATATAGCTGTATATTATCTGGGTTTAGAAAAATTTTCTACAGAGCAGATTTTAGAAGCAAGGATAATGGAATAAAGTTATGAGTAAGAGAGATATATTAATTAAAAATGCTTCAGAAGTAGTGACCTGCAGCGGTTTTAAGGCTAAAACAGGCAAAGAGATGTCTGATTTAAAAATAATCCCCAATGGGGCAGTAGTTATTGAAGAGGGAATAATCAAGGCAGTAGATAAGAGTGATAAAATATTAGAAAGTTTTAAAGAAAAGGATTATCAAGTAATTGATGCATCCAGTAAATCGGTTTTACCGGGATTTGTAGATTCTCATACTCACTTTGTATTTGGAGGATACCGAGCAGAGGAATTTTGCTGGAGATTAAATGGAATGAGCTATATGGAGATAATGCAAAGAGGAGGAGGGATTATTAACACTGTAAAAGCCACCCGATCTGCTTCCAAGAAAGAATTGTATAATTCTGGAATGAAGAGATTAGATTCAATGCTCTCTTTAGGGGTAACTACTATTGAGGGTAAGAGCGGATACGGTCTTGATTGTGAAACCGAGATAAAACAATTAGAAGTTATGGATGAATTAGATAGAGCTCATCCTATAGATGTAGTTAAGACTTTTTTAGGAGCTCATGCGGTTCCTGAAGAATATGAGGGGGAAGAAGATAAATTTATTGATTATATTATCACAGAAGTGCTTCCTGTTGTAGCGGAGAAAAAGTTAGCGGAATTTTGCGATGTTTTTTGTGAAAAAAATGTGTTTTCCGTAGAGCAGTCTAAAAGATTGCTGTTGAAAGCAAAAGAGATGGGTCTGGGATTAAAGCTCCATGCTGATGAAATAGTACAATTAGGAGGAGCAGAATTAGCGGCTGAATTGGGGGCTGTTTCTGCTGACCACTTGTTGCAGGCATCCGAGAGAGGAATAAAAGAAATGGCGAGGGCTGGCGTAGTTGCTACCTTGTTACCAGGAACAGCATTTAGCTTAAAAGAACCCTACCCTAAAGCAAGATATATAATAGACAAACAATGTGCGGTAGCCTTAGCCACCGATATGAATCCGGGAAGCTGTTTTACCGAATCGATTTCTCTAATCTTTGCTTTAGCTACAATTTATATGAATATGACTGTAGAAGAAGCAGTGTCCGCCTTAACCATCAATGGAGCAGCAGCTTTAAATAGGGTGGAGACTATAGGGAGTATTGATATAGGGAAGAAGGGGGATATCGTAATTTTGGAATTCCCTTCTTATAAATATATTCCCTATCATTTAGGAATAAGTTGTGTGGAAAAAGTAATTAAGAATGGGAGAATTGTCTTTGACAAAGAAAGGAAAGGTGAAAAGATATGTTGGTAGATAAAAGTGTCCGCGATTTTTTAGGGGAGTTAGCTTCTCGTGCCCCGGTTCCCGGGGGAGGGAGTGTTGCTGCTTTAAGCGCAGGTCTTACCTCTGCGTTAACTGAAATGGTAGCAAATCTGACTGTAGGCAGAAAAGGCTTTGAGGAAGTAGAGGAGGAAATGAAGCAGATAACTCAAGAGGCATCTGAATATCGGGAGAAATTTTTAAAGGATATTGATAAAGATGCTGAGGCCTTTAATAAAGTTATGGATGCTTTCAAATTGCCCAAAAATACACCGGAAGAAATAGATAAGAGAAAGGGAGTTATCCAGGAGGAATTTAAAAATGCTGCCTTAGTCCCTCTTGAGGTAGCTAAAGACGCAGTTAAGTTAATGGAATTTACTTCAAAGGTTGTAGAAAAGGGAAATAAGAACGCCATTAGCGATGGAGCAGTAGCTGCAATGATGGCCAGGACTGCGGTTCTCGGGGCATTATATAATGTGAAAATAAACTTGCAATCAATAAAAGATGAAGATTTTGTAAGCCGAATTTCAAAACAAGTACACGAGCTTGAGTCAAAAGTGATTGAAGAGGAAAAGAAAATACTTTCTAAAGTAGGTTTATAATAAAAAAAGTTGTTAATATTATAATAAATATCTTAAGAAGAGATAGACTGAGGATAGAACAATAGATATTAACATTATCGGAAGGCCGATTCTAAAAAAATCTTTGAAGGTTATTATCCGGCCCTGTCTTTTTAATATATTTACTCCTACTAAATTAGCGGCAGCTGCTATAAAAGTTCCATTTCCTCCCAAACAGGCACCCAAGGATAAGGCCCACCAGACAGGGTTGAGGTTAAATGAAGTTGCTGCCCCGATATTATGAATTACCGGAACCATAGAAATGGTATAGGAGATATTATTAATAAAAGAACAGGTGATTCCTGAGACCCACAAAACTGCCAGAGTGGTAAGGGTAAGATTTCCTTTGGTTAGAGTAATGACTTTATTGCTCAGCCATTGAATGATTCCCATTTTCTCTACTCCTGCTATCACCACGAAGAGTCCGATAAAAAAAAAGAGAGTAGACCACTCTACTTCTAAGAAAGTTTCTGCCGGGTCTATATTGCTGACTAAAAGTAAGAGAGTTGCTCCTGCTAAAGCCACTGTAGCCGCTTCTAAACCCAAATTATGATGGAAGATAAAAATTGATATGGTTAACAAAAAGACCATTAAAGATTTTTTTAATAATACGGGGTCTTCGATTGCTTTCTTTTCATCGAATTTTTCCACTCTCTCCCAGGCCTCCTTAACATTTTGAGACATTTCCTTTTTATAAAATAGCCTGATAAAGAACGGCAAGAGAATTAATAGAATCAGGACGAAAGGAGCAAGATTTATAATAAAATCCATAAAAGACAGATGGGCTGCACTTCCGATTATTATGTTAGGAGGGTCACCGATAAGGGTCGCCGCTCCTCCTATGTTAGAAGCGAATATTTCAGATAGTACCAGAGGTACAGGGGATATTTCTAAGTTTTCACAGATAGCTAAAGTTATAGGGACAATCAGTATTATGGTGGTGACATTGTCCAGGATGGAGGATAGGACGCCGGTAATGATACTCAGAAAAAATAAGAGGTAAAAGATATTTCCGTGAGCAAGCTTAGATATTTTAATTGCCAGATATTGGAATAAGCCGGTTCTTTTGATTATAGAGACCATAACCATCATTCCGGTCAGTAGACCGATAGTATTAAAATCTATAGCTAAAAAAGCCTCCTGTTGAGTCAATATTTTTAACAGCATGAAAAGAAGAGCACCGCTTAAAGCAATTACCGTGCGGTTAATCTTTTCCAGGCTAACAAATATAAGAGTAGTTATAAATATTATTAAGGCTATAAGTGTTTGATTCATTGATTATTCCTTTCCCGATCTAATCTTCTTCCATTGCATTTTTACACAAACATGAGGGGGTCAATATTCCTACTAATTTACCTGCTCTTACTACCGGGACTATCCTTAGTTGTTTTCTGAATAATAAATTTGCTGCCTCGGTTCGGCTGGTATCCTCTTCCACCGAATAGACCGTAGTGGTCATAAAATCTCTTACCGGTAGATGGGCAATTTTTTTAGCTTGCTGGGAAAACTGGTCGAAATCAGGAATAAAAGATGGATTTTGTAATTCTTTATAATAGCCCGGCAAGCTAGCTTTAGTAATATCACTTTCCGTGATTATTCCAATGACATTTTGATCACTGTCTACAACCGGTAACCCCACCATACGCTGTTGGCTCATAATCTTAACAACCTCTTTTATCGGAGTATCGGCAGATACGGAAGTTAGGTCTGGGATCATAACTTCTTTTATTTTCAAGGTTACCCCCTCCTTAATTTAAAATCTTTCTTAATTATATTCCTTTTTATGTTTTTCGCAAGCCAAATTAGTCGTTAGTCGTTGGTCGTTAGTATTTAGTGAAGAAAATACAGAGAATAAATTCAAGATACAAAATGAGATCGCTTTGGTCGTTTCGCTCACTCGCAATAACATTATAGATAGGATAGACTCCTGTCCTACGAAGGGGTGAATAGGAGAATTGGCGAATTGATCAATTAACTCGTATTTTGCATCTTGCATTTGAAACTAACGACTATTCACTATTCACTAACGACTAATAACAAATTGTTTCAATAAAAAACAAAAATTTTTATTTAATTTTAATAAAAAAAAGAGGGTTTTTTAAAATTTTGTAGAATTAATTATATATAAAGATAATATACATCTAAATCTAAACCTTAAGAAAGGAGGGGCAAAAAGTGAAAGTGTTGTTATTTGGAGAAATTCTATGGGATATTATAGAGAGCAAACCTTATATTGGCGGCGCCCCTTTTAACCTTGCTGCTCATCTGACAAAAATGGGACTTAAATCAACACTTATTTCTTCTGTGGGCAAAGATGCTCTGGGCAAAAAAGCCCTAAGGGAAGTAGAAAAAAGGAGTATTGATTCTACTTTTATCCGGATCCATCCCCATTTGCCCACCGGGATTGTGGAGGTAAGTCTGGATGAAAGAGGTCATCCTACTTATCTAATAAAAGAAAATGTTGCCTGGGATAATATTATTTTAGATCAAGATTTAGCCGATAGTTCAGCCAAAAATAAATGGGAGGTATTTTGTTTTGGGACTCTCGCTCAACGGACCAAAGAAAACCG
>Ga0209979_1004653_pt1 | contig 11247 bp, 10 predicted proteins | sample AnhtaG_FD_183114 | JGI IMG/M metagenome (GOLD analysis project Ga0209979, IMG submission 183114) | Deep subsurface microbial communities from Anholt, Denmark to uncover new lineages of life (NeLLi) - Anholt_01485 metaG (SPAdes) (version 2) | ecosystem: Environmental > Aquatic > Marine > Oceanic...
ACTTCATCCGCTCTTCCATGGGTCCAGTCTCTTTCCACGGCACTATTCACCTCCTCGGTTAGTGCCGTAAGTTAACTGTTACCCATGTCCTCGGTCTATAATGTTACCCATGTGACCGGTTCATACCAGGGTGCCCCACAGCGCGGCTGTGGGCCACCCGTCCATTGGTCAGACATACTTTTATAAATCATTGAGTATTTCACCGCCATATTCAAAAAATAAGGGGATGATTTCTCTATCAATATCCTTCAACGTTCGTTTTTCTCGATTGGGAACAGGTGTAAAAGAGCCTCGTCGAAAATTCCACAGTTCCGATATCAGGAGGATCTGAGAGCGTCCAACCCATTCATCGATATAACCATAACACCATAGCTGTGCCCATATATTTTGATAAGATGCTTTTCTCCAGCCTCTTTGATCTCGAACACGGTGTGTTTTTCGTTCAACTATGATGATTTTGGCAGTTTTTGAATCTTCCAAAACTACATCTGGTCGACACTTCAGGGGTAGATTTTCAACTCTTAATTTTGAAGCAATCTTGTTTTCTTGTGCCTTGCCATCTTTATCTATGTATATAGGTTTCCAAATATTCTGGTCATATTCATGGTTTGGAGATAGCCACAAGAACAAATCTTCAATTGCGGCGTGCGCATATTCTCCAAATCTCCGATCACCAATTCGGCCTTTGCCAGGAACATACCATGGGTTATTCTTTCGAAAAACCCAATCAGCAAAAGCACTTGCTCTATTCTTGGGTTCGGAATAATTCTCGCTCATCTTTTCTCCTTTTTACGTTATGTCAGGTCCTAGACCTGACACATCTGTCAGGAGTAGCTCCTGACAGAACAAGAGGCTTTTAATTAACCTTTTGTTTCTGTATCATCACGGAGCTTTCTTCTGCCTTCTTCCTCGATTTCCCCTTTTTTTAGGTCTCTGCTCCAACTCGGCGCGGCTAATAATTTTATCCTTACGTCGCTTCTCGATGAGTTTCCAAAATTTATCACTGCTCCCTAATTGCAGTTGTCCCTTATCCATTCCTTCCACGCCTACAATGAGAGCAACGGGCTTGCCATTACGAGTGATCACTACGCGCTCCTGTTGGGCGTTCTTGATACAGGCATCCAAAGTCGCTTTTTTAAGTCCTATCGTTTTCATAGTATTTCCTCGATCGCCAATTCTATGAAAGTCTTTTAACTTCGGCTTCTCTCTTCACCGCTGGGATTATGTGGTTCACACGTCTATTCATTCAGTGCCAGGTCCTAAACATAACATATCTGTCAGTAGTAGCTCCTGACAGAACAAGAAGGAAAATAATAACCTATATCTTTTTTGAAACCAAAAATGCTTTTAATAATTCTTCTATTGCTAAATAAAAGTCTTTTTTTCGAAAATCTCCATACTCATATTTTTCAATTCCATTAAAATCTGAAGCAAATCTATCTACAATAGGATTCTTTTTACATAAAATAAAACAATTTTTAGGAATGCCGGTCGCAATGCCAAGCTCAAAAAGAACATTGTAATTCAAAGGTAATTTGATAGAAATACGCCTTTTCTTTCTAAAATTAAGATCAAACACAGCAAGATCAGCGTTCTTAATGAGCTCAACTATTCTAGGTAAAAAGTAGTTAGGCCTTACTTTAGGATGTTTTGCTTTGTATTTTTTCTTGCATCTTTTCATAATAGGGTGTTTGTATATTTCGCTTTCAGTAAAATTTTTCAAATAGTGTGGAAAATCGCCAAATACTGGAATATAGCATGTTCTATTTTTCTTGTTGTATTTTTTTAAAGCCTTATTAACCTGACTTTGGTAATCTTCTTTCTGTCGTTTGTTGTTAAAAAAATCATGGCCCCAAAAAATAATCATATTTTTTTTGGCCATGACTAATTCACCTTTATTCTGTAAAATGGATATTTACCACCTATTCGATGTTCTTCAACAAGTGGGATTGTTTCATATAATTTATGGCATAAAGCAGCAGTATCGCTCTCGGTTATATTAAGGTCTTGGGCTATTATACGTACACTAACGGGAGTGTTTTCTTGATTAAAAATATTGTTTGCGCTATTTTTTAGATATAAAAATATTTTTACCAGTTCATTATAACTTTTGTCGTCTCTATATTTTATTAGGATGGGCAATACCTCATTTCTAATAAAAAGTCTAGCAATAACACCAAATGATGAGGTTTTATCTTTACCTTGGATTGTTATTCTTTTTTGTAGGTCTGCTAAAGAAATGAAGCCGGTATCAATGTTTAATTTGTAATCCCTCTCAAAAGCTTGATTAAAGCTAAGCTTAATAAGAAAGAACGGAAGGGTTAATTTTTTAATGCTAATTAGATAAGGTACCATTTAAGGTCCTTTTTTCAAAGGTTGTTTGACCGACGATATAACGCATAACGACTGAGCTCACCTGCAGCAGGGAGGATTACCACAAAACTTTATAAGCAAAACAAAACCTTCACATCTCACAAAACTTTCATAAACACGGCTTAACCCCGCTGTCAGGTGTAGCGATTTGTTATACGAATTCTGGCTCCTCAATTTCCGAAAGCCTGTTTCTGAATGACTTACGCATATCTGCTAACAAGATTTCAAACTCTTTCCGTGTTGTGTCAAGTCCTAAACCTAACATATTTGTCAGGAGTAGCTCCTGACAGAACAAGAACTTCGAATTTCCTGCACCATTCCTTCGCAACCCGATATACCCCTGGATATATTGACCCTTCCCAATTTCTGGGGAAATCCATTCTGCTTATATCATTTATTATAATCATTTGTGCAACCTTGTCAAGCACATTTTGTGAGAGCTCTGAAAAAGTCGTTCTTGCGGGGCTGGGAGCCCTTCAGGGTGAATCCCTTCAGGATGAACCCCGCCTACGCGGGCTAAATTATTGTTATTCAATACCCGAGCGCGTAGGGCGGGCTCTTAACCCGCCCGATTTCTGCACTTTTTCAGAGACCTCTTTATGAGACTTTCCCGTCTGATTATCTCTGATTTGGAGAATTGGTTTTCACAGGACGACGAGCAACGGACGTGGAATTGTCAGGCTGAGTGGTGACTATTGCACTTTAGAACATCTATCATCTGTTGATGTATTTTCCCGTTGGAGGCTAAGATCTCTTTTAAGTAGATATTGAAAGGTTCTCCTGAAAAGTCGGTGACCTTTCCACCTGCCTCAGTCACCAGTAAACTTCCTGCCGCCATATCCCAGGGAGAAAGCTTCAGCTCCCAGAATCCGTCGAATCTTCCCATGGCCAGATAACATAAATCCAAAGCGGCAGAACCTGCCCTTCTTATAGCTTGCGCTTTTTTATAAAAGTTGGCAAAATGATTTAGGTTATCGATTTGGGTGGTCCTTATATCATAAGGAAAACCGGTTGCTAACAAGCTCTGCGACAGTTGAGTTGTCTGGGATACAGAGATGCTTCGCTTGTGGTTTGCCGGACTTCTTCCTTTAGACAAGAAAGCTCCCCTCCCTTTCTCTGCCACAAAAAGCTCATCCAAGTTGGGATCGTAGACCACCCCCAGGATGATCTCTCCTTCTTTCTCCAAGGCGATGGAAACACAGTAGACGGGGAAATCATGCGCATAGTTGGTGGTTCCATCCAGCGGATCGATCACCCATTTGTACAACGCCCCCGACTTTTTACCCCCGCTCTCCTCGGTCAAAATGTCATGATCGGGAAATTTGCTGTTGATTATCTCTATTATTGTCTCTTCGGAGAGACAATCCACCTCTGTGACCAGATTCACCTCATTTTTGAACCCTATCTTTTTAACCTTTCCAGCATGCTGGATCAGTATCTCTCCTGCTTTCAAAGCAGTCTGAATAGCAACCTTCCTGAACTGTTCCATTTCCCCTCCGGTGTTAGCTGTAAATCCTTATATTGATTATACTACTTAAAAGAAAAATATGTTTTTTTCAATTTAGATCAAGACCTTTTAATTTGTTTCTATAAAATCGTGTTGAGATTTTCTCTTGCTTTTTCTCTTAAATTTTCTATATTCAAAAAAAAGTTGCTAAGTGCGTAATAAGAAAGAGCAAGATTTGACAGTAATGTTCAGGTGAATTGTTGAGAAGCCGATTATTTTGTAAAGAGGGTGTCCAATAAGACCTGTTGACCTTTAACAGATTTGGAGAGGTACCCAAGTGGCCAAAGGGAACAGACTGTAAATCTGTCGGCTGATGCCTTCGAAGGTTCGAATCCTTCCCTCTCCATTTTTTACTTCAGTTATTAGTTCGTGGTTCATGGTTCGTGGTAAAGAAATAGATGGGAGAGGGGGAACTATGTACCATGAACAGTGAACCATAAACTAATCTTGCGGGAGTAACTCAGTTGGTAGAGTCACAGCCTTCCAAGCTGTTGGTCGCGGGTTCGAATCCCGTCTCCCGCTTTAATTAAAATGATTTTGGTTGATTTTATAAAGGTTGTCAGTTGGTAGAGTCATCCATATGGATTGGTCGCGGGTTCGAATCCCGTCTCCCGCTTTAATTAAAATGATTTTGGTTGATTTTATAAAGGTTGTCAGTTGGTAGAGTCATCCATATGGATTGGTCGCGGGTTCGAATCCCGTCTCCCGCTTTAATTAAAATGATTTTGGTTGATTTTATAAAGGTTGTCAGTTGGTAGAGTCATCCATATGGATTGGTCGCGGGTTCGAATCCCGTCTCCCGCTTTAATTAAAATGATTTTGGTTGATTTTATAAAGGTTGTCAGTTGGTAGAGTCATCCATATGGATTGGTCGCGGGTTCGAATCCCGTCTCCCGCTTTTTTAATTTGTTCATTTCCAACAGCTTACCTTCCGGCTCATTATAAGATGGCTGGCGAAGGTATGACGGAGAGTATGCAGATCGGCTCCATCTCTATCCCCCTCTTGAAAAAACATAAGGTAGCACTCAAAAGAGAGAAATATGTTTTTCAAAGGCTTTAAAGTAGGCTAAAGCTTCACGCTTTACTTTTCCACGTTCAAATTTAGCTTTTTCGCAAAAGACCTTTTTGCCCTCGTAAACCATTTTCCTGAATTATTAAAGCCCCAAAAAATGAAAAAAACTCATTTTTTTCTTGACAAGGAGAGGCAGGTTTATTTACATTATATCACAGGAGTATTGAGTTACATAGGGAGTTAATTTAACTTTGATCTCTTATAGATTGCTCGCATGGAAGCGGGGGGAGTAGGCTCCAAGTTTTATTGTCTTCTCCGTTATTAAGGATCGGGTAAACCTAAACTTTCTTGGACGAGAGTTAGTACACTTTTTCTGAGGGATGGAAAAGCCTTTCTTCAGTTATTTTTGAGAGTTCTTGGTAGGGCTGAAAAATTTTATTGAAAAATGATAAGTTCTACTTTACAAAAAAGTAAAAGGGTATATATTAGATATAAATGGTCTTATTAGTCCTGAACATGATTAAAGTGCCAATGTTTTTGATTGGTCATTCTCAAAGAAAGGAGGTGAGGAGGAAGGAAGAAACGGTTTAGCATAAGGGAGTTTAATATAATAGAGAAAGAAGGAGGTGATGAGTCACAAAATTCGCCTGGAATTGAAAGAGGAGGGGGAGATTGTAAGAGGGGGTAGTGTTGAGTTGAATTTGAAGGCTAACTTTTCCGCCAAAGGCGGATCTGTCTATGACAGATAACCGAAGTCCCGTCTGAGGAGGGGACTCATAGGAGGAAGGAATGAAAAAGATTATTTTAATTGCTGGTATCTTGGTGGCCTTCACCATGTGCTTCTCCACTGTAAAAGCAGCCACTGAAGCGGATATCCAAGCCGCCATTGACGATGGTTTGGCTTGGTTGGCAGCAAAACAGAATACCACGCCTGGACCGGATTCCGGGTCCTGGGGAACCTATCATAAGATTGGTAAAACAGGATTGGCTGTCAAAAAATTCGAACATGATGCCATACTGAAGGGGTTCTCTTCACCTTTTGACCCAACTTACCCTTATCATCAGGTTGTGGAAGATGGGTTGAATTTTCTCTTCGCCAATGCAGGTATAGTAACGCCGCTTCCGGTGCAACCTGCTGGTGACCCTGACACAGACGGTGACGGTATAGGAGTCGCCTTTGCCGGTGGCGAAACATATGAGACAGGCATAGCGCTGATGGCTATTGCGGAAACCAACACTCCGGACAGGGTGGTAGACGCTCCTGGCAGCCCGGTAAATGGTTGGACTTACTACGATGTTGCGGAAGATGCCATGAACTGGTTGGCCTTTGCTCAGGTTGATACTGGCTATGCCAGAGGGAGCTGGGGATATGAAGACAATTACGGGGGAGATCAGTCTAACTCTGGGTATGCAACCTTAGGTCTTGCCTTTGCCGAAGCCGCCTCGCCCCACGGATTTGGTTTATCCGCTCCACAGTTTGTGAAGAACGAGCTAAACCTCTGGATAGATTATATCCAGATCGACGTAGATGGAAGTCAATTTGACGGCGGATCGGCGTACTATCGAGACTATGACACCATCCCCCCGTATCAAACTGTTAACATTCTCCAAACCGGCAACTTATTATTTGAGATGGCGTGGTATGGGGATAATTCGGGAACCCAAAGGGTTCAGGACGCCATCGGCTATATTGTCCGTCATTGGACTGATGGCGGCTATTCTTGGCCCGATTCTCAGGGATGGTATGGCCAATACCAAGCCATGTTCACTTTGATGAAGGGATTGGAAGCATTCGGGATAGACCAGATTGACGGGATTGACTGGTTCGATGAGGTTTCAGATTCCATAGTAGCCACGCAACACGCTAATGGATCCTGGGGGCCTGACTTCTGGGACGATTTTGCCGGTGGGGATACCGTCCTTTCCACCACCTGGGCACTGCTTACTCTGCAAAAGGTAACTCCAGAAATCATTATCTCAATCGAGTTGGACATCAAGCCCCAATCCTGTCCTAATCCATTTAACACCAAAAGCCAAGGTAAACTGCCGGTGGCCATACTGGGCACAGAGGATTTCGATGTGATGGAAGTGGATCCAGCTACGGTGTTGCTTGAGGGGGTCCCTCCTCTGAGATGGAACTATAAGGATGTGAGCAGGCCGGTTGATCCCAGATATGACGACTGCGATTGCACTCCCGATGGTGCCGATGGATATATGGATCTAACCCTGAAATTCAATCACCAAGAGATTCTGGATTCAATCGCGCCGGTTTACGATGGAGAGGTGAGAATCTTAACTCTTACCGGGATGACCTATGACAGCATACCCATAGAGGGTCACGATTGTGTGGTCATACTACCACCCTCTCTCTGTATTCCTACTCTGATTTCACCGGAGGAGGGGGCGATAATGGATAATGGTCGCACAGACGGTCTAGATGATGTTGTTTGGGATTTCGACTGGTCGGATTGTCCAGGAGCAACTGAATACCATCTTTATGTAAAACTGCCCAATGCTCTAAATCCATTGATCGATAATCAAGGTATTACCAGCTCTTCCTATCATTATGTGAGCTCCGGTTACATTCCAGATGCAAACCGCCTTGGATGGACTTGGAAGGTTGGAGTCAAAGTAGATGGTATGTGGCACAGGTGGACGGAGACACGAACCTTCGATGTTGAGCCGGTTAATACTGACCCACCGTCTTCTCCCAAGCTTTCCGGCGAAATGGCAAGTGGGTTCAGTTTGGGTAGCAACTATCCCAATCCGTTCAATCCAGAGACCGATATCTCCTTCAGCTTGCCGGAAAGGACCGAGGTCTCCTTTATTATTTACAACATCTTAGGAGAGAAGGTCAAAACCCTGGTGAGCGGGGACATGGATGCTGGAACCCACACCATCCATTGGAATGGCAGAGACGAAGCTGGGAACGCAGTAGCCAGCGGCATCTACTTCTATCGCCTGAAAACAGACAGTTTTGACCAGACCAGGAAGATGGTTCTGATGAAATAGCCTCATGCTTGATTGGTGAGCAAAAAGAGCCCCGCCAAAGGCGGGGCTCTTTTTTTTCTTGTGACGGCATGTTGAGCCTGCTGGAGTTTTCAGTACGTTTCACATGAGCCTGCTTTATGGCACGGTATCGTGTGCTTACATTCGGTAGCTTAAGATGCATAAGTCTATGCCGCGATTATTACCGGATTGTGGGGGTGGAAGTTAGGTGGGCGAGCTTAAACGCTTTCGACTCTCGTCTCCCGCTTTGATTTTTTGCTTGAATTTGTGTGGTTATTGTGGTCCGTTTTCTTCTCCCACCTCCCGATCTCGGCAGTGACGATTACCATCGCCAGCAATTAAGTTTCCTTCTTTAGAGAAAATCAATTCTTGACGATAACATTTATGATAGAGTTTATGCACATAAATTAGGACAAAAATAGCCCTGTTTGATACGAGAGGCCTGTATGATCTATAATAACATACTGGAGACCATTGGCAGAACTCCATTGGTGAGGATAAATAAGCCGGTGGGGAAAGAGGACGCCACATTGATTGCCAAATTGGAATCATTTAATCCCTGCGGGTCAGTTAAGGACCGAATCGGACTCTCCATGATTGAAGCCGCGGAAAAGGAGGGTTTGCTTAAGTTAGGGATGACCATAGTGGAGCCAACCTCAGGAAATACCGGGATCGCTTTAGCTATGGTGGCGGCGGTAAAGGGATACAGGTGTGTCCTTACCATGCCCGAAACCATGAGCCTGGAGAGAAGAGCACTCCTGAGATTTTTAGGAGCCGAGATAGTTTTAACCGAGGGAGCAAAGGGAATGAAAGGTGCAGTGGAGGAGGCAAAAAAGCTTTCGGAAAAGTGCGGATATTTTCAGCCCCAACAGTTTGATAATCCTGCCAATCCCGAAATTCACCAAAGGACTACTGCAGAGGAGATAATAAAAGATATGGGTGATTTGAAACTGGACTACTTCGTGGCTGGAGTGGGAACCGGAGGAACCATCACCGGCGCAGGGGAAGTTCTGAAAAAGAAATATGGTAATAAGAATATCGCAGTTGAACCTAAGGATTCTCCTGTGCTGTCTGGCGGAAAACCTGGTTCGCATAAAATTCAGGGCATCGGTGCGGGATTTATCCCACGAGTGTATAAATCTGAAAACGTGGATGAGATAATCCGCGTCTCCTTTGAGGATGCCATTCTTACCTCCAAAAGATTAGCAAAGGATGAAGGGATTTTAGCAGGCATATCGGCAGGAGCAAACCTCTTCGCTGCTTTAAGCATTGCAAAAAGGGCGGGCAGAGGAAAGGTGGTGCTGGTGATTATCCCGGATCTGGCGGAAAGATACTTAAGCACAGATCTTTTCAAAGAGGAATAGAAAGATACTTATACTTAGTCGGCTTAGTAAAAAAACAAACCTGGAGAGTATAATAACAGCTATTCTTTCATCGATTCTTTTTGCAATATTCGCATTGGATCATAAAAAAAAGAAATAGGGTTGTCAATTGAAAAGCTAAGGAGTTTGGGATGCTTTCCATTATTGAGGACATTAAGGCGATATACAGAAATGATCCTGCAGTAAGAAATATGGAATTTTTGCTTTATCCCGGTCTTCATGCCATCCTCGTTCATCGCTTCACTCATCTCCTCTGGAGGCTGAAAATACCTTTCATCCCCCGACTGCTTTCTCAACTCTCCAGGTTTTTTACCGGAATAGAGATTCATCCGGGAGCCCGGATCGGAAAGGGTTTCTTCATCGATCATGGCATGGGAGTGGTGATCGGGGAGACCACCGAGATCGGCGATAACTGTGTATTGTTTCACAACGTGACTCTGGGAGGGACCGGGAAACACAAGGGGAAAAGACACCCCACCATAGGAGGCAACGTCATGATCGGAACGGGTGCCATTCTTTTGGGACCGATAAAAGTGGGGAATAATGTTAAGATTGGAGCCAACACTTTCATCCTGATGCGGAACGTTCCGGATAATACCACGGTGGCAGGCACGCCCGGCAGAATAGTTAAAATGAATGGAGACGAGGTGGACATCAGGTTGCCCAAGTCAGAAGAAGAGTAAACAAAATTTGTGGGAAAAACGTAAAATATTTCTTGACAAGTAAAACTTACTAATTATATTAAAAGCTTGTTGCATTGGGAATTAGCATCTTAGGATGTTAATTCTGATTTTTATTAGCCAGAAATTGGAGTTTAAACAACGTTTCTTTTGAAGATTTTTTTAACTATTTTCTTTTGCTGTTTCTAAGTCAGAATACTTGTGAAAAGTCTGCTTCCACAGTATGAAAATAACTTTACATTTTTGCCCATGTAGCTCAGTTGGTAGAGCATCCGTATGGAAGGTCACTGGTTCAATTTTGAAGGTTAGTTTAGAATTTGAGTTTGTAATGTCATCTGTTGCGATGAAATAACGTGTTACAAAATTTGAATTTTGCCCATGTAGCTCAGTTGGTAGAGCATCCGTATGGAAGGTCACTGGTTCAATTTTGAAGGTTAGTTTAGAATTTGAGTTTGTAATGTCATCTGTTGCGATGAAATAACGTGTTACAAAATTTGAATTTTGCCCATGTAGCTCAGTTGGTAGAGCATCCGTATGGAAGGTCACTGGTTCAATTTTGAAGGTTAGTTTAGAATTTGAGTTTGTAATGTCATCTGTTGCGATGAAATAACGTGTTACAAAATTTGAATTTTGCCCATGTAGCTCAGTTGGTAGAGCACATCCTTGGTAAGGATGAGGTCACCAGTTCAACCCTGGTCATGGGCTTTTAGAAAAGAAGATTTCCAGTTAAATCTGAACTATGAACTTTTTAAGTGGTGAGATATTACGTTTATATTCTCAAAAGCAAAATCGTGGATCGCTATTATGTTGGATCAACGAGAAACCTTGAGCGAAGATTAACGGAACATAACAATCGTAGGAAACACTGGACAAGCAGATTTCAGCCGTGGGAGATGATTTACTCTGAAGAATGTGACACTCGGGCTGAGGCGATGAAAAGGGAAAAGTGGCTGAAAAGTAAAAATGGTATAGTGGAAAAATTGAAAATAATAAGAGAGATAGACCAATTGCCTGTGTAGCACATTCAGTAGAGCATCCATATGGAAGGTCACCAGTTCAACCCTGGTCATGGGCTTCGAAAAAAGTTGGTAGTTCATGGTTCATAGTTTATGGTACTGATTAGGAAATAGGTAAAAAAAACAATCTGGAGGTAATTTTATGGCCAAGCCGAAATTTGTACGGACCAAGCCGCATGTGAATGTTGGGACTATCGGTCATGTTGATCATGGTAAGACCACCTTGGTGGCGGCGATAACCTTTGTATTGAATCGGAAGGGATTGGCT
>Ga0209979_1004654_pt1 | contig 11246 bp, 10 predicted proteins | sample AnhtaG_FD_183114 | JGI IMG/M metagenome (GOLD analysis project Ga0209979, IMG submission 183114) | Deep subsurface microbial communities from Anholt, Denmark to uncover new lineages of life (NeLLi) - Anholt_01485 metaG (SPAdes) (version 2) | ecosystem: Environmental > Aquatic > Marine > Oceanic...
TCCTTGAGCAAGCCTTTTACCGATCTTTGAGAAGCTCCTGTTCTAGGAATGTTTTCTACAAATTCAATGTATCTTGGAACCATAAAGTAAGCCATTCTTTCATCACAATACGCCACAAGTTCCTCAGGTTTGATTTCTTTTCCTTCTTTAGGCACTATAACTATCTTGACTTCCTCACCCCAGATGTCTGACGGGGCTGCTACGGCGGCACATTCTCTTACATCTGGGTGTGATTCTACCACACTTTCAACTTCAAGGGCGGAGATGTTTTCCCCTCCCCTTCTAATCATGTCCTTTTCTCTACCGACAAAGTAGAAATATCCCTCCTCATCCTTATATGCCAGGTCTCCAGTATGCCACCATAGATTTTTGAAGGTTTCCAGAGTTTGCTCTGGCATCTTATAATAACCTTCAAACATGATATGGGGCTGAAGAGGGCGTAAAACAAGCCCGCCCACTTGATTCGGGGGGAGTTCTTTATCATCTGGAGTGAAGACCCTCGCATCGAAATACCCTCTAGGCTTACCGAAGGAACCTACTCTGATGTCCTCGTAAGTTGCACTTACGGTACAATCTCCTTCAGTCATCCCATAGACATTAACCAACCTAACTCCGAATCTCTTTTCAAAAGGTTCATGAATGTCAGCAGGGAGATGGGCAGTTGCGAATACTCTTATAGAGTTCTTGATGTCATCATCCCTCTCAGGTGCTTTGCTCAGTATCTTTAGAACCGCCTCGAACATGCCCGAAATAGTACAGCTATATTTTCGAATATCGTCCCAGAAGGTAGTGGCACTGAACCCCTTCTTTAATACGAATGTGCTATCAGAAAGTAGCGCTGCAATCACAAAACCGAATTGTGAAGCCATGTGGAACAAGGGAATGTAGAGATAGGAGAGGTCACCATCTCTAACCTTAAGACAATCGGCATACTGGCTGGCAACGAAGATCGCTTGATTGTGGGTTATCATAACCCCTTTAGAAGGCCCTGTTGTTCCAGAGGTAAACATAATTGCCATCAAATCGTCGTATCTAACATCCATTTGAGGGGAAGCCGAAGGATTATTAAACAAATTTCGGTATGATTCTGTAGAGAACCGTTCAAATGCTTGTTCCTGAGCAGGTCCATGAACTATCACTTTCTTAAGGTTTTGCAGATTATTTTCTATCGCTTTAACTTGAGGAATTAACTCTGCACTTATGACTAGAATCTCTGCGTCTGAATAGTTTATTAAATATTCAAGGATATTTCCTTTATGAGCGGTATTAATAGGCACCTCAATAGCGCCAAGTTTTGCCAGTGCAAACCATGTATAAATGAACTCAGGGCAGTTCTCCATCAGAATTGCAACCTTGCCTCCTTTCCTGAGGCCCATTCTGATAAACCCGTTGGCAACCTTGTTTACCCGCCCACCTATTTCCTGGTAAGTTATTTTTTGATCCTCAAAGTACAGAAAAGACTTATCCCCGTTCCTCTCCGCTGCTTCGTCTAGGAGTCTACCAACCACATTTTTTTCGCTTGTCTCAAAGCTCATTTTATCTCCTCCTTGCTTGCTTAATCTTAACTGACCGGCAAACCATGAAGTTCCTCCAAAGGCGCTTCTTCCCTCATCCTTTTCTCTGTGGTCTCAATTCTATTTCATCGCCATACACCGAAACCAATATCGTTCTCTAAGGCTATTTTCACATGCTGGGACTTGTGTCGTGCTAACTAGTACAATCCAGTGTCATCACGTGCTAGACAGTTCGTTAGCAAAATTGAATTAAGACAAAAGGCTCTACCCACGCAGCCACTTAGCATAGCACCGGGTAGGCAGATTCGCACTTGTTTGTTTTGTCCAGTCCACAGCCTATGACCATCATCTCCCAATGTCAAGCTCTGCTAGGTCAGATTGAACAATCTGGCCTTCCGTTTATCTAGACAACTAAACGCCAAATTGTTCAATCGATAATCGTAAGGCTAGGTATCCGTAATTGGATTACCCAGCCTTCCTAATAAGCGCTGTACTCTAATTTCCGTCTTAACCCTTCCCTATTCTAAACATCTTAGTCCCACATGTTGGACACACGCCTTGAGTTGCCGGCTTACCATTCTTCATGGTTATAGCCCTAGTATCTCTCATTTCCCTTTTAGCCCGACATTTCACACAGTATGCTTGCATCTGCTCACCTCCCTTTTTGGTATGAACGATAAACTATCTACCCGTATGATGTCAATAGTCTCTCTGTAATTGCACATCCTGGCTAATTGTTGCCACAAATGTTGATGGCAGCTCTACCTTGAGGATGTCGTTTTAAAAAGGGGACGTTCCCCGACTGTTCTTTGATTCCGCTGAGGGTTAGAGCTGTTCCAAATCCAGCGTGTTCACAGGCAGCGTAGAGAGCCGTAGCGAGTCCAGCGCTACGGGTGTCTCCCGTCAGTCCGGCACGCATCTTGTTCATGACGTAAGCCCAGCTCAGCCTAGCATCGAGGTCAACCACAATCACTGAACCGCCCCATCCTCCCCTAAAAGAAGGTACGTGGATTCGGGCTTATCGGGAATTCCTTGCTGTTTAGCCCGTACCCAAGCCCCCAACGGATAGGTATAGTAAGTACGAGGTCAGGTCCGTAACACTGCTCCTCAATCGCCTTTTCGATGGTGGGTAAAGTGAGTAAACACACGCCATCGAGTTCGCCGCCACAGGCTAACGCTGCGGTCACCCGGGCGACCGAGCGGGCATTACCATGTCCATTAGCAGCCGGGATTTCGGCAGCCCGCCAAGCACGATCCCTGGAACGGTCGGCATTCATTGCAAGTTCCGGCAGAACCAAGGAGCGCTCATCCACTGTCACGAAGTCCCGAGAAAGAGACCCATTTTACCGGTCAGATTATTCATTAATAACCCTCAATCTGTTTCGGGAAGTAATCCTCCAATGTCCCCTCTCGATAGATGTCCAGCGTTGTGCAATGCAGGGCGCCACCAAACGGGATCACCTTTTCATACGGAATCGGGATCACCTCAAACCCAAGCTTATCCAGCTGCTCACAGTACGCCGTCTCGTGCGCTTCCACACAGACTGTCTTCGGATCGATGGAGAAGGTGTTCATTGAGATCCACGACTTACCCTCATATAGCCCGGTCAAGTAGACCTTGTTTTTATGCACGTAGGTCGGCCTCGCCGCAGGAATCAACTCCCAGTCATTTTTCTTGAACAAATCCCAAATCTCCGGAGTGCGTGGCTTCCAATCCGGATTGTACATTGCCAGCCCCGGCCGCAGTGGCACTAAGTTCACGTCGGTGTGCCACGGATGGAAGTTATCCGGCTTATTGGGGCCCTCAGGGGTGTCGAACAGTACATGGTGAACCCGGATGCCGAGTGCAGCGAACATGCGTTTCAGCCAGTCCATGCCGCCCTTATTCGTCACGCACGAGCACTGGTGGAAGATGTCTTTGCCGAAACGCATGGCATCGGCGGCGTCCCAAAGGGACTCCTTCTCTGTCAGCATAAACTCCCAATTGTGCAGCCGCTGCGTCTTCTCTTCATCCGTCCAGACGTTGTTGAAGTAGTAGTAATAGTTCTCGACGTAGGACTCGTCCGTCAGACGCGGCTTGGGCGCCGCAAAATGAACCAGTTCTGGGTCCTCTTTGAAGTACTGCTCAAAGAGCGGCCGTAAGTTCAAATACTCATACCACCGTGAGCGTCGGCAGGTTGTGGCCTCAACGATATAGTTGCCATGACACAGGAACACGTCCCGGACGTTGTTGACGCCATGGCAGTTCAGCTGCGTCCAATCCGGCGTCGAGACGGGTTTATTAAACATACAAGGATGAATCACCGGCCGGTCGACCTGGACGCCCCGTTCCTCAAGCACCGACACGAAATAGTCTATCTGCTCGTTGGCCGCATCCACCATCTCCTGCGGAAACGGCCCATACGTCGGCAGCGGATAGCCGCCTATCGGGAGATCATACCACCAGGCCGGCTCCGGAGCAGGAACATTCGTACCCTCTGGCCTTCCTATGATCACACGATTCAACGGGTCCCACTCGTTCCAAGAATTTACGATCTTTGCCATTTCAATGTTCTCCTTTCTCTTTCATGGGAAGATTATGCGCCTTTCCGAACTCCGATATTATGTCGCCTAAGTTCGGCATTCCGATTTCCCGAAGCTCATAATAGACCCTTGTATTCGGTTTCTTGATGTCAATGATACTGCTCAAGTTGATGGGTGTTGCCACAACCACCGCATCACAATCGACCTTGTTAATGGTCGCCTCCAGGTCCTTTAGTTGCTGTTTGCCGTAGCCCATTGCCGGCAGGAGTGCTCCAATATGCGGATAGTGCTTGAAGGCTTCGGTAATGCTTCCGACGGTGTAGGGTATGGGATCTACTAATTCTGTCGCGCCATACTGTTGAGCGGCAATCGTACCCGCGCCGATTTTCATCTCCCCGTGCGTTAGCGTCGGGCCGTCTTCAATGACAAGCACTCTCTTTCCCTTGATAACCTTCGGATTATCAACCTGAATCGGAGAGGCGGCGTCAACTACGGTTGCATTTGGATTTACCTTGGCAATACTCTCTCGTACTTTCAGGATATCCGCCGGAGCGGCACTGTCGATTTTATTGATAACCACCACATCGGCGATTCGTAAGCAGATTTCCCCGGGATAATATGAGACCTCATGGCCCGGGCGATGAGGGTCGGCGACAGTTACCATCAGGTCGGGTTTGAAAAACGGGAAGTCGTTGTTTCCCCCGTCCCAGATGATGACATCGCAGCCTTTTGGGTCTTCTTCCGCAGCCTTTAAAATGGCCTGATAGTCCACTCCCGCGTAGACGATGTTTCCCCGTACGATGTACGGCTCGTACTCTTCCATCTCTTCGACGGTACAGTTGTGCTTCTCCAGGTCCTCCAGCTCGGCAAAGCGCTGTACCCTCTGCGCAATCAGATTGCCGTATGGCATGGGGTGACGTACGGCAATGATTTTGAGGCCCCTTTCCCTCAGCAGCTCTATGATCCTTCTCGAAGTCTGGCTTTTGCCGGAGCCGGTTCTCACCGCACACACCGCGATAACGGGTTTCTTGCTTTCGAGCATCGTGTCATTGGGTCCGAGCAGCATGTAATTTGCGCCGGCTGCATTTACGATTGCACCGATACCCATCACATGCTGGTAAGAAACATCACTGTAGGAAAAGACACAGTCATCAACATTCAACTCTTTTATAAGCCGCGGCAATTCCTCTTCCACGTAGATTGGAATTCCCTCTGGATAGAGGTCACCTGCCAGCTCGGCCGGGTATTTTCTCCCGGAGATATCGGGTACTTGTGCAGCGGTGAACCCTACCACGTTGTATTCTTCGTTGTCCTTGAAACACATGTTGAAATTGTGAAAGTCTCTTCCGGCAGCACCGATAATGATTACGTTCTTTTTCCTCACAATTACTCCTCCTCTTACTTTTTGTTTTTTCGGTTTCTTGAACTGCGGTTCAATTTAGGAGGAAACAACTACCTGGGGAGCATCACCACCTTTTAGAGGGTAAGGAATTGGGAATGCTATCGCTCGCGCTTACCGTATAATCGTGGGGCGATACTGCCCAAGTTATGGCCCGTTATCTAGACGGGATAATGGTTAGGCTTTACCGTATCGTGGGTAAAATCTCCTCCTTTTAATTTGGTAACTATGTACTCATGCGCCTCCCTTCTTTTTTAGAAACTGTTCCTTGTGATAAAAACTACTGGGTCATTCCATTCATCCTATTTCTCTCTCTCGAGCTACGTCAACGCAGTTTAGCCTTTCGTATTGACGCATCAAATGGCCTTCGAGCTATCATTTGTTCAGATTTTCCAGACTTAGCCGGTTACGTTCAAAAGCCAGCTATCTTTCAGCCCCACTTAAAAGCATCGCTCCACCACTTCCCCCGGTCAAGCGTCGGTGAGCTATGATTGTTTGTAAGGCCATTTGCTTCTTAGTTCACTCCTGTGAAAGAAGTTCACCTTATAATTCGCGTCCCTGTTTGGCCTTGTAGCGCTGCCCTCGCCGTTCTAGGTAGGGTGATGATAACCTCTCGCTCCCGGGGGCAGAAAGGGGGTTGTGTGGATTCACTCGTTTGTTCCAAGAACTCGATGGCTGCCCCAATCTTTGGTTCCATGCTGCCGGCCCCAAATTGACCTTGCGCCAGAAGCTCCTTCGCCTCACCCAATTTGAGATTATCGAGCGCTTTCTGAGAACAGAGCCCGAAATCACGGTATACTTTTTCTACCGCGGTGAGAATAAGAAGGATATCGGCATCTATTTCAATAGCCAGACGGCCTGAGGCATAATCCTTATCGATGACTGCTTCGACAGCATGCAGGGATCGGTCAGTTCCCCTCACCACAGGAATACCACCCCCCCCAACGGCAATCACGATTTCACCTGCATCTAGCATACTTCTGATGATTCTCGCCTGCTGGATGCCCACCGGTTTCGGTGAGGGAACCACACGTCGATAGCCACGAGTACTATCTTCGATCATCACCCACCCCTTCTCTCGCCGCAGCCTCTGGGCTTCGTTCAAATCATAGAAAGGGCCAATAGGTTTAGTTGGATTCCTAAAAGCGGGGTCATCTTTATCAACTATTACCTCAGTTACAACAGTAGTAATATTATGTTTTAGCCCAATTTCTCTTAAGTGATTAGCCACTGTGTTCTGGATCATGTATCCCATGAACCCTTGAGTGGCAGCTCCACAAATATCCAAAGGCATTGATGGCACTATGTCACTAGCTGACTCCGTAGCCAGAAGAAGATTTCCTACTTGAGGCCCATTACCATGAGTAATGACAATACGATTCTCGCTTACCAGTAATTCTGATAGCTGCTCAGTGGTTTCCCGCAGGTTTGAATACTGCTCCTCGATAGTTCCTTTTTCAGTAGCTTTAAGAATCGAATTACCACCCAGAGCTACTACAAAAGTCTTTTGTGTCTTCATGGGCATTGATGTGTCCTTTGACAATTTTCCTCTTCGTAATAAAAGTATGCGGTGTTGAATATCTTACATAAACACAATCTGTTGCGCCATGCTCCACTATCCCTCGGAGCATTCGGATCCATTTCAACTCAAGGTGAGTCAATCGCTGACCAGTTCTGCTTGCTACCCCTCACTATACGCACACGGTGCCTGATTGTCAAACTCCCGAATTGACTCATAATTAATGTTACCGAAAGTGGTATCGTTGCCCCAAAAATAGTGTTACCCAAAAGGAGGCAACATGACACGAAGCAGCATACGAGAATATGCCGAAGCAGTGCGATGGCGATATCTGCCGCCGAACAATCCTCTTTCTCATTTTCCCTCTTTTCTTCATTTTATAGGATCGTCCCGGAAGTATCGCAACAGTAGATAGTTAACGAATGCCAGCGTACTATCGGAACCTAAAGCATGCGCTTCCTCTTTGGCCTGATCCAGCATATTGGTCAGAATACGCCACTGGAAGACGAATAGATTATATAGATCATCTTGAATCCTGAGTAGAAAGTAGTGTTCAGTCGCGTCCAGGCGTACTAATTATTGGATTTATTGCCTGAGCCATCCCTCGGCGTCAATCCTGGTTCTCAGAATCCTGAGCTCCTCCTCTGTAGGGAGCTCGGTGGTAGGAACCTCTTTAGGCAGTATCAATTCAAAACCAGTGTTTTCAATTACCTGCTCCACCGTGACCCCGGGGTGAACAGACTTTAGGCGCATTCGCTTTGTCTGTTCCTCGAAGTCCATGATACAAAGGGGAGTCAAGCAGTACTTAGGCCCACCTCCAGGTAACCCCAGCTTCTTGCGGGTATCAGGACCATCGCCATGGCCGAGAGCAGAGATGTAGTCACACTTGTCGACCAGGGTGCGTCGATCATGATGGTTAAGTATTATATAGTAAGTCTTCGTAGTAGTAGCCATACTAGATGTGGCTACTCCTCCCGGTCCTCTAACCTTGAGTCTCTTGTAATCAGGGCCTATACCGATAAGATTGGTGTTGCCGTATTTATCAACCTGAAGGCCGCCGATGAAGAACCTGCCATTTTTTATCCCACGCTTACGGTAAGGTATATTGGTCTCGTCCACGGAAACGGACTCACCCCATCTCGCTCCCCTCTGGTCAGACTCAAGCTCAAAGTACCCGATTTGTGGTACATTGAACAGGTTTGTTGAGGTATAAGCCATCCCGATGGTGATATTTGGGCCATGATGAAGGTGCGCCAGCAAGACGGCAGCCCTGGCAATACCCGAGTTTTGTCCACAGCCGAGGCTCATCCCGTCCTCGAACTCTCGGGACAGCCAACAAGCCAGCACTTCTTGAGTGGAATATCCTCTAGCCTGTGTAGTACTCATTTTTTCCTCCTAGTATTCATAAAGAGAAATAAGGCGTTTTATCCCTATCTGTTCTAGACGATAGTCCCCTCACAAGGCCAGGCCAACCTCTCCAGGAGGTTCTTAAATCACCTCCTCGTTTCTCAAATCAGCAATGTCGTCCCATGTGTATCCTAACTCCAAAATTACCTCCTCTGTGTGTTGCCCGTACTGCGGGGCAGCATTTGCGAGACTTCCCGGACTTTTGCTTAAATGGAAAGGGTGGCCCGCTGATTTGACCTTGCCAAAAACCGGGTGGTCAACCTCAACGATGTACTCGTTCGCCAAAGCATGAACATCAGTCAACACTTCTCTAAACGTTTGACAAGGCGAGAAGTTGAAATCATTTTCTTTACAAATCTTTGACCACTCATCAAGTGTCTTGGTCGCAAACACCTTTTCGAGGATAGAGATCAGCTCCACATTATTCTCTTCCCGCTTAAACATATCCATGAATCTGGGGTCCTTTTCTAACTCCACTATACCTGCGGCTTTGCAGAAGGCTGGCCAGTATGTTTCTGAATCCTGAAGGCCGAGTAACATCCACTTCCCATCCTTACACCTGTAAGTATTATAGATAGGGTTTCCTGCCCTTTTGCCGAGCTCCCTCTCCGGCTTTCGCTCCTCACGAGCCCCACGAAGGGAGGCTCCCATATAACCTCCTCGAAACAGGTAGATTAGAGCAGCCAACATCGATGTAGTTACTTCCTGCCCCATCCCGTGCCTCTCCCGGGCAAGCAACGCTGATAGTATGCCTAGGGCTATTATCACCCCCGTTACCTGGTCAGCCATAGACCCAGGTACCACATGAGGTCTGCCCTTCTGATCCCTATTGTACCACATCAAACCACTTCTGGCCTGGGCTACCCCATCCCAGGCACCGGCATCTCTATCTGGCCCCTTAAGCCCGAAGGCAGAAGACGAAGTATATATTAGCCTCGGATTAAGTTGTGACAGAGTGGCATAATCTAGGCCCAGTTTACTGACAGCCCCGGGGCGTAGGTTTGTCAAGAATACATCAGCTGTCTCTACCAGCTTGTATAGAATCTCTTTACCCTTTTGCTTTTGAAGGTCCAGAGCAATGTCCCTCTTGCCAATATTACAGTCCTCAAATCCCAGATTTACACCCTGGAGTGAGGTGTCGCGCCCCATGATCCGTACCAGGCCTCGAATACCATCGCCGACACCACGCCGCTCAACGTGTATTACGTCAGCACCGAGATAAGCAAGAAAAGCCCCCGCCCGCGGCCCAACTATCCACTGGGTACAGTCGATCACCTTCATCCCTTGCATTACGCTAGTCATGAGTCAATTACCTCCAATAGCTAACTTTGTCTCCTTCAACACCTTGACTGCCTGTGGACGACCATCGCGCCCCTGTCCAATCTCAAATTCTACCTGCTGTCCTTCTGTAAGGGAGTTATAGTCCACCTCTTCAAGCTCGCTACGATGGAAGAAGAGGTCTTTTTCATCCTCTGTCTTGATGAATCCATAACCACGGTCTGTCATTAGCCATCTGATTGTGCCCTTTGCCATATGATACTCCTTTTGGAACTTGAGTTTAGCCCTCTGCTGGGAGTTTGTCAATAACAATAAAGGAAGCTTTTTTACTCCCGTGCGGTAGAAAGTAAATCTGATTGGGAGTCAGGTGATCTAATTTATTTAGTTCGTTTATAACATTATCAGGGCACAGAACTATCCTTCTGTGCCCTTACTTCCAGTCAATGCTGATACCACAATAGTAATAAAACAATACTTTTCTGTGCCCTGATTGTGCTGAAAAACTAAATCTGATCCTCACTTAGGTGGTCATAACAAGCGATGTAACAAAGTTAAGTAACCTGCCTTTCCAGAACAATTTATGGCGCATAAGATGAGTTTGAGTAGTGGAATATCTAAGTCAGTTAATATACTCAAACTTTATTGATATATAGAGACCAGTCAGTGGCATATTCGATTGCACTTTGTCACATTTAAATCGCATTTCGTGCATTATAATAGCCTCATGTGACACAAATGTGCCACAAATGTGACATATTTAAGCGTAGGAGGCGTGTATGGAAGACGAAAAAAAGGACTTCAGCAAGCTATTATCAATGCCACGGTATGTGTATCAGGTGTCCGAGCAGGGCCGTGCAACTATGGTGCGTATAAGTGCAGAAGATAGTATCTTAGTGTCATCGTACCGCGAAGTACATAAAAAGCCACTAACTACCATTATTCATCTCATGATTGGTCAGGCAACTAAATGTTGGGAAGAGAAACATGACGAAAAGGTTAGAGAATTGGAGGAATTGCGAATAAAACTGTTAGCCGCTGAACATATCATGGCTCTTTATCGCAAAAAATACGGACCACTCCACGTTAAAAAGGATGTCAGGAATTCCATAATCAAACCTCAGGAAGACTCTTTAAACAAACCGGGCTAATAATTAGTTAATCAGACGAATTGTACATAGCAGAATTACAGCGGGCCCCTTATTCTTGACGATTTACATACACCTGACGTTAAAGCATGTTACAATATGCAATTTTGTTCAGCGGTAAACACAAAGCCAGTTTGTGTGCCGTTCTTGCTGAAGACATACTGCCAAAGACTACAGCGAGGTTAGATGGGCCGCCAGCTCCTCAGGTGCTGAGAGGAGCGGCATGTGGTTGGTGTTCATGGAGATTACCCTTTTGCACGGTAGAAGTGTATACATCTCTTTTTGCCTTGACGGAGAGATAGTCCTGTCAAGGAGGCACTCAATGTAAACCCTGGGTACACGGCCGAAGTTCTGTTCGGTAGTCTTCCATAGCGTCATAAGAGGAGCCGTGTGAGGCTAAAAATGAAGAACCCTAACGCTTATAACCGATTGGTCGTAAGTTCGAATCTGTTTTTGATTTT
>Ga0209979_1004655_pt1 | contig 11246 bp, 12 predicted proteins | sample AnhtaG_FD_183114 | JGI IMG/M metagenome (GOLD analysis project Ga0209979, IMG submission 183114) | Deep subsurface microbial communities from Anholt, Denmark to uncover new lineages of life (NeLLi) - Anholt_01485 metaG (SPAdes) (version 2) | ecosystem: Environmental > Aquatic > Marine > Oceanic...
TCCCTCCAATGTTTATAAGCATTTTCTCTGGCTTCTTCCTCAGTTCGACCCCAACCATGTGCATGCTTTCCATAATCCTTTCCCTTCCCATAGAGATGAACATCAAATCCACCCGAGAGGAGTGAACCAGGATCTACTGTTACAACTTCTTTCCTATCCCACTTCTTGTCTTTATCCACTCTTTATTACCTCCCACATTATAGATTTGTCTTCTTAGGAAAATAGGTGTCTGTCCCTATTATCTCTCTCTATTATCTCTCTGTTAGCTTCAGCACATTGTTAGGCAGATTATCAAATTGGTAATCCCGGTATGATGCGACCCTTAACCAGTTTCTTGTAATCCAGGTAGGGCTGTCCCAGCACGCTTTCCAGACTTTTCTCCTCAACCAGAACGATACATAAAAAGGCGATCCACCATATGGGAATCAGCGCGACACCGATGATTGAGCCGAACATCACCGCGAATCCGAGCGAGAAGAGAAGGTCAGCAAGGTAGATGGGATTCCTGACAATGCCGTAGATGCCATTTATTTTGAGAACCATTTTACTGTCCGGAGCGGTACGCCAATTAATGGACATGGCAGGAACACCGAAAACGAAAGCAGCCACGAGAAAGATCCCGCCGATGATCCAATTCCATATACCTATTTCAAAACGAGGCTGGGAGCAAAAAGGCAAGACAAGTACGATTCGAGATAAATCGCAGACCATGATGGTTGCCACTCCGAACGCGGCGTTTTTTCCCATCTTTGTTCCGCTGACCAGGGCGATGCCGACAAGCAGTCCGAACATACCGACGAAGGCCCAGAAGAAAGGATCCGTGAGAATGAACATAATATACCTCCTATGTCATCTTTTCCTCATAACTAATGAATAGACTGCGGATTTGCTATCTATTATGCTATAATATTTCTTTATATAATATATCAATTTAATTATTCTACTTATTATAAGTATTATGGCGCACAATGTAAAATAATCGAAATACTTCGTTTATGCTCCCAAATTGGCATATTTTGCGAACTACTTCGTTTATGCACAACCTAGATGAAACCTCAAATTGCAACTTTCTGTTGTTGTCATTTTCTCCCAAAATCCAAAGGGCTTTTAATCTGTCCAATATCATGCTGACTAACGTGAGTATAGATTTCTGTAGTTTTCGAACTCTTATTTCCAAGTAATCCCTGTGAAAGATTCCTGAGATTAAGCTTTATAACTTCACATTTTCCCTATCTTTGCTTTACATTTTGTGAATTTGTGAAGCCTGACCCCAATTCCTCTGCATCAATCTCTTTAGCCGGCCTAATAATAATGGCATCATTACTAACAAATTTAATCACTTCTTTACTGAATTAAATATCTAAAATACCAACCAAGTATCTGTTTGACAAGAAAACTATTTGATTGGTACAACTTGCCCTTGAGTTATTTTTAATAAATCATCGGGAGTTAGCTTAAAAACAGCATTCGGTGTACCAGCCGCAGACCAAATCTCGGGATATTTTAGTAAATATTCATCGATAAACGGTTTTATATAAGTTAAATGCCCTATAGGTGGAACCCCCCCAATAACAAAACCGGTATGCTCTAAAACAAATGCTGCTTCCGCTTTCTCTATTTCTTCACCCACATATTCCTGTATTTTGTTCTCGTTTACGCGATTAGCACCACTGGCAATCACCAATATAGGTTTTTGAGTCCTTTTCCCTTTAAAAATCAATGATTTAGCTATTTGAGCAATCTCACATCCGATTGCTTCCGCCGCATCTTTAGAAGTACGAGTAGATTCGGTTAATTCAATTACTGTCAATTCAAGGCCAAATTGAGCTAAGACCGATTGAATCTTTTGGGCACTTTTACTCAGATTCTTCATCATGAATCCCCCTCTCTTAATAAATCTCAGCGCATATGCTATAATAAACCATAATGGCAAAGAGTTATCACTGGTGTCTTATACAAAGATTAACCCAATTATTGAAGAAGAAGGTAATATGATAATATACCCTCTGTTCTTTTTTGATGTGAATAGAGGCTTTGAAATATTTACGATTAAATTAAGCCCGGGATGTAACCACATATCTGAATCTCACGATGATGGTGTCGAAGAATACATTATTGTAACGGAAGGAATAGTGGATATAACTGTCGACGAAGATACTTATAGGTTAGAAAAAGGTGATGCTATTCGTTTCCATGCAAATAAGAATCATATTTATCGTAATACATCGGGGCAACACGCTTGTTTTGAAAATATAATCTATTATTTTGGGCCTGTAAATAAATTATCGTGAATTATCATAATTAATATCTCCTATCTCAATAAATTAAGACTTATCTTTTAATTTTTTAAAGTAAAAGGGGCCTTCACATTTTACATAAAATAAACAGTATGTTAGGCTAATAATCATAAGTAGGCCATTAAGAATAAGTTTTGATAATGCAGTTTACCACATAACCGCCCGGGAAAATAGAAAAGAAAAGATATTTTATCAAGATGATGATATAGTGATGTAAATACCTCCTTTGGTCTTTCTTTGGCTATTTGGGCTATTCTTACTAATTTCGTTTCCATTAATTAATCTACTCCTGTGCGTAAGTTAATGTGTCCTTAATAAGAACGATAATATGTAGCCCCCTTTCCTCTCTCGGCATTACCCGAAGTCATAGGTACTATAGGGCTATCCGACTCCCAGCTCATCATTTGGTATCCTCCCTTTGTATCGGTTGTTTACCATACTCCTTTTTAGAAGAATAAGCTGGGTCTCCCAGGTTGCCGTGATATCATGGTGTAACATGCCTGGCTCTTTGACCCCGGGGAAGCCTTACTCTCCTTACCTTGGCGAAGGGTAAGATGTGGTCTTCCGACTTCTCTGAAATCGTCGACCTTCCCATTGTCGGACATTTCGGGGCTCAATCACAGAAATCTTAAGCAGACTTCATTTTTACAGGCCTATTACCTGACTGTCTACGCTTAAATCTTATGGATTACTCTAAAAGACTCCAAGACTTGCTACTGGTGATTTGGCTATAATCTTACCAGACAGGATTTCCACCTGCTAAATATCACGACCTAAGCCTGGCCGCACGTACAACCGTCCCCTGTCACACTCTATCTTGAGTTCATAAACCGTAGATGATATATTATATACAGATTTACCATCAATCAAAGGTTAAAAACTAAAGCCAACCTGGAAGCATACAGGCCAAATAATAAATTGAGAAGTTTTTAAATAGTCTCATACAAAATAAAGCCTTATTATGCTATGCTCGGCCTCTTTCAACAGAGGAAACGTTAGATGCTTAACAACACAAGCAGAACCGTATAGTTAACATCATGGTACTTATCCCTGCCAATAAAGAAGTTGAGGTGCCGGTTAGCTGCGTTAAAATATTTACATGAGGAGGATTTCATGAATCAAGTATTGATTATCCTGATAGTTGCAGTAGCGTTGATTATCTTATATTTCTACCAGACAAGGAGTCGTAAGGGATGGGGAAAACAACGCGCTTTATGGCAGGAATGCCGCCGAAAACTTCGGCTTCCTCTAAAGGTCGCCGATGAAACAATTGAAAGGTATATAAAGAGCTTGAAAAAAAGCCATCCAAACCACCCAGAAGAATGGTACCTGGAAAAGATTATTTATGATTTGGACAGGGATCGTAGATAAAAGTTACTAAATTATTGACCTAATAAAACTGTTCCAGTCGCATTCTTATATCATAAATCATTAACATCGATAAAAATATCATAAATATATTTTCTAAGTTTATGTTTTTTAGCTAATCCCAAATAACACTCCATTGTTTGAATTGCTCCAAGCCATTCATCTTTAGTTTTTGGTCCATGAACTGTTATATCATTAATAAAATAGATGAATAAAAGATGGGATTTAATCTTATTTTTTTCTCTAAAATAATATAGATGAGCTATTCGATTCACATATTGATAAAATGTTCCAGTCCAATCAATGGTATCGCTAACACTCAAATATTTTTTTACCTCATCAAGCGAATTTTCTATTTTACTCCTTGAGTCAGTTCCCGCCTTGGTTCCGGGGCTTACCATTTCAGAAATATTTGCCTTCGCTTCAACCAGTATAATTTCATCCCCGCTAACACCTAATGCATCCCATTGAGGACCATTATCAGGCCAAAAATTACTTAAAGAATATTTTATTTTATTTAATATCCCCAAATTTTTTAAGAAATCTTCATCCCGATACTCAGCATAGTCATCTGACTTTAAGGGAGATTTCCAATCAATATTCATTTGCTTTCCAATTACTTTTGAAATCTCATAATCAAGATATTTCTTTTTTACATTAATAGCAACCTGCAAGTTTTTAAGGCTACCGTGTGAATTAGGATCTTGAGGATGTCTATCCATAATACACCTTCTTTTTTTAAATTAAATTAAACAAATTTCTTCACTAAATATTTTTGTAGAATTGCGAATTTTGATTTTATTTTCATCTTTTCATTGTTTGCAATATTAATAAAATCCTTAACACAATAAGGCTATTTCGCTTAACCAATCAATAGATTCATAAATATCGTTTACTGTATATTGGAATCAAATCTTTCTTCTAGGTATCTACTTAACTCTTATCGTATTCCAATCAATCCCTTTTTCTTCACTTAATTCCTCAGCTTTCAGATACGACCACCAGAGAATATCAAATATCCTTATCTTGGTTAAATTCTTAAGATTATTTTTGGGTAATTCTTTGAAGATATGGTTTAGATTTTGCCGATTACATTCTTCTTTAAGGTTTTTATAAAAATCAATAAAGATTTCATCGGATTTATTTTTCGTCCATCCATAATTAATTACTTGACGATATTTCTTTTGAAGCAGGCTATCAATCATAGGAATAATTTTTGGGTAAAGCGTATGCAGAATTTTGGTAGTAGTAGACAAAGCAATACCATTAATCTTTAACAACTTCTGAATAACAAATTCATTTAGTTCTTTAATCTGTTCATTTCTATCTTTCTCGTCCAGGCTTAAAAATTGCTCAAGATTATATTTAAATATACTTAAGCTCTTTGTACTTTCAGTTATTTTTTTACATTCTGAAAGTACTTCTTTCTTGATACGTGCGCCAATTTTATTTACATCCTCAATTTTCCTATCTCTATGTTCTAGAAGTAGGTCGTATTTAGAATAAAAATCATTCTGGTAACAATAACATTCGATTAAAGTAATTGGTTCAGGAATTTCAAATGATATTTTTGAGAATAGAAAAAATTTCATTTTAATACCTTTATATATATTTTTTTGTTAATATTGCTATAATTCTTTAGTACTTCCCAAGTTTTATCTTTTAATTCATCGGTTTTCGCAATGATAAAAAAAACAATTCTATTATCCGATAAACCTATAAGATTTTTAGTATTCGTACAATTGCATATTTTTTCTCCTACCTGGGCAAAAAAACGCTCTCTTTTCACTCTTGGCATATGCTGATAAACTATAATTAATGAATTAGAATCCATTCGGGCATATATCGTGCTTAACTCTTTATACTTTATATATTTATGGCCAGTTCCACTCCGCATACTCTTAACCTCAAATCCATTGTCCGGGTCGATTAATATTACTGATTCATTAAGAATTGAAGAATGAATACTATCGAAATATTGCTCCCTCTCTGCATGTAAAAAATATTCATCATCTTTATAGGGACGATATTCTATTTGTTCATATTTTGACATAAATGAGCGAAGATTTTTTACCCTCCTCTCTGATTTTTTTATGCAGTCCTTTAGAAAATCGTCTAATTCTTTTCGCCTACTTCCATCATAATTGGTTAACGCACCATCACAAGAACCATCATCTTTTGTGAGCATTGGAATAAAAGTAAAACATTTTAAGTTTTCTATTTTTTCCATCAAGCTAAGGACTAAGTCATACTTAAAAAAATCATTTCTATCACCAAAATACTGGTTTTTCATTTCTTTTATTTCCTCAATTTTAATTACATATTTAGTTTACCGGGGTCAAATCAGTTTACCGGGGTCAAATCAGTTTACCGGGGTCAAATCTTTATTGTTGACAAAATAATTTAATGAACTGTAAAGAATAAAGACCCTATTTTCTCCCCTTAATATTTCCTATATAGCTCCAGTGAAGGCTTGATAATCTTATTAACAATGGTTTCGCTATCGGTAATTTCGAACAAACTATTTTTTATCAACTCACCATAAATTTTTATATATGTACTCTCATAATCAATTTTCTTAATATCTTTAAAAACTTTATAGTCATTAACTTCAAAATGCGCCATCATCTGTTCAAATTTACTAGGAAATTCAGTCTCAGATTTCTTTTCAATATCATATAATACTCCTGAATAAACTGTCGGTTCTTTGATATTTTTATCATAAAGCACAATTCTTAAATATAAAATTTTTAAATCTTTATCTATTTTAGTAATTGTTCCTCCACCTTTCAATGCTGTTTTTTCTTCCGGGATAAAAAATACCGAAAACTTCTTTAACAACCACCATGATCTAACACTATTTGCCTCTAAACCCCTTGAACTTAGTGAACTAATTCCATAGCCACCTGGTCTTCCAATAATAAACTTTTCTTCCTCCTCATTTAAGATGCCTTCCATTTCTTTAATCAAATATGATGACTCAAGATATAACTTTTCTACAAAATTAAAAGCTAAGTTACTTTGCTCAACAGTTTCATTTTTATTATTCATTACTTTCATCCTCCTTAAAAAATATAGGACTTTTAATTTGCTTTAACTTTTCTAATTTTGATAGAGATTTAAATATTCTTTTGGTACTACTAAAAAAGACAGTCTTTCCAACCGGTTTCAATCCTTTGGCTAAGGAAAGACTTTCTATAAACCCAATGAAATCACCTCGGAGTTTAGCAGTCTTAGCATCAAAAAAGATAGAACTATATCTTTTTAGTAAAGCCCCAATATAAGTAATTTTTTGAAAATCTCTAAGATGTTTCTTATCAAGAAGGTTGTATAAATCTAAGGCAAAAACTCGCTCTGGTCCTTTAATCTTCGGATTGCAATTTAAAATATTATCAAGAAATAAAGAAACCAATTGCCAATTAGTCCATTTAAAATAGGAACGATATTTTTGGGGGATTACTTTAAATTTATATTCCTTATAATAATAATCTGCGGTTATGGCAATTAATTTAAACTCTTTATTATAATTTTTTGCATCCAACTTTCCATTTCTTATTTCTCGTAAAAGCTGATGCTCGTCTTTTTTAGTTCCCTCTGAAAATCCTGAAAAGTACTTAGCTTCTATCAGTAAATAATAATTGCCTATTATTATTACTAAATCTGGTTCAGTTCCATCTTCAAATACAGGCCAAAATCTAAACTCTGCTTCTTCTGCTTCCCGGTTCGATACTTCAATTCCTAATTTATTCAAATAACCCTTAAGAAAAATATCTCTGGATGAATATTTAAAAAAAGAAAAAACATTAGAAGTAAGAACGTCTTCCATTCTCTCCACTCTGGAAGAAAGTTTCCCATGCAATTCTGCTAAGTACATATGAATAATCACCTCGCATATTTTAAAGCAAAACTATTAATCACTTACTATTTATCAAAAATGTTCTACTTCATTTAGTGAAAATTGCACGTTATATGCAAAACAATCTATATCAACTTTATTTTTTAAAAAACTTAATGCAGATTTTAATTTATTATCTACTTCTTTTACAATAATAATACCTTTAACACTTTCACCTTTTTTAATTAAATTTTTCTCAACCCAACCCATATAACGCAATGTTTGTCCGATAACCGCATCATTGCTCTGACCCTTTTTTAACTCAATAACAACCCACTCTTTCTTCTTTTTATCTTTTGCTAAAATATCAATATTCCCTACTTCTTTTGTCTGATATTCTTCTCCAATAATTTCTCCATCTTCACTTATTATTTCGTAATTTTTACCAAGCTGTGTTTTTTCCCAATTATCGACTAAAAACCTTCTTAAATGCATTTCCAAAGCAAAGCCTGTTTCAATTTCCTCGTTTTCTTGTTTTTCTTCCTCTATTTCTATTGGTTTATATCCTTCAGTAATTCTCCACCAAACACTATCCAATTCAAATAAACTCATATTATTTTCTGAAGCAAGATCATTGAGAACTTTATTAATTTCAATGTACTTTCTAGAAAAAGCTGCCCCTTTGCCATGCTTCGGCATCAATCCAACTTTAGTTAAACCATCGTGACTCCTCTTATTATAAACTCCATATATCTTGGGATATACAACCAACATAATTGGTGTAACCACAGACCGGTGAAGCCCTTTTATATAATTAGCTTTATTCTTAGGAATTAGGATATTCAATCTTTCCTCGATAGGTACTTCTTCATTTAAAAGAATCTTAAGCACCTTTTTCAGTTTGCCCATATCCTGAGTTATCATGTTTCCTTGCCTGTGTATTCCTTCCCAATGCTTGTTATTTTTTATCAATAAAAAAGACTTAAAATCTTCTTTGGTTAAAGAATCTAGCTTGTCTGGATTAAACATAGAACCATACTTTTCAATAACTTCATCTTCTTCATTCTTTCTCTCGATATTTTCAAATTCTTTTTTTGTATCTCTAATTGCTTTTTGTAAATTCATCTTTTTCACCTCGTTTATCTTATATAAAATAACTGGATGTTTAGAATAAATAGCATATTTTTTTACTTTTCTAAAAGGCATATTAAAGAAAATGAGATGTGCCCCTATTTATTTAGGCTCTATCATTTATTATAAATTATAAAATTTATATCTTATTTATTTCCTCAATATATCGACTCGGGATTGCATCAATAAATTCAGATCTTTCCATCGGTAACCATTTAGTAATTTTTCTATCTCTTTTATCTGAATGTAATAAATATAATTCTTTCTTTGTTCTGGTCATGGCAACGTACAATAATCGGCTCTCTTCCTTAATGTTTGATTCATTTTTATGAGGCAAAATACCATTTTCTAACCCATTAATAAAGACATAATCTGCCTCTAGCCCTTTGGCTTTTTTCATTGTTAATATTCTAATATTAGTTTTGTTTGGAATATTTACTGAATTTTGTATTTCATTGACAATTGAATTTAACTCATTTTCAAAACTAGATATATCTTTCCAAATTTTTAATTCATTTACTACAATAGATATAAAATTAAAATTATCCTTTTTATTTTCATAAGCTTTTTTTAATTCAGATAGTACGTTAATTAGCTTACAAAATAGAACATTATTTTTTAATTTTTTTACTCTTGTATATAAAGTTTTTCTTTCGATTACTTCATCCCATAAATTACTTATTTCCTTTTTAGTGTTCTCTTTCTCATTAGGCATATTTGACATTTCTCTATTTATAATTTTTCCTATGAGCATTCGGAATCGAAAATTATTGCAAGGTTCTTTCAACCATTGTAATAACATACTTAGTAAAAATAATTCGGTTTTCTCTATATCATAATCACAGTAGAAATCAATATGTCTTTTTGTTAAGGCATGTGTTATTGGTTTAGCATAGGATAGTCCCGGAACTAATATTAAAATATCGTATGAAGTTCCTATTTCATGTATTCTGTCTGCTATAAAAAATGCTTCTATATTTTGATGTTCAAAATTATATACTCTAATTTTATTATGTAAATTTTTTTCAAACTGAAATTTATCTATCAGATCAATTTTGCCATCATTATATTTTCGAACCATATGAAAAGACCCTTTAAATATATTTTCGGGACATCTAAAATTTCTTATTAAATGCCTAATTTCTGCATTTGGAGCATAATCATTTAAAAAACTTTTTATATACTCTGGGCTTCCTCCTCTGAAGCCATAAATACTTTGATCATCATCTCCTACAACGAAAAGATTTTCTGTTTTCCCTTCACTTAACAATTTAATTAATTTCCACTGAGCATAATTAATATCTTGGTATTCATCGACTAATAAATATTCCACTTTATTCTGTACTTTTTTTAAAATATCTTCATGATCTTCAAGAAGTTTACAAGCTAATAATATTTGATCGTCATAATCAATATAACTAAATTTTCTTAATAGATTTCTATATTCTGTACATATTTTACATTTTAAACTATCTTCTACCTTTATACATTTACCTTCTTGTCTACATTTAATTGTTTCTTTAACATTTTCTCTCTTTGCTCCAATAATTTGCGAACAATCCTTCATAATTATTTCTTTTAAGCTACCTGAAGGTAATGTCTGTAAATTTTGTTTAAACCCTAATCTTGAATAACTGTTTCTTACAATACTATATCCAAACTGATGCATAGTATTTATACTTGGTGGCTGTAACTCATCCTCGACATAAACATTTTCATCATTTTTTAAATTAATTTTTTTTCTCATATTAATTTTTGCTTCATTAGTAAATGTAATAACTGCTATTTTATCCGGATCAACTTTTTCATCCACTACTAAATATTTTATTTTATATGCTAAAGCATAGGTTTTACCCATACCAGGACCTGCTAATATTAATAGAGGCTTATTTATTCGAACTATTTTATCTAATTCATTTGATTTATTTTTTTTCATTTAATATTTTTTACTTTCTTAATTCTTTAAAATATTATTAAATAACCATCTTTATAATTCTTTTACTCTTCAATAATTACCTCCACATCGGGTAATTCGTCTTTCAATTTTTGATAGAATAATTCAGCTCTGGCTCTTACGTATAGAAAATCTCTGCAACCCTCTGGTATAAATTCTTCTTTTTCAATAAATTCTTTCGGGATCAAATGTGATTTTAATATATCATCAAAATTATCTGAATTCTTAAATTCACGAAAATAGTGTAAAGGATTTTTATCCCCTATCTTAATATTAGTTTTAATTAAAATAGGCACACATTCTATTTTTTCTATGGCTTAGCTTTCCATTTTACGAGGTCTTTCTTTGGGATGTCTATCTACAATAATACCTAAAGCCTCAACCATCTGGTTAAGAAACTCCTCAGATCCTATAGGTTGTCACGGTAGGACAGCCAGTTACCCGACTGCCCCCGCACAGATCCCAGCGTGCGGAATTACCGCACTGGGCTCTTCAGAAATACTCGCTTCCGTAAAAGACAAATTAGTATTGCCTTCTTTGCTATTCCCTGCAGGGAGGTTTGCATTTGTTATCCAGTCCAACAGTCTGGCAAATGTTATCCTTTGCAGGCTACGTATTCTGTCAGCCCCTTCCTCTATTGTATAGAGTAATATGAGCTGAT
>Ga0209979_1004656_pt1 | contig 11245 bp, 8 predicted proteins | sample AnhtaG_FD_183114 | JGI IMG/M metagenome (GOLD analysis project Ga0209979, IMG submission 183114) | Deep subsurface microbial communities from Anholt, Denmark to uncover new lineages of life (NeLLi) - Anholt_01485 metaG (SPAdes) (version 2) | ecosystem: Environmental > Aquatic > Marine > Oceanic >...
TGAACTGGTGGTACGTCATCAGCCCGATGAGGCAGTACTTGTGCACCCACACATCCCAACTCGTCCAGCGCTTCGCCGGCACGTACGTGCCCAGATACCCGTCCTCTTCCTGCGTGGCGAGCAACGTCCGGACCGTGCGGTCAATGCGCGCCTTCAGCTTCGCGTCCCCGCTGTAGGCCCACATGTGGCAGGCGGCGTGGAGCCACTTGCCGACATGCTCGCCGATCCACGAATGCTCGCCCGGGCGGTGCTGGAAGCCGGCGAGGATGACGTCCTCGGGCACGGTCATCAGGCCGCTGAGATCAGCGTCCAGGCGCTGCCCAAGGAGTCCATCGAAGTGCACGTCCGCGGGGCTGATCGGCGGTTGCTCGTCCCGAACCACCGGCTCGACGGCTTGCGCCCAGATCGGCCCTGTGAGCGTCATGCTGAGCAGCACAACATCGGCAATCCTGTTCACCGTGGCGACCCCCTTGCCGAGCTTTGTTCTCGTACGGCACCAGCTTCGCCTGCATCTGCCGAAGCCGAGAAGGAGCGTCGGAAGCGCTCGCGGAAGGCCCTTGTGCCATGAAGCCAGTCAGCATGGGAGCGTGCCCATTGAACGTGCTGCTGATGCCGTGTCTGCTCCAATGCGCCTGGGCGGCCCCGGTAGGGGCACAACTCGCCGGCGATCCCGGTGCCCCGCACCGACGGCTCCCGGCGAGCCGAAGGCCAAGCCCAGGGACCTCACGCATATCGACGATCAAGTGCTGAGCCCCAGTGTCATGCAACGCGCAGACGGTCTCGCGCATGGCCTTGATACTGCTGGCTTCATCGTCCCGCATGGTCACCAGCGCAAGCTCGGAGCTGATCGTCTCAGCGGTCACTGACCTCATGGCATCCAGTCCTCGGGTTGGTGCCTGCCTCGGTCCTATTGAACGACATCCAGATCACGGAAGCCCTTACGGCATATCTATCTCGATCAATTCCTAACCATCACCCACGACGTCGAGCACAAGCAGCGCATCGTCGGGTCTCGGGCCAGGCGGTCGGCATCATTCGTGTCGGGATACCCCGCCAGGCGACTGTAGACCGACTGTCGGAGCAGCGCCACCAGCTCGTGCTGGATGTTGCGTCCCGTCCGCCGTTCCCTCAGAAACTGCCCCGCCATTTCCGTCAGTCCGAGCTTCTCATCCAGTTCGCGGTGCGCCAGCAATCCAGCGTCGGAGGTGATATTGCTGCCCACGAACTCCAGCCGCACCCGAGCGTCGAACTCCAGACTCAACTGCTCCTGTTGGCTTTCACCCATTGGGTGCCTCCGGCGATCATTGCTGCGAGGCCTTCTGCGACGCGCCTAGCGCCGGTTTCTAGGCGTCCTTACCGAAAACCTCGCTGCTCATATGGGCAATGCGGGATGAGGAGATCGAACCCAGTGGGGTGTATGAGGCACAGCGCGGCACCAGCAGCCTCTCCTGTGCCAGGCGCCAAGACCAATCGAGCGGCGCGCCTCAGTGTGGTGAGATCGCGCCGCCCTTAATCTGGTTCTTCAACTCTTCGCGGATCGCTTCGGCCGGGAGAGCGTGTGCTGCGGGGGATCCTCTGCTCGCGAGCCGAACGTCGCGCTTCGACGCATTCAATGAAGTCGCGAAGAATGTTGGGGCCATCCTCGCCTTTGTCTTGCTCGGGCCGGCTGCCACCTCTCTGCTGCTTGCGGCTGGCACCAAGCACCATGGCGCTCCCTCCCAGACACTCGCCGTGGGGGCGACCATATCAGATAGGGAGCGAGCATTCTGTATCCGAGCTTACGCGGGCGAGCTTATGCACTCGCATAGGAGGACGAGCACGCCCCGACAGGCGGCTGAACTAGCCACGGTCAATGTGGGCCGCATTCCGAAGCGCGTCCTGATCCACGATGCGCACGCGCTTTTGTGCGATCTCGATGATGCCACTGGCTCGAAGGCCGTTCAGCACGTTCGTCACCGTCTCACGCGTGGCGCCGACCATGTTGGCGATGTCCTGGTGCGTGAGACGCAAGTCAATGGTGATGCCCTCACGGCCCATCCGGCCGTGTTCCTCGGCGAGCTTCGTCAGCAAGCTTGCCACGCGGGCAGGTACGCTCCGGAACACGAGGTCCTCGATCTGCGACTCCGCCTGCCGCAATCGCTCGCTCATCGAGCGAATCAGCATCAGCGCGACCTCCGGCTTGCGCCGAACGAGCTCGGCAAAGTCATCGCGAGAGATGATGCAAACGCGGGCATCTTCGAGCACTTCGGCGAACACGTCGTACGTCTCGTCATCGGACATGGACAGCTCGCCGAAGACGTCCCCGCCCTGCAGGACCGCGATAGTGATCTCCTTGCCGTCGTTGGCCACCTTCGACAGCTTCACCTTGCCCTCTTCGAGCAAGTAAATGCTGCCCGCTTCGTCCTCGGGCGAGTAGATAACTGCATCCCGAGGATACTGAGCTCTCGTTGCCAACTTGGCGATCTCCAAGAGGTCCTCATCTGAAAGACCCTCGAAAATGTTGATCTGCTCCAGATACCAGCATTCACCGATCTGTGGTTCGGCCGCTGACATGCAAATCATCCCCTGCCTTCCCCTTTGGGTGGGGCCCACACGCTCATTCTATGAAACGTTTGTGCGGCTCGCTCGGTTCCGTGGCGTGGAGTTGTCGTAAAATGCGGCATCAACCGACGCCCGCGGGGCCTTCTCACCATCTGGGAGTTACGACCAGGGGTTACTGACAGAGGCCTCTGAGGAAGTCGCAATCCGCCCGCAGAGCGGCACTCCTCCCCCCGCCGGCCTCGGGGATGAACTCCACTTCGATGTATCCGTCGTATCCCGCCCGGGCGAGCACGCTGACGAGCTGGCCATAGTCCACCATGCCGTCCGCGAGGCCCACCCGCTCCAAGCGCTCCTCCGGGTTGGGTGCGGCGACGTAATTCTGCGCGTGTAGGTTCACCACATACGGCAAGACCGCCTCGAGACGGCGACGCGGGTCCTCCGACTGCGGACCGAAGCTGCACTGGTAGTTGGCTTTGAGGTTCGGGGCACCGACGTCCTTGAGCAACGCCAGCGTGCTCTTCGCCGTGTCGGTGAGCGTGCCCCCATGCATCTCCACGGCCAGCGTGATACCGAACTGGGCCGCCGTCTCGCACGCTGCCGCCGCTTCGTCAACCACTTGACGCCAGTAGTGCTTCGACGCCTCCCGTGATCCTCTCGCCCCGGCCCACACCCGACACAGTTTTGTGCCGAGACCGCGCGTCGTGTTCACGGCGTCTTCGACAGTGACGTTCTGCGTCTCGTTGCCGCCCGGCAAGCCGCCGAAGCGCAGGTACGAGCCAAACACGGAGACGGCCAGACCCCGCTCTTCCGCCATCCGCCGCGCCGCGCGCACCCGGGCGCAGTCGTACGTCATACTCATGTGCGGTTCCCGTCCCCATATCTCCACGCCGTCGAAGCCGACCTCACTGGCCACATTAAGCGCATCCTCAAGCAGCTTGTCCCGCAGCGCGATAGTGCACAGTCCGACTTTCATAAGCCCCTGGCTCCTCCCGAGCTCCCGCGAGTCGGATTCTACCGTATATTTTTTTCGCGTGTCAAGGAAACGCACGGCGTCATGCGCGAGTGGAAAGAGGCACGTGCGGTCGCGGTCGGGGAGACGCCTCGTCGAGGGTGAGACCTACGCGTCGAGCTCCCACACGATGCCCTCGTCCGGGATCCACCGTTTCAGGAATTCGGCCGACTCGCGCAGCTCCTCAAGCAGCGCCGTCTCGGTCTTGGTCGAGCCCGGTATGATCTCCGCGATGAGGTAGGCGCGGTCGGCCGGCGCCAGGTGCTCGGCCCACGGCTGCTCGGCGTAGTGCTCGTGCGAGTGGCGGAGCGCCTCCATCACTTCGTCCATCTCGACGTGCCCGGCGCAGTTGTACTCCGGGGTGAACGGCCAATGCGCGCTGGCATCCGGCGTCGTCTGCTGCAGGTGGACTATCTCAGCGGCGGCGCCGAAGCGCTTGAGCCATTCAACATACGACAGATCGTCCCCCTCCAGGCCATAGTGCATCCCGGCCTGATGCCCCACGTCTATCGTCAGCCGCACCGGCGCCCCGTTGGACTCCCGATTCGTCTCGATCAGGAACTCCTCGGCCTGCGCCAGCGTCCACGGCGTCTCGCTGGGTATGTACATCTGCTCGTTGTGCAGCGTCCGCAGCCCCTTGGCCGCGGCGATCTCGGCAAGCCGGCGAAAAATGCCGATCGTCCGTGCCACTGTGGCCTCGGCGCGCTGTGCATCCTCGAGTACCTCTACCGAGAGCGCATCCCAATGCCCGCCGATGGCATCAGTGCCCATCGCCACCGCGATGTCCATACACTCCGTGATCCACTCCTGCATTCGCTCGCGCACTCGCGGATCGCTGTGGCTGAGGCCGTGGAAGCGGTGCGTGGCCACGCCCGTGTAGATGTCCGTGATGAAAACGCCGTGCCGCTGGGCGGCGTCTCGCACCGTCCGTGCCGCCTGAAGCCGATACTGGCGGTTGCCGCTGAAGAACGGATCGATCACATCGGCGCAGAACTCGTGGCAGCGGAAGCCGAGCTCGCGCGTGATCCGCATCCAATTCTCCGGCTCCTCCCAGCGCCGCGTGCAGAAGGCGCCGTTGATGCCAAGCTCGATCTTCACTGTTCGCTTGCTCATGTGTGTCCCACCACCGGGCGTTGTTCGCCAACCGGCGAAGGACTTCGCCGCAGTGGCCAAGCGCTCCTGCCCGGCGTCCGGAACCGGATCGATGCGCCGAACGTCCTCAATGTAGTACAGGCCGTATGCGTGACGTTCGAACTACATCGGCCCGGCGTTTGGGCATTCGGAGACAACGGAAGGAAGGTGCGGTTATGCCTGATTCACAGGAGCCCGCGGGTGGCGTGCGTGTTGGGAGCCTGCTCAAGGTTGTGATCGGAGTCTGTGCAGCTGTTGTCTTCGTGGTCGTGGCGTGGGCTCTCATGTATGGCAAGTTCGAGGAAGCAGTGCAGCAGGAACGGGCCGAATCGCCACGGGCACGGGTGCCTGCCACGAGGGGCTACAGTGAGGGTGAAGAGGAGGATGCGTTCGGATCGGGTGGTAGTACCGGGACCGCCTTCGAGGCCACCGCGGCTTCCATCGAGCGCAAGATCATCAAGAACGGCGACATCGAGCTACATGTTGCCGACCTCGATGCCTCCGTGAAGCAGGTAGCGAAACTGGTGGAGGACGCGGGCGGCTTCGTTGCCTCGCAGAGCTTCTTCGCTCAGCCGGGCAGTTGGCCCCGGTGCAATCTGACTCTTCGCGTGCCATCCGGAGAGTTCGATCGCGTCATGGCGGAGCTACGGAAACACGGCGAAGTCAGACATCTGCGCATAGGCACGCAGGATGTGACCGAGGAGTTCATCGACCTCGAGGCGCGCCTGCGGAACCTGGAGCGGGAGGAGGGTGTCCTGCTCGACCTCTTCGAGCGCCGCACGACCAAGCTCACCGACGTGCTCGAGGTGGAACGGGAGCTCAGCCGTGTCCGCGGCGATATCGAGACCACCCAGGGCCGGCTGCGCTACCTGAAGCACAAGGTGTCGCTCTCGACCATTGACGTCCAGTTGACCGAGATCGGCGAGGCGGCCATCGGCCCGACGGGCCGATGGCAGGTGCCCTTCCACGTACGCAGTGCCGGGCGCGTCCTGGTGACTGTCGCCCGAGCTGCATTCACGGCGATCATCTACATCGCCATCGTCGGCGCGCCTCTATGGATCATCCTGGGGATTTGCCTGGGGATCCGGCGGGCGAGGAGGCGGGAGTAGGGAGGAGCGTACTAATCGGGCAGCGCGCAGACCTTGGGAGGTGCCTGAGGTCCTGCGGCATCTACTGGATGGCCTGAACGAGGAGGCGGACGAGATGAGGCAACGCGCAGTGTTTCTGGTGGTAGTTGGCCTTCTTCTTACAGGGTCTGCGTGTCACGGGCAGTTGCTGAAGGCGGCCGCGGCAGGCGACGTCGATGAAGTGCGACGGCTTTTGCGGAACGGAGCACACCCGGACGGCGAGCGCAGAGATACGGGCAGCCCCCTCCACCGTGCGGCGGCCAACGGCCATACCGAGATCGTCAAACTCCTGCTGCAACATGGCGCGCAGGCTACCGATCGCGACGTGTTGTCGGGCTACACGCCCTTGAAGCACGCCGTTTCCGCGGGCCACAGCGATGTGGTGGAAGTGCTGCTGGGGCACGATGGTGAGATCACCGATAGAGAACTGAATCGATTGCTGGAGCTGGCAGCCGCGCGGGGGCACACGGACGTTGTGGCGCTGTTGCTGATCCGGGGAGCTGAATGGACCGTCCCAGCCGCCGCGGCCGTAGACGACATGGGCAAGGTGCGAGAGCTTGTGGCTGCAGGCGGGCACGTAAACGACCGGGATACTCTTCGGAGAACCCCGCTGCAGTGGGCGGCGGAGAACGGCAACGCGGAGCTTGCCCGTTTCCTGATCGAGCACGGGGCCGACATCAACCCGACGGGCTCCGATGTTCGCACGCCGCTGCACGTGGCAGCCCGAGAGGGCCACACAGAGCTATTCGCGCTGCTGCTGGAGCATGGGGCGGACATCCACGCGAAGGCGTACTACGAGCGCACGCCCCTGTACGATGCAGCCTGGAGGGGACACACGGAGCTTGTGAGGCTCCTTCTGCAGCGCGGCGCAGACGCCAACCCACAAGGCCCCGGCGGCAGCACCGCACTGCACTGGGCGGTCGAGCACGGCGACGTGGAGATGGTGGGTCCGCTCCTGGAGCACGGGGCCGACGTGTACGCCCGAAGCTCGGCGTGCAAGCCCCGCCCGCAGGTGCCGTCGGGGTCACGCCTGCCAACCCCCATGGACGCCACCCCGCTGCACTGGGCTGCCCTGTACGGCCACACGGGGGCGGCCAGCCTCTTGCTGGATCGCGGGGCCGATGTCAACGCCACCTCGGGCGGTGCGCTGTACTATGCTGATGGTACCACACCGCTTCACCTGGCAGCCCAGCAGGGGCACGCGGAAACGGCGCGTCTGCTGCTCGAGCGCGGCGCCGACCTCAACGCTGAAGCCGGTCGCGATGGGACGCCGCTGCGAGCGGCCATTGACGCAGGGCAGCCGGCGACCGTGCGTTTTCTCCTGGAGCGGATCGCCGATCCGGAGGCCAGAGAGGCCGCCGAAATCGACGCGCGATACCGGGCGGCATCGCATGGCCATATCGAGCTCGTGGAGTTCCTACTCGAGCGGATCGCGGCTCCTGAGGCCAGAGACCGTGCGAGGACGAGCGCCTTGTGCACCGCCATCCGGCGCGGCCACGCCGAACTGGCAAAGGTGCTGCTGGAGAAGACGGCGGATGTGAATGCCCGGGACGTCCCCGGTTCGGCTCCACTGCGGGCGGCAGCCGCCCGCGGGGATGTCGAGATCGGCGGGCTGTTGCTCGCGCGCGGCGCCGACGTCGATGCGCCGAGCGACAATGGCCGGACGCCTCTGCACTCAGCCGCGCGCCTCGGTCACCTTGAGATGGTGAAGCTCCTGCTCGCGCGTGGCGCTGACGTGAATGCGCAGGACGAGGAGGGCAGCACTCCGCTGCGAGAGGCGGCTCTCACGCAGCGCACCCCGGCGGCCAGGCTCCTGCTCGAGAGCGGCGCGGAGTGGACCATGGAGATCGCAGTGCTGCTTGCCGACATGGACAAACTGCGGGAGCTTGTGGAGCGCCCCGCGCCGCGCCGGAGCGGAACGCCGGCACATGGCTGGACCGCGCTGCACCAGGCGGCCCACGCAGGCCGTCTGGATGTGGCAAGGCTGCTGCTGGATCACGGAGCTGCCGTCAAGGCGCAGAACCGCAAGGGCTGCAGCGCCCTCCACCTGGCGGCTGTGGAGGGTCACGCCGAGGTCGTAAGGCTCTTGCTCCGCAAGGGCGCTGCCGTCAATGTGAAAGCCAAGGGCGGCGTCACCCCGTTGCACTGGGCCGCCGAGCGGGGGCAAGCCGACGTGGTGGAGCTGCTGATGCGAAGGCGAGCTCGTGTCAACGCCAAAGATGAAAACGGCAGGACGCCGCTGCACAGGGCCGCGGCGAATGGCCACACCGAGGTTGCGGCGCTATTGGAGGCCAGGGGCGCCCAGTGGACCATCGAGATCGCTGCCATGCTGGGAGACGTCGGGAAGCTGGAAGGGCTCTTGAGCCCGGATGCCGACGTCAACGCCAAAGATGAGAACGGGCTGACGTTGCTGCATCTGGCGGCTGAGAGGGGCCACAAAGAAGTGGTCGGCTTCCTGCTGCAGAAGGGCGCGGACATCAAAGCTCGAGACAGCCGCTGGGGCAAGACTGCGATGCACCTCGCGGCGCAGAACGGGCACACCGAGGCGGTGGAAGTCCTCCTGCAGCACGGCGCGGATCCCAACGCCGAAGCCGACGGCGGCTATACGACCCGGCAGCTCGCGTATATGCGGGGACATTCGGAGGTGGCGCAGCTACTGCACGAACGGGAGACCAGGGAGTAGGTGGGCCCCCACCAAGCAACCGCGTTGCCAAGAGCGAGGCGGAGAGCGGCGCAGGGAGGAAGCGGTGGTTGTGATGAGTAGCTGTGCCCGGAAGCCATGAGGGTGCCGGATCAGCGCGGCGCGTAGAAGTTGATCCCCATCAGGGCGAGGAATATGGCCACGAGCGCCAGTAGCAGGAACACGACGGGCAGGCACCCACCACGCAACAGGCCCCGCCGAAGTTTGACCATGGGCCTGGTGTCCTCTCTACCGCATCGCCTCCGGCTTCGCCAGCTCCCCCTCCATCACCGGCGGCAGACGCCACACGTGCTCGCCCGTCTTATCGGTGAAGTACAGCCGGGAGTCGGAGGGCTCTCGCCCATGGCCGTCGGCCCAGAAGGCGTAGAAGTCCGGATGGGCGTTCACCGGACGGCGCACGTAGGTGTGGTTGTACTCGCTGTCGCGGGTGAGCTCCCGCTGCATCGTCCACGTGCGCCCCTGGTCCTCGGTCGTCCACACGGCCACCTCGCCGCCGGGGTTGTAGGGCTGTGGGCCGGGCTGGGTGGGGGCGATGATGCGCCACGAGGTGTCGGTCTCTACGTAGAGCGAACCCATATCGTAGTTGTTGTCGGAGACGATCGTCCCCTGGATGTCCCACTCGGTACCCGTCCAGCGCGCGGTACGCCATGTGCGCGGCATGTTCTTGGGCCCTGACTCGTAGCCCTTGCTGGTGAGGTGGAGAATGATCGGCTTGCCCTGGGAATCGAAGCTGATGTCCTTGAGGTAGACCAGAAGGCCCTCCGCTCGGTAATCGTGGACCAGAGCCGGATTCCCGACCGATGTCAGCGGCAGATCGAGCGGCTGCCCTTCCACGTTCCGCCACGTCTTCCCGAAATTGTCTGACTCCATGTAGTATAGGTTGCTGCGCCAGTTCACCCCCTTGCCCTCCGGGTGGAAGTTGAACGCCGTTCCCACCTTGCCCTCGTGGCGCCAGCTTATCTGGTAGTGCCCGTTCTCGATCTTCGCCAGCAGTTGCCCCTCGCTCCATTCCACGCCGTCGCGGCTCGTCATCTGCCACAGGCACCGGCCGTCCTTGTATCGCGTGTGCAGGAAGAGGAAGCCTTTGCCCGAGAGGCGCCACGGCTGCGGATAGGAGAAGTTCTTCGTCAGAACATGCTCGAAGTCGTCCACCGAGTACGGCTCTTTGCTGCGATGGATGTAGGCGGGACGCGACGTGCCGTGGGCGCTGGAGAAGATCCACACGTAGCCCTCATCGTCCAGCATGATGACTGGGTTATCGTGGGCGTCCGATGTGCCCTTGTTCAGCAGCACGGTGGGGCGTGGGACCATGCCGGTCGAGTGATCGAAGCATGAGACCATGTGCAGCAGCTTCCGCTCTCCCTTGACGGTGCCGCCGTAGCAGAAGAACGTCTTGTTGACCTCCTTCGCATAATAGGCGAAGGGGATGTGTTTCGCGCAGTAGGTGCCGAGGCCGCCACTGTACTTGTATTTGTACTCGTCGTCGGACGGCTGGTTGTAGTACCAGATGCCGCGATAGCCGTCGTCCTTGCGGAGATCAAGCAAGTTGGACGCTGGGCCATCAGCCTGACCGGCGACGTTCCCCGCCTGGGTCAAGAGAGCCAACATGAGCATGCCTCCCAGCAGTGCGCAAAGCATCCGTGTCATAGTCAGGCATCCTTGGACGGGGGCGCAGCCTCGTCGCGGCGCTCGGCGAGCGTAGCGTCCGAGCGCATGTGCAGATCCCGCTGCGGGAAGGGTATCTCGATGCCGTGCTCCTGGAGTGCGTGCCAGACGGCGAAGTTCAGTTCGCTGGTGGTGGGCCCGGTGCGCAATGGATCTGCAATCCAGGTAAGCAGCCGGAAGTCTACCGAGCTATCGCCGAAGCCCATCAGCCGCACGTCGGGCGACGGATCGTTGAGCGTCAGCGGGTGGTCCTCGCCGACCTTCCGAAGGATCTCCCGCACCAGCTCAATGTCGCTGTCGTACGAGACCCCGACGTTGATCTGGAGCCGGACCTTGAGGTCGCGGTGGCTCATGTTCAGGACGCGCTGCGTGACGAAGTCGGCGTTCGGCACGATCACGAAGATGTTGTCGAGCGTGCGGACGGTGGTGCTTCGAATGCTGATCTGCGTTACGATGCCGCGCACGGAATCGGCCCCACCACCACCCACGTCGATGAAATCGCCGACCTTGATAGGCTGCTCCAGCAACAGGATCAGGCCGCTGATGAAGTTCTTGAGGATGTCCTGAAGCCCGAAGGCGAGGCCGATGCCGGCAACGCCGGCGAACACGGCGAGAACGCCGAGGCTGAATCCGGCAATGCGCACGGCCCAGAGCACGGCAACGATGACGAGGACGTAATACACCACGCTCGAGATCGCGTATCGCACCCCGGCATCGTATTGTCGCCGAAGGGGCCCTGCCTCGTGCAGCATGTCGCGGATTATGCGGGCGATGAGTACGCTGAAGACAACCACGAGTGCGGCGCTTACCAGCGCCCAGGCCGAGACCTCCGTATCCTGAACCGTGAAGATCGGCTTCGAGAGCAGCCCGGAGAGCTCCCGCAGATGGCCCGTTGGCAGCCGACCGGCCCAGATAATCAGAGCGCCCCCCAGCAGCATCACGCCCAAACGCTCCACGAGGCCGAAGAGCGGCCGCCCCGCACGAGCGAAGATGCGCCAGTCGGCGCTCTCTGCATCAGCCACGGAGATCGCCGCGAGTCGCCGTTCAACCTGGAAGACGTACGTGCGGTGC
>Ga0209979_1004657_pt1 | contig 11244 bp, 8 predicted proteins | sample AnhtaG_FD_183114 | JGI IMG/M metagenome (GOLD analysis project Ga0209979, IMG submission 183114) | Deep subsurface microbial communities from Anholt, Denmark to uncover new lineages of life (NeLLi) - Anholt_01485 metaG (SPAdes) (version 2) | ecosystem: Environmental > Aquatic > Marine > Oceanic >...
GGGGTACTTTTTATTATAGTTATGCAGATTCAAGGGAGCGGCTCAGCAATTAATTTCCACATCCCAAAGGCTGGCTAGTCGCATATCTGTCGGGTTCTGACATTTTGTAGAAATCGTGTCACGAAAGTCATGGCGAGTCTGATGAAGCGTAGTGGTGGAGGTAAGGGCTGAAAGCTCAATTCAGTGTTTTTTCCGGGCAGCTCTTCTGCGGCCCTGTCTTTTTGTCAGGGTGGCTCTCCTTCTGCGCACGAAGAAAATCGCCAGTCCCGCTGCCACCACCACTGCTGCTATAATCCCGCCGATTAGCAGCCAGTTGACCGCAAAGTTGGCGGTTATGGCGTAGTCGCCATGCATGGTGACGATGGTTGTGGCGGCGTTGACATCGAAGATGGTGTCCACATCACCAGTCCAGTTGACAAGGCGGTAGCCCGCCTTGGGCTCGGCAACCAGACGGACCACCACTCCGGCATTATAGGTGAACATCCCCTCACCAGGGGTGGTAACAGAACCGCCAGGAGTGCTGGAGATGGTAAGGTTGTAATTGACAACTCCCAGATTCCACTTGGCAAGCTCGATTTCAAGGCCTGCGGCGACCACAGTGCCGTCGGCTTTAAGCCCCACTGTGTGAGTCTCGCCTGCGGCGACCTGGGTGATGTCCGTCCAGCCGCTGACATTGCACTGCCCGTAGTCGTTGAGTCCCACGGCGACCAGAGTACCGTCAGCTTTAATACCCACCGTGTGATAGCTGCCTGCGGCGACCTGGATGATATCCATCCAGCCCCCGACATTGCGCTGACCAAAGGAATTGCCTCCCAAGGCAACCACGGTTCTGTCGGCCTTACGCCCAACCACGTGACTGTAACCTGTAGCGACCTGGATGATGTCTGTCCAGTCGCTGAGATCATCCTGCCAGTAATAGTTTTCTCCTATGGCGACTGTGGTACCGTCTGCCTTAAGCCCCACCGTGTTATAGCCGCCTGCGGCGACCTGGATGATATCATCCGTCCAGCCGCTGACATCGCACTGCCCGTGCCTGTTATCTCCCACGGCGATCACAGTGCCGTCAGTTTTAAGTCCCACCGTGTGATAGAAGCCTGCAGTGACCTGAGTAATGCCCGTCCAGTTGCCGATATTGCACTGCCCGTAGTAGTTATCACCCACGGCGACCACGGTGCCGTCGTGCTTAAGACCCACCGTATGACTATAACCTGCGGCGGTCTGGTTGATGCCTGCCCAGCCCTCGACATTGCACTGCCCGGAGTAGTTGTATCCCGTGGCGACCACGGTGCTGTCGTCTTTAAGCCCCACCGTGTGATAGCTGCCTGCGGTAACCTTGGTAATATCCATCCAGTTGCCGACATCACACTGTCCGTAATAGTTGTATCCTATTGCGGCTACGGTGCCATTGGCCTTAATTCCCACTGTGTGCCAGCCGCCTGTGGTGACCTGGATAACGTCCGTCCAGCCGTCGATATCGCATTGTCCGTATATGTTGTCTCCTGAGGCAACTAGGGTACCATCGGCCTTAAGCCCCACTGTGTAGTCCCAGCCTGCAGCAACCCGGATGATATCCGTCCAGTTGTCGACATCGCACTGCCCGTAGCCGTTGTCTCCCACAGCGACCACTGTGCCATTGGCCCTAAGCCCCACCGTGTTATAGTTGCCGGCAGCGACCTGGACGATGTCCGTCCAGTCGCCGACATCGCTCTGTCCGAAGGCGCTGCCCCCTAAAGCGACTACAGTGCCGTCAGCCTTGAGCCCCACCGTGTGACCAAAGCCGGGGGCGACCTGCATGATGTTAGTCCAGCCACCGACTTCAAGCTGCAAGTTGAGGTCCCCCCCCACGGAGATCACAGTACCATCGGTCTTAAGACCTACCGTGTGGTCCCAGCCTGCGGCGACCAGGACGATGTCCGTCCAGTTGCCGACATCGCACTTCCCGTCGGAGTTATCTCCTACGGCAATTACGGTGCCGTCAGCCTTAAGCCCCACTGTGTGGTAGGCGCTTGCGGCAACCTGGATAATATCTGTCCAGTTGCCGACATTGCACTGCTCCCAGCAGTTGCCGACATCGCACTGCCCCCAGTAGTTGTCTCCCACGGCGACCACGGTGCCGTCAGCTTTAAGCCCCACCGTGTGATAGAAGCCTGCGGCGACCATGGGCGTTGCTTGGCCTTGAAGCGTATCCATTGCCATTTCGGAAGCAAGACTGGGGCTATTTACCGCCGGATGAGCAATCGCATGGTCATCTGGCAGATGCACGGTTGTTGCATCTCCCGCTACCGAAGCAGGAAGAAGCAAGCTGAAGACCAGGAAGATAGAGAGTAGGGCTGGCAGGAGTATCTTCTTATTTTTCGCGAAGGTACCTATTTTGTATCGACTTAGCTCGCTTAATATATTCCTTGTTGGCATTCTTTCCTCCCTGTTATTTACTTCTTATTGTTTCTCTTGCTTCGGGCGCTGCCGATACGCTTCGATATAGCGTCGGGCGCGCTTGTCACGGCCGAGCACAAGATCGGCGGCTAGGATAATTGAGCGCACCTTAGCCGCATCCACGATGAGGCAGGTGGCACCGGCGGCAGTAGCTATGACGACGAAGGCGTTATTGATCAGTTCGCGGTCAGGCAAGCCAAAAGATACATTGCTGGCGCCCATTGTCATGTTCACCCCCAGTTCAGCCCTAATCCGCCGGATGGCTTCTATGACTGCCGCTCCTGAGGCGGGTTCGGCTCCTACCGCGAAAGCCAGGCAATCAATGACTAAGTCCTCACGGGGGATACCTGCCGCCTCGGCTCGTTCCACTATCTTATGGGCAACCCGCACCCTTCCCTCAGTGTCCTTGGGGATACCGTCTTCGTCCTGCACCAGACCGATGACGGCAGCACCATATTCCTTGATCAGGGGCAGGATCCTTTTCAGGGAGTGCTCTTCACCGGTAACCGAATTAACCAGCGGCTTACCCTTGTAGACCTTGAGCGCCGCTTCCAGGGCATCGGGGTTAGAACTATCAAGGCATAGGGGTGTATCTACGGTTTCCATTACTGCCTGCACCGCCTTGGGCAGCAGGGCTGCCTCATCGATGCCAAATACCCCCACGTTAACATCAATAATATCCGCCCCAGCTTGAGTTTGAGCCAGCGCTTCTTTTCGCACAATCTCCAGGTCGCCGGCCTTGAGAGCCTCGGCTAGCTTTTTCTTGCCCGTGGGATTGATACGCTCGCCGATAAGCACTGTGGGCTGGTTATCACCAATGATTACTTCCTTGCTTGGGCTTGATACTTTTGTTTCCATCAATCTATTTCCTCCCTCTTGCCGTCTATAATCCGGTATCTTCCCAGATAACTTGCCTGCATAAATGTTGGCTGAAAGCTAGGGGTGCTGGCTAATTCAATATAACTAACTCTGGAGGCGACAGCCTGTGCCTTAGCCCGAGATTTAAGGGAAATCAGAGCCAGCTTGGCTCCCATGCCGGCAGCGTTGCCCACCTGCCGGAAGCGGTTTAGGGGTAGTGGTGGCAACATGCCAATTGTCACCGCACTGGCTACATCGATGTAGGTGCCAAAAGCTCCGGCAATTATCACCTGCTTGATATCGTCTTCAGAGCAGCCGCTCGTTTCCAGAAGCACCTGAATACCGGTACGAATGGCGGCTTTAGCCAGCTGCAGTTCTCGTATGTCAGTCTGGGTGATGGTGATGGCTGGCTTTCCTTTCCGCTCCTCCTTACTGACCAATATAAACTCGTTCTGTCCCTTGTAGGCGCGAACGCGAGGTCGATTGTCTGTTATCCTGCCACCCTCATCAATAATTTTAGTCAGATAAAGCTGGGCTAATGCATCGAGTATGCCCGACCCGCAGATGCCGACCGGCGACGCCCCGTCGATGGTCTGGTACTGGATTTTATCGCCATCTATGCGCAGGCGTTCAATAGCTCCTGTGGCTGCCCGCATGCCGTACTTGATATGACCGCCTTCAAAGGCAGGTCCGGAGGCACAGGAGGTGGTGGCTATCTTCCCCTTGTAGATTAGAGAGACCTCAGTGTTGGTCCCAATGTCCAGAGCCACCGTTGTTTCTTTCCCTTGCCAGGCATCTGTTGCCAGCAACATGGAGACATGGTCGGCGCCAACGAAGCCGGCGATGTTGGGCAGCAGGTGTACGTATGCCCCAGGGGCAATATTTAACCCCAGCTCCCCAGCCCTGACTTCCAATGCCTGGCTGACGGCAGGCACGAAGGGGGAGATAGCAAGCTGTTTTACCGGCAGGCGGAGGAAAAGGTGGTGCATGGCGGTATTGCCGACGACCACTGCCTCCAAAATTTCTTCAGGTTTGGCACCAGCCTCAGCACAGAGGTCAGTGCAAAGCTCGTTGATGGCATCAACCGCTAGTTTCTGTAACGCTGCCGCATTATCCGGCGAGTGAACGATAGTGGTTATACGGCTGATGATGTCTTCTCCATAGCTAATTTGGGGGTTCATTATCCCCTTGGCGGCTAAAGTCCGGCCGTCGCTGAGGTCAACCAGGTAGCCGGCAACCTTGGTAGTGCCCAGGTCTATAGCTAGCCCCAACTGGCGGCTTGATGGGGAAAGGAGGGCAATCACCTCGCCATTACGGACTACAGCCTGACTTTTCCACTTCCAGGACCGTAGTTGGTCAGAGATGGTGCGTAGTGCACCAATATCAATCTTGGTACATCGCAGCTTGTGCTGCTTGTTTAGTGCCTTAAGCAGGCGGTCGGCATCAGCCTGCGGTGCCGACAGGGACGGAGCTACTAATCGCAGGGAGTAGGCTTGAACCGCTGGCTCGGGGGGGACTGTTATCTCCAGCCCCTCCACTTGAAGCCGTTGCGGGGTGGTCATTGACTCAGCAGGCACCATCAATCTTACGTCACTCGTAGGATAAGTCTGGCAGGCTAGGCGCCACCCCTCCTTCAGTTCTTGTGGAGTAAATGCTTCATTTTCGTTGGGCGTTGGCTTGGAGACAGTGCCGCTTAGAACTTGCACCTTGCATGAGTGGCATATTCCCTCGCCCCCACATATGCTGTTGATACCCACGCCGAGCTGGCGAGCACAAGCTAGAAGAGACTCATTCTTTTGACACTCCCCTCTTCGCCCTACCGGCTCAAAATCAATGGTGAAAGCAGTCATTCTCTTCCTATTTTGTTACTTTATAGTGACAGGTTTCCCTGAGGCTGCAGCGGGCACAGACTTCAGCCTGTGTCCACCTTGTCATTTGCGGTCCTATGCCCATGACCATGGAAGTCGATTTGCGGGGGACCAGCACTCCCGAAGCGGTCAACCTCACTCCGATTTCATCTGCGTTGACCAGTCCCAGCAGGTTCCATTGCTCGGTCAGGGGAAAACCGGGCATACCCGGGTTAACCGGGCTGCTTATCTCATAACCCCGAGACGAGACCTCACTGGCGAGACGCCTGAGGACTTCCGGAGTCACCATATCTACGGCGGTGCTGCCGATACCGTCCAGAATCATCCCCCGCATAGCCTCGCCGCTTTTACTGTAGTCTGTTACCTGTTTTTCCAGCCCGGGGCCGATAGTGCAGAGTAGAACGGCAAGCTCCTTCGCCTCGGGGAAGGTTGCCGGCAGTAGTGGGCCGTTTATAGCTTTATCACCCTCCAGCAATATCTGGCTACCGTTCATACTGCTTACCGTATAGTACTCATAAGCCACTGCTGGCTCCAGCAGGCGAGCCTTCTTGACACTAGCGAGTAGTTCCCGAATTAAAATTTTTATCTCAGGCCTGATTTTGGCCCCTCCCCCCAGTCCTTGCCGCCGTAGCACTTCCCTGGTCTTCAGGCTCAGGGGGATGTCACGGATTAAGGGCATAGCCCAGCCTCTCCTCTGTTCTTATATTACCACCCCGGCCTGTCAGGTAGCTATTTGTAGACGCCATATTCCTTGGCGAAGTCGACCATAGCCTTGACGTTTTCCGCCTTTGCCTGGTCAAAGAATGCTCCATTGCTCACGATATAACCACCTCCCTTGCCAGCCACATCGATGCATTTCTTCACATAGTCCTTCACTTCTTGTGGCGTGCTTAAAGCCAGTAAGGCGGAGGGAACATTGCCGTACATGCAGGCAACCTTACCCAGAGTTTTCTTGGCTTTAACTATATCGCTCTGGTCTATCATCCATAGAGTCTTACCCTTGGGCAAGTCCTGCATAACCTCCAGGCGCGTGGTCCATTTCCCCTCAGCCGCAGGATTTGGTACCACTCCCTCAGCAATTAGGCCCATCATGACCTTTCGGAAGGTGGGCCAGTAGAATTTCTTAAACTGCTCGTCAGACATAAAGCCGTCAGCACCCTTATGCAGAGGCATGAATACCAGCGGTTGTCCGTTCATCTTTGCCACGCCTACCCCCATCTTAATCATGATTGGGGTCAGTTTTTCCATAGCTTCGATGAGCTTATCCGGCTGGCGGTACATATCCAGCATTAATCCTCTGGTTCCTCTGAGGGTGTCGCCAATTACATCAAAAGGTGCCTTGGTAAATCCGGCCCACAGACCCGGAAATCCGGCGGCGCTAATCTCCGTATTAGAGGCACCCATAGCCCCTGCCCATTTCAGGGCTTCAGCACCAGCCTCAAAAAGAGACTTATAGGTAGCTTGAACGGGGGGTAGACCAAAGGGGATGAAATTAAAGGCAACCCCGTATATTTCGAGTATGCCGGTTAGAGTGGGGAGCATCTTAAAACCCTCTAAGGCGCCGAATACACGCGGCAGATAGGTATTGCTGAAGAAATTTGACGGGTCATCAATTAAGGCATCATATTCATCCGCCTTCATGTATTCACCTTCATTGGCTTGATATGATTGCTCAGGCGGGACTCCGTGACCTGGCCAAGAATATAGCTTGTAGTCAAGAATGTCATATACTTTTCCCGGGCCAGGCGCAACTGCTCCAATGTGCGCGTCCGGTGCAAAGTCCATTACGAGTTTCTTGAATGCCATGCAGCACTTGTCGTAGTCGTACAGAGCTTCTCGAGGGGTAAATCCGGCATTATAAACTGGGAAAAAGCTAGGAATTATAAAGACCGGCACCCGGTCAGGCAACTTCTTCATCTGAATGGCGTCTTTTATCCTGGTTATTCTCTCCTTGTAAGCTTTCTCAGCCTGAGGGCTCTGGAATTTAAGGTCATTCCCCTGAGGGTCTTTCGGCGACATCCACCTGGCAAACAGCTCCTCCTGTTTTTCATCCGGTGACATCTCTTCCCACTGTTTTTCCATATTTATTGCCTCCTGCATATTATCTGCTGATGGATTATTATTTTACCCCTGCCCATTTCTTGGCCAGGGTAACTCCGGCCATGGCGTCCTTGCCATAGGCATCAGCACCCGTATACTTTCTTACCTCTTCAGTAATCTGGCCGCCGCCAATCATGACCTTTGCCTTGTCTCGTAAGCCGGCGGCTTTTATGGCGTCCACGGTTTGTTTCATGGAATCAAAAGCCAGGGTTAAGAATCCACTTAAGCCAACAATGGGGGCACCGGTCTCCTTTATCTTCTCCACAAACTTTTGCGCCGGCACGTCCACGCCGAGGTCATGAACCTCGAAGCCACTGACATCGAGCATAAAGACGACGATGTCCTTGCCGATGTCATGTATATCCCCGGCAACAGTGCCGAACACAATCTTGCCCAGCTTCTTGCTCTCTGCCGTCTTGGTCAGCTTGGGCTTGACCAGTTCGGTTACTGCTTTCAGTATCTCACCGGAGTATACCAGGTCAGGTATAAAGTATTCGCTGCTGGCAAAGCGCTGGCCCACGATTTCCATGCCCTTTCTGGCATCTCCCAGAATCTTGAGCGGGTCTTCACCGGCACTCAGCCTGTCTTTCACAATCTTAATAGCCTCTTGCTCCTTCAAATCAGCTAACGTGTTGACTAGGTCTTTAGCCATCTTTGTTTCCCTCCTTGACCTGTATTGGACTCTATAGTCCGCTGGCGTTAATGCTATTTGAAAACGAATTATAACAACGGCACAGGAATTTTTCTACCTATTGGTCGCAAACTGACGCAGATTGACAGGAAGTCGTTTATTCATGATACAATGCGGGCAATCTAGAGTAGAAAAGGAGGCAGGATAATTATGGTCAAGCTCACAAAGACCAAGGACGAGATTATCCAGAAATCCAATGAACTGGCCATAGGATATGAAGCAAGATACAAGGGCTGCGGCCAGTGTACATTTTTGGCAGTAATTGATGCCCTGAGATGGGGTGGCCTGGAAATTATCTCCAAGGATGTGGAAGATAGACTTTTTCCCGGGGTATGTGTTCTGACCGGGGGTATTGGCTTGAGCGGGGATGGTACCTGCGCCGCTGTTGCCAGTAGTGCTTTGGCGATTGGTCTAGCTCTGGGGATTCCGCGGGAGGGGCAGGATGTCGAACTCCTGGGTGCGGCTTGTGCCACTGTTCGCAATACTATTCTGGATAAGTATTACCGGGAGTACAGGTCTATACTCTGCAAGGATGTGCAGAGGAAATTTTTCGGGAAAGCCTGGGACCTGACAAATAAGGAGATGGATCAAGAGTTCAGGGGATTGACCCGCGGGTGCACCATTATGCAAACTGCCAAGTGGACCACTGAAATCATCCTGGATGAATTTGAAAAAGGGAATGTCAAAGGTTATGTGAGTAGCCTACAAAATAAAGCTTGAGCTTTCCAGCCCCACGCCATAGAATATGCTCGATTGTAGAACATCTTACTGAAAAGCTAAAAGGAGGGAGATATGTCAGGAGTATTAAAGGACAAGGTAGCTATTATAACCGGTGCCAGTCGTGGTATGGGGAAAGTCTTCGCCTTGAGGTTTGCTGAGGAAGGAGCCAAATTGCTATTAACTACTACTAGTCTGGAAAGGGCTCAGGGCACGGTTAACGAGGTAAAGGCTAAAGGCGGGGAAGTAGCAATCATGGAGGCTGATATCTCGCGCGAAGATGCTGGTGAGAAGATAGCCGAAAAGGTTATGAAGCAGTATGGCAGAGTCGATATCCTCATCAATAATGCTGCTATATGGTATGGCGTCAATGCCCAGCCCTGGGATGCCTGGACGGTGAAGGAGTGGGATCAGATGTTTGTGGTGAATGTAAGAGGAACATGGGTGGTCTGTAAAGCCATAGCTCCCCTGATGATAAAGCAGAAAAAGGGTAAGATTATCAATATCGCATCTAATGTTGCCAGAGTCCCCGCGGCTCAGCTCTTTTTGCCATATTCCTGTACCAAAGGAGCGGTTTACATACTAACTCACGCCCTGGCTAGAGCTCTGGGTCCCTCCGGTATTAATGTCAACGCTGTTGCCCCGGGATACGTGGCTACTGAAGCCAGTCTAGGCCAGACGAATAGCGACAAGATATTTGAGATTGCCACCGGGGAACAGTCAATTCACCAACGTTTAGAGCGAACTGACCCGGTGGGGGCAGTCCTGTTTTTGGCCTCAGCTGCCTCGGATATGATCTCGGGACAGATTATCTATATTGATGGCGGAACCGTGATGATATAGGCAACGGAAGCCCCCCATCTGCTCTAGTTTAAGCAGTCACTGTTGCCGCACGGGCCTGCCGCCGTGAATTGCCCCTGCTAAGGCCAGAGTTCTTGAGCCACGTCTGTCAGCCCCAGTTCCAGCAGCTTCTTTTTACTGGGCTTGGCTGTCTTGAGGTCCCAATCCATGGCTGTAAGGTACTCTTTGATCATGGTGTCCTCATCAACAGTTACTCCAGCCACGGGACCTTCCTTTAGCGGTGGTCTGCCAAGAACCCTGTCGGGGACTTTGAACTCCAGCGGGTTCAACCCCTCTCGAATATTGAAAGCCTGCCGGATGTTGGAAATTCTCTCCCCCGTCTTAAGCAATTCGTCATCGGTTATTTCCCAGCCGGTAACCGCCCTCATAAAATCAGCGATAGGGTCAACATTGGGAAAAGCCCAGAACACGAACAGGCACGTCCCGGTACAAACCACGGCCTGGTGGAAATTGCTGCCTCTCTTGCGCGCTTCTCCCCTGCCGGAAAAGGACTTTAAGTCGAATTCAGGCAGCAGTCCTGAAGGATATGCGGGCGCATCCGACAATTCCGAGCCCACAAAATGACGGCCCGGAGTGGGGTCCAGCCGGTAGCTGGTTGCAAAGTAAAACGCGTGCTTCGGGTCATGTGCCGGAAGCTCCTGCCCCCCAACATGTATGGCATATTCGTCGGCGCCCCTGCCAATCTTCTCCGCTGCCACCTTTACTCCATCGGCTAACACGGCACCGAAACCTTCCCTCTTGGCCAGTTTTTCGGTCATGGCCACGATGGATTTATGGTTGCCCCAGGTCATTTCGATACCCTCGGTGTCTGCCTTGGTAATTAGCCCCTTTTCGTAGCATTCAATAGCCAGGGCGATGGCAGCCCCGGCCGAGATGGTGTCAATCCCGTAGCGGTCGCAAATATCGCCTGCCTTGATTATCGATTCCAGGTTGTTATTGAGACAATTGGTACCAAACATGGCAGTCGTTTCATATTCCGGTCTACGGGCACCGGCGGCATATTTATACTCTCCGGTCCCTGCCTTCATGTACCCTCCACATCCGATGGGGCACATGTAACAGGCGAACTTCTTCTCTGTACGCTCAATCACAGCCTCTTTTGCTAAGGGTTGAAAATCTGGAAAGTCAATAACCCCTACTCCTGTCCAGTTTTTAACCGGTGAATCACCACTCTGAACGCCGATATCAACGAGGAAAGGCGTGCCGAACGGCTTTAACCAGACGATATGTCCTCCCAGTTCAGACTGCCACTTTTTTCTTAATTCCTTGGTTTTTTCTTCATCGGCTAGAGGGACCTTCATTTTGCCCTTCACCGCCACTGCCTTAAGCTTCTTGGAGCCCATCACGGCACCCAGACCGGAACGGGCTGCGGTTCTGGCCCTGTTTATAACCGCCGAGATAAGAGAGAGTTTCTCACCTGATGGGCCGATGCAAGCTACCTCCACATCCTTGCCCAGTTCGGATTTGAGTATCTCTTCGGTCTGGTAAGTGTCCTTCCCCCATATATGGGCAGCATCTCTCAGCTCGGCTTTACCATTATTAATAAAGAGGTAGACCGGCTTTGCCGATATGCCGGTAAAGAAAACGGCATCGTAGCCGGCGAACTTCAGAAAAGCACCGAAGTAACCACCGGAATTGGCATCGCCCCAGCCCCCGGTCAGCGGTGATTTCCCCACCACGGTGTACCTCGTGCCCGAAAGCGCCGGGGTGCCGGTA
>Ga0209979_1004659_pt1 | contig 11239 bp, 9 predicted proteins | sample AnhtaG_FD_183114 | JGI IMG/M metagenome (GOLD analysis project Ga0209979, IMG submission 183114) | Deep subsurface microbial communities from Anholt, Denmark to uncover new lineages of life (NeLLi) - Anholt_01485 metaG (SPAdes) (version 2) | ecosystem: Environmental > Aquatic > Marine > Oceanic >...
GACGGATGCGACGGTGGGCCAGGAGGCGGCTCACGCTAGGCAGGCTGCGAAAGGCACTGGTCATGACAACATCGAACAGAATCCGAAAAGCGTCTCTATTCTATCATACCGAGTGCTTTCCCTTGACCGTGGTGTGCTGCTCCCCTATCATGGGCTCAAAGCTAGAGATTTGGAGGTCTATCTATGATCAATTTGCGCATTCCCGGCCCTACGCCCGTTCCGCCCGAGGTGCTGGAGGCGTGCGCTCGCCCCATGATCAACCATCGCGGGCGGGAGTTCGCCGGCATCCTCGAGCGGGTGACCAGTCGTCTGAAGGAATTCTTCCTGACGCAGAATGACGTGTTCATCCTGACCACCTCTGGCACCGGCGTCATGGAGGCAGCGGTGGTCAACACCCTGTCGCCCGGCGACCGCGTGCTGGTGATCTCCATCGGTGCTTTCGGCGATCGGTTTGCCAACATCGCCAAGGCTTACGGCGCCGACGTGAACAAGCTCGACTACGAGTGGGGCAAGGCCGCCGACCCCGAGGACGTGCGGCGCGCCCTGGCCGGCGACCCCGCCATCAAGGCGGTGCTGGTGACCCACAACGAGACAGCCACCGGCGTCACCAACCCGCTGGAGGACATCGCCCGGGTGGTGCGGGAGTTCGACAAGCTCCTGCTGGTGGATGCCGTCAGCAGCCTGAGCGCCATCCCGGTCCGTACTGACGATTGGGGGCTGGACTTCGTCGTCACGGGCTCTCAAAAGGGGTGGATGGTGCCGCCGGCTCTGGGCATGATCTCGGTGGGCCCGCGTGCCTGGGAGGCTCACGCCAAGGCCAAGATGCCCCGCTTCTACATGGACATTACGGCCGCCAAGAGCTATCTGGAGCGCGGCCAGACGCCCTGGACGCCCGCCGTCTCGGTTTTCTACGGCCTCGAATTGGCCCTGGACATGATGGCGCGGGAGGGTCTGGAGAACATCTTCGCGCGGCATCGGCGTATAGCCCAGATGGTGCGGGATGGCGTGAAGGCGCTGGGGCTGGAGATGTTTTCCGACGAGCGCTTTGCCTCCGATACGATATCTGCCGTGAAGGTGCCCGAAGGCGTGGACGGCAAGGCGCTTCAGAAGCTCTGCGAGGACGAGTACGACCTGATAATCGCCGGCGGCCAGGCCAAACTAGCCGGCAAGATCTTCCGCATCGGCCACCTGGGGTTCGTGTCAGAGGAGGACGTGAAGGCGGCTCTGGACGTGCTGGCCAAGGCCCTGCCACGGGTTGGGTTCGCCGTCCCCGCCGCTGGCTCCGGAGGATGAGGGCCTGATGGCCCCGAAGGTCCTGGTCTGTGACCCGATAGCCGAGGACGGCGTCAAGGTCCTGGAGGAGTTCGGCGCCCAGGTAGACGTGCGCCTGGGCATGTCGCCGGAGGAACTGACCTCTGCCATCGGCGAGTACGACGGCGTCATCGTCCGCAGCGAGACGAAGATAACGGCCGAGGCGATCGCAGCGGCCAACAGGCTGCAGATCATCGGACGGGCCGGGATCGGCGTGGACAACATCGATGTGGACGCTGCCACTCAGCGGGGCATCGTGGTGGTCAACGCGCCCACCGGCAACATTATCTCGGCCGTCGAGCACAGCATCGCCCTGATGCTGGCCCTGGCTCGCAACATCCCGCAGGCCAATGCTTCTCTCAGGGGAGGCAAGTGGGATCGCAAGCGCTTCATGGGGGTGGAGCTGCGGGGTAAGACCCTGGGCATCATTGGCCTGGGCCAGGTGGGCTCAGAGGTGGCGCGGCGAGCGCGGGGGCTGGAGATGCAGGTCGTGGGCTATGATCCGTTCATACCGGAGGAGCGGGCGCGCGTTCTGGGAGTGAAAATGATCCCCCTGGAGGATCTTCTTCGTCAATCGGACTTCATTGGCGTCCACACAACCCTGAGCGAGGGGACGCGGGGCCTCATCGGCGCCGAACAGCTAGCCATGATGAAGCCCACTGTCCGCATCATTAACACCGCCCGTGGGGGCATCATCGATGAAGAGGCCCTCTATGAGGCGGTCGAGGAGGGCCGCATCGCTGGTGCGGCTGTCGATGTCTTCGTTCAGGAGCCGGCGGTGGGCAACAAGCTGACGGAGAGCGAGCGCATCGTGGTGACTCCTCACCTGGGGGCCTCTACCGCCGAGGCGCAGGAGCGGGTGGCGGTGGACGTGGCGGAGGAGATTATCGCCCACCTGAAGGGCGAGCCCGTGCGCTACGCGGTCAATGCTCCCCTCATCCCGCCGGAGACGCTGTCCTTCCTGGCGCCATATATTGACGTGGCGCTGAAAACGGGGCTGCTCGCCCAGCAGTTGTGCGAGGGGCAGTTGAAGGATGTTCAGATAGAGTACGCGGGGGAGATCAGCCAGCACGACGTGACCCCTCTGAAGGTGGCGGTTATCCGGGGGCTGCTGTCGTCCATCAGCGAGGAGGCGGTGAATATCGTCAACGCCGACCTGATCGCCCAGAGGCGAGGCCTGCGCATCGTCGAGCACAAGGGCGGGACACACGAGATCTACAGCAACCTGGTGGGCGCGCGGCTCACTACCAGCGCTGGTGAGACTACCGTGTCGACCACGCTGGCCCACGATGGCCCCCATGTCGTCCTGGTGAATGACTACTGGGTGGACATCCCGCCCAGCGAGGGCTATCTGCTGGTGTGCGAGAACGAGGACCGGCCGGGGATGATCGGGGCTCTAGGTATGCTACTGGGCAACTTCGATGTGAACATCAGCTTCATGAACGTGGGTCGCCACGAGCGTCGCGGCTCCGCCCTGATGGTGCTCGCCCTGGACGAGGCGCTGACGGGCGAGCAGCTCAAGAAGGTCAAGGAAATCCCCGGTATCTTCTCGGTGCGCCTGGTGCGGCTGTAGCTAGTCGTCCAGGCGGTTGATGACGAGCCCCGTGGCCAGCTTGGGGTGGAAGAAGGTTGTCTTGGGGGGCATACGCTGGCCAGCGTCGGCTATGGCCAGCACCTTCTCGACGGGTACGGGGTTGAGGAGGAAGGCCGCCGAGTAGCGCCTCGCCTGTACCGCCTGCCAGGCTTCGTGGGCGTCTGGTGCTATGGCTACAGCGCCCCCTTCCTCGATACGCTTGGGGTCTATTTCCAGGATCGTCCTTAGGAGGGCGAACTCAAGCAGGGCAACGTCCAGGGTGCGCCACTGGGCGGGGCACTCCGGGCAGAAGCGGGCAACCAGGCCCTGGGGGTCTTGGGCGGTCAGCAGGAAGAGCCGCTCCCCTGGCCAGCAGAGGCCGAAGGCGGTCGCCGACCTGCCACGCTCGGCCACTAGCGCCAGCAGTCGATGTGGCGCGGCCTGGCCGTGGCTCTGGGCTGGCGTTACCTCCTCCACCGCCAGGTGTTGGCGCAGACGCTCCAAGATGCTGTCGTTAACCTGAGGTAACTGCACCAAGCGATGGATGGGCAGGATGAGCAGGCCCGGGTCCTCGGCGGCGGTGAGGCCGGCGAGGACGAAGTTCTCCGCCTCCTGGCCCGTCCAGGAGGCGGCCACCGCCCGCCGCTCGTCCCGATAGGCCAGGGCGGTCTCGTAGCGGTGGTGGCCGTCGGCGATGTACAGGGTGGCGGGAGCAAGCTGCTGCTCCAGCCATCGCTGCAGTCTCTCTTCGGTGAGCGGCCAGAGGGCATGCTTTGCCTTGTCCTGCTCGGCTGCCGCCAGGGGGGTTCGGCCGCTTACGGCGTCTTGCAGGGCGCTGCTGATGACGCCCTGCGGATCGCGGTAGAGGGCGAAGACGGGGCTGACGTTGGCGCGACAGGCCCTGAGGAGGCGGAGGCGATCCTCCTTGGGGTGAGCCAGGGTGTGCTCGTGGGGGCGGACGGTTCCCTTCGCCCACTCCTCTAGCCCCACCCGTGTCAGCAGGGTGCGACGGCGATAGCGGGCGCCGCCGTGCTCGAACTCCTGGTCGTAGACGTAGAATGCCGGCGTCTCGTCCTGCACTAGGACGCCGGAGGCCAGCCACTGGGCGAGGGTAGCCGCCGCCCGCGTGTAGCGGTTGTTGGCCTCGCTATCGTCGTCACGGGCTTCGCCGTACTCCAGGCGCACGATGTTGTGAGGGCTCCTGGCGTGGAGGGCTCGCTGCTCAGCGAGGGAGATGGCGTCGTAGGGGGGCGCGATCACCCTGGCCAGGTCACCGACCTGGCCAGCCTGGTAGCGAAGGCCACGGAATGGGCGTATCTCTGCCAAGGAGCCTCCCAGGCAGATAATAGCCTGATCGCTGGCCCTCAGTAAAGGATCGCCGCCGTTGATCGTGCGAGTCTTGGCCCGCTAGAATGGCCCTGCCTTCGTCCGAGGCGGATCAAGCTGCGGCTGATGCCGGCAGGCAGGCGTGAGCAATAAGAGGACGTTTCGATCAGGGAGGCCCGGCGTGCGCTATCACTGTAACTTCTGCCAAATCGTTGCCCACGAGGGGGAGGCGGAGATCCTGTACGAGGACGACGAGGTGATGGTGTTTCGCAATCTCTTGCACTGGGTGCCGGTGATGCTCCTGGCCGTCCCCAAGCGGCACGTCACTCAGGAGGAGCTGTGGCGGAACATGGGTCGGGTGGGGGAGATCGCCGTGCGCATGGGCCAGGAGCACTGCCCCAACGGCTTCCGCCTGCTGTCCAACTTCGGCATGGAGGCCATGCAGAGCCAGCAGCACGGCCACGTGCACATCCTGGGGGGCACCTTCCTGGGAGAGTACGCCTAGGGGTCGAGTATATCGATCTCGGCGAGGGCGTTCTTCTGGGCCTCGAACAGGCGGCGGATGCCTGTCTCCGTCAGGTCCAGCAGCTCGTTCATCGCCTGGCGACTGAAGGGATGGCTCTCGCCGGTGCCCTGCACCTCGACCAGCTCACCCTCGGCGGTCATCACCACGTTGAAGTCCACCTCCGCGCGGGCGTCCTCATCGTAGCAGAGGTCGAGGATCGGGACGCCGTTCACGACGCCGGCGCTGGTGGCGGCTACGGGGCAGCGCAGGGGTGTGGAAGCGATGTCGCCCTGCTGCACGAGCCGCGCGCAGGCCTGGCGCAGGGCGACGTAGGCGCCGGTGATGGCGGCGGTGCGGGTGCCGCCGTCGGCCTGGATGACGTCGCAGTCGACGGTGAGGGTGCGCTCGCCCAGGAGGTCGAGCTTGCTGACCGCCCGCAGGGAGCGGCCGATGAGGCGCTGGATCTCATGGGTGCGGGCGCCGACGCGGCCGAGGGCGGCCTCGCGGGGGCTGCGGGTGTGGGTGGAGCGAGGGAGCATGCCGTACTCGGCGGTGACCCAGCCGGAGCCTTTGCCGCGGAGGAAGGGCGGCAGGCGGTCCTCGACGGTGACGGCGCAGAGGACGATGGTCTGTCCCAACTCGATGAGGGCGGAGCCCTCGGCGTGGGCCAGGTAGCTGGGGGTGATGCGCAGCTGGCGCATCTGGTCGGGCTGGCGGCCGTCGGGGCGAAGGGCGGTCATGGCGTGATCACCAGGGGGAAGTATAACACGGCTGCTCAAGGTGCTGGCTGTAATCAACCGTTATGTTAAGCGTCTAACTGTATGGACGGAGAGACTGAAAGGGTACTCGCGTCCGATGGAGAACCGCATGATGCGCAGGTTCATAGTCGCCAAAGCTCTTGAGGAGCGGGGCCAGGGCCTCGTCCTGGCGGCGATGTCTATACTGGTCATCGTAGGCCTCCTGGCTCTGGTTGCCGATGCAGGGCTAGTCCTGCATGAAAGACGTCAGCTCCAGGGGGCAGCCGACGCCGCCGCGCTGGCGGGCGCTGCCGAACTGCCCAGTTCTCCGTCGGCCGCCGTGCAGACGGCCATGGAGTACGTGGAGCGCAACGGAATCGACCCCGACGACCCTGACACGACCGTGGAGGTCACCACGCCGTACGACGGCGACCCCGGCAAGATCGAGGTGACAATATCTGGCGAGGTAGGCTTCTTCTTTGGGCCCGTTCTCGGTGTCGATGCTGCCCAGGTCGACGCGCGGGCGGTGGCGGAGTCCTCGGGTTCAGGGGGTGGCGGCTACGCAATCCTGGTCTTGAATTGGACGGCATGCTCGGCGTTCAAGCAGAGCGGGAGCGCCAATCTCACTCTTGAGAACGGCGGGATCATGGTCAACTCCAGCTGCAGCAGAGGCCTGAAGAAGAGCGGCAGCGGCGACCTTACCGCTACCGACATCCACTACTTCGAGCAGGGCGGCTACCAGATCACCGGATCGGGGAGCGTGACGCCGTGGCCCCAGCCGGTGGTCGAGCGTGTGGACGACCCTCTGGAGGACTGGGAGCCGCCGGAGCCGGGGACCCCCGCGCAGGGTTCAGCTGGCACTGCCGAGAACCCGCAGCTGACGCATCTCATGGGGAGCCAGGACAAGACCGTGTATCCGGGGACGTACTACGGCGGGCTGAAGATCAGCGGCAGCGGCAATACCACCTTTGAGTCGGGCATCTACATAATGGCCGGCGGCGGCCTGGAGCTGGAAGGGAGCGGGGACAAGACGGGGGACGAGGTGATGTTCTACAACACGAACGACCCCGACCACCCGACGGGCGCCGGCGACCACGAGCGAATCAAGATCACGGGAAGCGGGAGCGTGAACTTCAGTGCGTACCCCGATGACCCCTACTCAGGCATGCTCTTCTGGCAGGACCCCGACAATACCGAGGACTTCGACAAGGCGGGCAGCGGCAACATAACGGAGGGGATCTTCTACTTGCCGTCGGCGAAGCTGGACGTGAGCGGGAGCGGCGACATCGGCGCGGTGCAGTTCATCGTTGACCTATTCGAGAAGACGGGCAGCGGAACCCTGACCCTTACCGCTGGGGGCTACGTGGATACCGGCGGCCCGCCCGGTATTCGGCTTGTCGAATAGCACCAGCGGGCAGGTACTTCTGGGTCCCGCGTGCCAGTGCGTTTCCTAATAGTCTGAGAGCTTGAAGTCTATGTTCTTGTCTCGTAGGAAGGCCGTCAGGACCTCGGGATGAACCCCCCAGCCCGCGCTAAGGAACTGATGTTCTTCGATTTCGCGGTTTCCCCTTTTGATCTTGGGACTGAACCCCAAATCGAAGTGCGTGGTCTGGCTTTGTATCGCCCAGACTGTGCCATTGACGTCGAATATAGGGCCGCCGCTCTGGCCTCGCAATCCGGGGGATGAGGTTTCGAGAAACTTCACTTCGTACTTGCCGTCTTGAGATCTTTCGACAATGCAGTTTCTTGTGTAGATTCCTTCAATTGGAAATCGTGCGATAGGCAGTGCGTCGGGCGCCAAGTTGAAGGTTCTCGTCTTCTCGTCGTACGTGGCGTGGATCTCGTGGAAGGGATAGCCAAGCCGGCAGAGACTCGTCCCTGGCTGCATATTCTTGCTCGGGTCTTTGATGGTGGGATATGCCTTAACCATCGCGGGCTCGAATGGCTCGAGTCGTGCGAGGGCAAGGTCTATGTCGGAACGAACGTAGAATTCTTTGTGCCGAACGCCAGGCCATGCCCACCAAAAGGAATGGTTGCTTATCCATTGAGGGTTGCTCTTGAGCTGGCGCATCTTGTTGGTCTTCTGTTGGGTGCTGGCTGCGCTGTTAGTCTGGATAGCCTGAAGTGCGGCCTCGTATTGCCGTATCTGCTTGAGGTGCTCCCGCCGGGCAACAAACGCGTTCCAGACATGTGCGGCGGTGACTATCCAGCCTTCTTTGTTCAGAACCACAAAGGCGGCGACGCCGCATTTGACCTCGCCGCTATAGAGCCGGGTCGAAATAATCACCGGCTGAGTGAATTCGCTTGCGAGCGCGTATGCCTTGGCAAACACTGAGACCTCCCGAATCTTGCTTTCTTACGCGTGGATCATATCAAGAAGGTCAGCAGAAGTCAAGGAAAGCGTGGAACGGAGTAGGCATCTTAGCAATATCTTGATCCCTGCTGTGTGTGGAGGGAACCGAGTGCACTACTCGCCCTCGCGCTGCGTCTTGATCCACAGCTTGTGGCCGTCGGTGGTGATCTGCACGTCGCCGTGGCGGTCGGTGCGGAAGACGGGCCGCGCGCCCAGCCTGTCCAGCGTGCGAGGCGAAGGGTGGACGTAGGGGTTGTCCTCGCCGACCGAGATGACGGCCGTCAGGGGCTGTACCGCCGCCAGGAAGGCGGTCGAGGTGGACTCGCCCGAGCCGTGGTGGGCCACCTTCAGCACCGGCGCGCGCAGGTCGGCGTGGTTGCTCAGCAGGTACGCTTCGCCGTCTGCGCCGATGTCCCCCGTCAGTAGGAAGGCGGCGTCTCCAAGGCTGAGCTTGAGCACCAGCGAGCTGTCGTCCTCGTCGTCGTCGTCGAGGCCGTCGCGCGGCGGATGGAGCACGGAGAGCATGGCGCCGCCGCCCAGGTCGAGCCACTGGCCGACGAACGCCTCGGTCGCGGGGATATCCCTGGCGGCGATGGCCTCCTGCCAGGCGTCCAAGGCATGGGACTCCTTGGTCATAGCGGGCGCCAGCACCTGGTCCACGTCGTAGCGCTCGAGGACGGTCACCAGGCCGGCCATGTGGTCCTGGTCGGGGTGGGTCAGCACCACCAGGTGCAGACGGCGATCCCAGAACGGCAGGTGGCGACCCAAGGCGGCGGTTATCGCCTCGCCGCTGGGGCCGCCGTCGACCAGGATGTTGTGGCCGCTGGGGCTGCGGATGAGGATGGCGTCGCCCTGGCCGACGTCGAGGAAGGTGACGCTGAGGCGGTCGCCGGGCGATGCCATGATGAGCAGCCAGACGAGAACGGTGGCCAGCGCCAGGACGATGGCGACGCCGAGGGCCGGCAGGGCGGCAAGCGGACGGGCCAGGCTCGACAGGAGGTCGCTGGCCCAGGCGGGCGCTCGGGGCAGGACCAGCTTCGCCGGGCGGCGGGCGGTCAGCCAGACGATACCGGCGAGGGCGGCGTAGTAGGCAAAGGCGTGGGTGGTAGTAAGGCCGCCGACCGATACGGCGGCGAAGGGCAGGTCGGCCAGGAGCGTCACGACCTCCACCATGTAAGCGACAGGAGCCCAGGTTATCCAGCCGAGGAAGGTGCCGACGGGCGCGGCAATCATCCCGCCGAAGGCTGTCAGGGCCGAGCTGACCATGATCACGGGGAAGGCGGGCACGGTCAGCAGGTTGGCCGGTATGGCGATGAGGGAGATGCGGTGGAAGTTGACGGCGGTGATGGGCAGGGTGAAGGCGATGGCCGCTACGGTGACCGCTAGCAGCTCGATGACGGAGCGCAGGGGGCCTGCCAGCTCTCGGTCGCGGCTCCAGCGGGCCAGGGCGGCCTCAATGCGGGCGCGGAGGGCGGGCGAGAAGACGATGAGGCCCAGGGCGGAGGCAAAGCTAAGCTGAAAAGAGATGTCCTTCAGCAGCAGCGGGTCGAAGGCTGTCATGCCCGCCCCCGCCAGGGCCAGCCCCTGGAGTGCACCACGCTGGCGACCGAGGGCGGTGCCCACGATGTACAGGCCGCCCATGATCGCCGCTCGCTGGACGGACGGCTGAGCGCCGACGAGCACGGCGTAGGCAATGATGGCCAGGAGGGCCAGCCAGGCGGCGGGCCGCCGGCCGATGAGCCAGGCCAGGGCGGCGATGAATAGGCCCGCGATCAGGGTCACGTTGTAGCCGGAGACGGCGATCAGGTGGGAGGTATTGGTGTCGTTGAGGTCTTCCTTCAGGTCGTCGGGCAGGGAGGCCCGTCGGCCGAGGAGGATGCCCTGGGCCAGGGCGGCCTCGGGCTCCGGCAGGGCATCCTCAAGGGCGGAGGACAGCTCGCCGCGCAGGTCGTAGATCCAGGCGCGAACGGGATGGCCCTGGCCGGTGGCGACCAAGAGCGTCCTGGGGTAGATGATGATAGAGCCGATGCCCTGGCGGGCGAGGTAGTCGCGGTAGTTGAAGTCCTCGGACTCGGGCGTCTTCAGCTTGCCGGTCACTTGCAGCAGGTCGCCGTAGTCGTAGCGGGGGAAGAGGCCGCCGTGCATCAGAACGCCGCCGGAGATGCTCTGCCAGTCGCCGTCGACCAGGACCTCGCGGGCGGAGAGGCGCAGCCTCAGCGAGCTGCCCCGCTCGTCGGGCTCGTCCGAGACGACGGCGCGGAAGCGGACGGTGTGGCCATCGTTGTGGGTGGCGATGCCCTGGGGCTCGGCGGACGGCAGGCTCGATTGGTAGAGCCAGGCGCCGCCTACCAGGAGGGCGGCAGCCATAGCGGCCCAGAGGAGAGCGAAGGCAGAGCGTGGGGCCACCAGGGGGACGATGGCCGCCAGGAGAGCGGCGGCCGCTACGGCCCAGGGGTTGCCCTGAGCGAAGGCCGCCGCTGCCATGCCCAGCAGCCAGCACAGGGCCAGGTAGCCAAGGATCATGGCCCTACGGTGATCAGGTCACGGATCTGGTCGAGTACGGACTGAGGGATGACCTTGCGCTCGACCAGCTCTTCGATGCGAGAGAAGGGGCCGTCGCGCTCGCGGGAGTCGACGATCCGCTGGGAGCGGACCTCGCCGATGTCAGGCAGGTCAGCCAGAAGGAAAGCCGGGGCACTGTTGATGTCGATCAGTCCGTCCTGCGAGGCCTGGGCGGAGTCGAGGGCTGCCTGCTCGCCCAGGCGGGGCACGAGCACCTGGCCCTCGTCGTGGAGGCGGAGGGCGAGGTTGGCGGCCTCGAGGTCGGCATCCGCGGTGGGGCCGCCGGCGGCCTCGACGGCGTCGATCCAGCGGTCGCCGTCGTTCAGATAGTAGACGCCGGGACGGTTCACAGCGCCGCTGACGTAGACCTGGATTTCGACGCCCGAGGGCGTCTCGCCCAGGTTGATCTCCAGGGACTGCGGGCCCTGCAACTGCCTATCGACGAGGACGCCGATAAGAATCAGCAGAGGCGCGGCCATCAGGCCGATGACCAGCCAGCGATAGCGCTCCAGCCAAGCAAGCAAAGAATAGCTCCGGTGGGGAATGCCTATAGCGTTAGCCAGTCCTGCCTGCGCAATATAGGCGGTTGCCAGGTTTTCGTCAAGGGGCTACTCTGGGGCGAAGACAGGGGGCAGGGAGCCGGCCCTTCGACGAGCTCAGGACAGGCGCCTAGGGTGAGGGCCACCGCCACCGCAGCGGCGAGGGCGGGCGAGGGAAGAAGGCATCGCCACCACGAACGGCACGATGGCGTTGGCTAGCGGAAGGGGCCTGCGCGCCGACGTGCTTGCCGTGGCCATCCAGTCCCTGTGGTCGCCAGTCAGGATCACCACATGCGCCAGCAGAAACGGAGGCGACCCTGACATCGCACTTTC
>Ga0209979_1004661_pt1 | contig 11234 bp, 16 predicted proteins | sample AnhtaG_FD_183114 | JGI IMG/M metagenome (GOLD analysis project Ga0209979, IMG submission 183114) | Deep subsurface microbial communities from Anholt, Denmark to uncover new lineages of life (NeLLi) - Anholt_01485 metaG (SPAdes) (version 2) | ecosystem: Environmental > Aquatic > Marine > Oceanic...
TAAAGAGTTATCCCCATTACTTGGACAACCCTTCAGGTTGCCCACACTCTCCACAATACTACTACTATTTTTTAATTTTAAAAAAGAACTAAAAGAGTAAATAGCAACCAAAATCGTATACGCTGCCAATATCTCTCTTATACCTCGCTCACTTTCCCCCAGATATTTACTAATTAATTCCGGACCCTTAACTGATATAAAATTGACTTGACTTTCATTAGCAACTGCTTTAGCTACCAAAGTTTTACCTGTACCCGGAAGTCCAAATAGTAAAAACCTTTGGGGGGATTAGTCTTAGCTTTAGCAAAGATTTCAGGATATTTTAAAGGCCACTCAATTGTCTCTATTAACTGCTTTTTTATATTTTATAATCCGCCTACATCACTCCATTAAACATCGGGCACCTCAATAAAAACCTCGCGTATATAAAATTATATACTGTAACTTTTAATTCTAAAAGTGTTTCATAAGGTATATCTGCTAATTCAAAGTCTACTTTAGGTAATATCTTCCTTAGGGCTGCCATAGCTGCTTCTCTGGCTAAAGCTTCTAAACCTGCTCCTACAAATCCATGAGTGATTGCAGCCAGCTTTTCTAAATCCACATCTTCTGCCAGAGGCATACCTCTGGTGTGAATCTGAAGTATCTCTAAACGAGAATTTTTATCTGGTATGGGAATGGAAATTTCCCGGTCAAATCTTCCCGGACGTCTTAAAGCAGGGTCTAATACATTGGGTATGTTGGTTGCTCCAATTACAATTACTTGTCCCCGTGATTCCAATCCATCTAAAAGAGCTAAAAGCTGTGCAACTACTCTTCGCTCTACCTGTTTTTCTCCTCCCATCTCTTCACGTTTAGGTGCAATAGAATCTATTTCATCAATAAAAATAATAGCCGGGGCATTAGCCTTTGCATCTTCAAACATACTACGAAGTCGACCCTCCGATTCACCATAGTATTTTGCCATCACCTCAGGTCCGCTTATGCTGATAAAATAGGCATCGGTCTCATTGGCTACTGCTCGAGCTATTAAGGTCTTGCCACAACCCGGTGGGCCATGTAAAAGTACTCCCTTGGGAGCATCTATACCTATTCTTTCAAAAATCTGAGGATACCTCAAAGGGATTTCTATCATTTCTCTGATTCTTTGAATTTGTTTTCCCAAACCTCCAATATCCTCATAGGATATTTTAAGTCTCCGCTTTTGTTCTCCTTCTTTCAGCTCTATTCTGATCACCGTAGTAGGTTGGATTAAAAGCACTCCCTCTTTGGGAGTTGCAGCTAATATTTTAAAATCACAAGATTTAGAACCAAATAGAGTAGCTCTGACTCTATCACCCACTACCAAAGGCAGCCCTTCCAGGAGCCGCCCAATATATCGAGTATCTTTTTCACCGCGTAAACCACTTATAGTAATTGGTGACAAAGTAATCTGCCTGGCAGGCTCGTAAATTACTTTTTCGATAGAGGCTTTCTCATCCAAACCAATTTGAGCATTTTCTCTAATAATTCCGTCTATCTGAATAATTCCTTTATTTCTATCCTCAATATATGCCGGCATTACCTTGGCAGCTGTCATTCGCTTGCCGGAAATCCCTACTATATCTCCCACCTCGCAGCCAAGCCTCTCAAAGTCTTTGGGATCCATTCTGACAATACCTCTTCCTACATCGCGAGATCTTGCTTCTGCTACTTTTAAAACTATTTTTTTATTGGTCATATTCCATTCCTTTTTCTACTGCTACTTTGTCTCATCTAAATTTCTTTAGAATTCTATTAAGCTTGTTTCTTAAGCTTTAACTCTAAAATACCATTTTTATATATCGAAGAAGTAGGTTCTGCCTCGACCCTGGAAGGAAGAAGAACTTCTTTCTTATATTTTCTCTCTTTCTCTTGAACTGATATATTGAGGATATCACCTTTTATCTCTGTCTTAATATCTTCTTCGTTAACTCCGGGAAGTTCTGCTATTACCAGAATATGATCTTTTTCATCAAAGACATCTACTATGGGTTCTCTTTCTTCTTCTACTATCGGACCTTTGGAAGTCTTTTTAATATTTCCAAATGATTCTACTTTAGATTCCCCACCGGCTAAAGTTCTTACGGTAAAGCCATATACACCTTTTACTTTATCTCCTAATCCTTTTATTTCACCTTTCTTACTAATAATACCTTGACCTTCTTCGGCAATCTTGGAAACCGACTCAATAAGACTACCTAAACCCTCAAAAATTCCTCCCAAGCCAAATCCAAAATCAGTTCCTTTTTCTTTGTCATCCTTGTTTTTTCCTTCAAACACTTTACGTACCTCCTCTGCTTTTTATTAATTACCACCTTTTAATATTGGTATGGGACCAGTTGTTTTAATTGGACTAATTGATTTTTTTCCTTTAAGGGTAAGCCTAAAATTTCCGCTGTTGATTTCTTCAAGATATCCATCAACAACCAAATTCTGACATATTTTAGAAGCATACTCCTTAGAGATTCCTATTTTTTGAGCAATAGACTCCCTTTTAGCATCTTTTAGTTCTGTGACGATCTTTAAAACTTGTTTTTCATTACCTTTCATTTTTTTCTCCCCAATTTCTTGCGTATACTTTAAAGTTTAAATAACGGTTTTTTTGCTTTTATTGGTGCAATAAGCTTCTTACCCTTGAGCGTAAGTTTATATTTTTTATTCGGCTTCTCCTCAATATATCCATCTTTAGAAAGAATGGAACAAATTTTAGTTACATGTTCTACAGAAATAACTAATTTAAATGCTATAGATTTCTTATCTGCAATATCCAGTTCTTTGATTGCATTTAAAACTTGCCTTTCGCTGCCTTTCATCTTTTTTTTCTTAACCTCCAACACTTGCAATTAATTAAATAAATTAATATTATGGTTACCTAATTTCTCCTGTAGGCACGATGCATCGTACCCATTACCATTTTGCTTACTTTTTGGGTTACAATCATAGTATTTGTTTAGCAAAATTTCATAATTAAGCTCATTATTTTATCATTTATTTCTTTCTGTTTTTCATTATTTATATAATCCATCTCTGAATCCAGAATATCCAAACAGCTCTGTACAAAAGTCTTATCAGAGGAATTAACTGTAGACCCGGATAATTTCATCACCTTGCCAATCATTATAGCAGCACGAACGGTTGGAATAGCACCATTTTTATCTTGATCTCTTAAGGATCTTATAATATTAACTATTTTTTCAGCATCTGTACCGCTAATACCGGATTTGGCTTTAGCTATTTCTATCTCAGTATTTCGGTCATAATGCTGCAGTTTTATGGTAATCATCCTATCTCGAAGTGCATCCTGAGATTTGTATACACCGGCGTATTCATGGGGATTACTGGTAAATATTGCGGAAAAATTCGGATGAACCCTTAAATACCCTTCAACCCCTCTGGCTGCAGGAAGATCTAACATTTTCTCTTCTAACACAGATAAAAGAATGTTATTTGCTTCTGCCTTAGATCTGGTAAATTCATCATAAATAAGGGTAAATCCATGCTTACAGGCTACAGTCAATCTATTATCTACCCATCTTCCGGTAACATCCTCTTCGGCTTTTAGAACCGAATGTATAAAATTATCTACTACTTTCCTCTTCCGATACCCGAATTCTCCTCCTACTAAATCAGAAGTGCCAAATTGTTCATCTCCATGGATTAAGATGGTCGGTTTACCTGATTGAGCAGCCAAATACATTGCCAGGGTAGTTTTACCGGTTCCTGCCGGACCTGATAAGTGTATTGGATAACCTGCCTGAAGGTATAAAGAGGCACGATTTATTAAATCTTCTACTTGCGGGGTTTGGATAAAATTAGGCTGGACCTTGTTTAATAATATTGGCTGAACTTCTGATATTTCATCAATTGCATTCATTTTTATTTTCTCCTCTAAATATTTTATTTAATTCTATAATCTATTTTTTTTATTGTAAGGCAATTTTTAATTTTCCATCTTTACTGCTAAACTGAATCTGCTCGGTTATTATGGGAGGCTTTCCTTTCCTTTTTAGATTACGCTGCATCATATTTTCCCAGGATTCTATTGTGGCAAGCCAGTTATATCCACTATGTTCTAAATCAATGAGACGTCCTGCCTCACAGAGTATATTTTCCAAAAATTCTCTTGTTTGCTTCTTATCATTTAAGTTAAAGGATATCTCTTCGAGACGCTTGCTAAGAGATCTATTTAAAACATCTACCCTCAATTTTTTTAATGCTTCCCCTTCTTCTACCTTTTTACAGGAGGATATCTCAAGGTTTTCATCAATTTCTATTCTGTATATTATAGGAATATTTAATCCGGCAATTCTGCGAATCTTTTTCTCTTTCCAGGTTTCTATCCATATAATACATTTTTTTTCCTGCCATTCAATATTAAAAATCTCTCCGGCATCTTCTAATAACTTTAGTAATAAATCAGATAATTCTTTGGGATTTTTAATAACTTTCTTTTCTCTTAATATTTTGCTAAATTCTGATAATATTTCATTTAAGGTCTTCTTATATTGCTCATATCTTATTCTTTCTCTTTCTGCTTCTTTCTTTTTTTCTTCTTTTTTTTGCCACCATTTATCCGCCTCTTGTTCTAAATGATAAGTATCATTATTTTGAGTTTTCTTCCCCAATGCTCTTGCCCATTCTTTGGCTATTAATTTCTTTCTTATGGCTACCACTGTAGCCGTATTAAGAGGTATTTGTTTTTCCTTTTCACCTTCCTGCTTATTTAATGGTGAATACTGAGCCCAGATTGCTTCATTAGAATCAGTTGTTGGAGGATAATATTCTTTTCGTTTATCGTAATTTATTATTTCTTTAGACGAATCTTCTCTAAAAGATACTTTTAAATTTTCACTTTTTTTGATAATCTCCGTTTGTGTATGTCTCTCTTTCAACTCTTTCTTCTTTTTCCATTGCGATGCTGACTGTTCTAAAAGAGATGGAGATTGAATTGTTTTTCCGGATATCCTGGTTTTTTCTTTAAATATTTCTTTTTTATATTCATTTATTATACTTACATCTTTTTCCAATTTAAATCACCTTTAAATTATAGAATAAAATACCCCTTCTCGAACAATAAGTTCCTTTTTGAGCAATGCATTACAAAGTTGTTCAGCGTATGAAGAAGATATTGGAGGAGACATATTTTTAGCTATAGCAATCTTATCCAATTTACCTAATTTTTTAATAATTTCCAATACTTCTTTTTCGCTTCCTGATGTTGATGAATGAATTTTTCTTTCTTTTTTAATGTCTCGATAAATTTCCGGGGCAAAACTGCTAATTTTTTCTATCTCTGCTGCATTATAAATTTTTTGCTTATTTTCTTTTTTTACAGTCACAACACCTTTACCTCGACATTTTATACAAACAAGCTTATTGGTGGGTTCTTTACCTGTCCCTTTACAATGAGAACATATCTCAATAGGTTCATCCACATGAATAATCCCTTTACCCTTGCAAGCTGTACAAGTAACATTACTTCTGGGTTTTTCTTCTCCCGTTCCTCTACAATAAGCACATCTTACAGCTGGTAATTGAATAAAAACTATACCTTTGCCTTTGCAGACAGGACACTTTGAACCTTTAGGTCTTTCTCCTGTCCCCTTACAATATGGACAACTATTGGCTTCATCATCTAAAATAACCCCTGCTTGATAGCCACCATACCCTTGAGTGTTGGAATCTAATTTAACCGTCTGCCATAACCATTCCTCATTTAATTTTTTTATCCCAGTATCTTTGCTATTTAAATTTTTATGTGATTTTGAATCCCATTTCCAATCCATTTTGCTACCCCTTTCGAAAACCGCTACCAAATTGTCTTCTACTTACTATATAAATTTTGATAATCAACTAAACTTCTTCTAATTAATCAATAATTCCAATCCATTCCCTTAATATGTTTAGGAATCTTTATATTTTGCTTATTTTTAATCTCTGAATCGTCTTTTGATTTATCAAGACCTGCCTTGCTAATTTTAGGTAAAATATTTTCTGTTATTAAAAGTTCTTTTTTAACCCTTTTCCAGGTCTTTGCGATATTTTTTTGCTGTTTACCTAAAGTTCCACCATACTTTTCTATCCGCTCTTTTTCTTTGCTCATTATGTACATATCCAGATATTCTTGTCCAGCAACTTTCGGTTTAGAATGTATTCTGGAACTTATGCCGGTATTCGGAGGTATACTATCCCCTCTTTCTGTTTTGCATTTTCTTCCCTCTTCATCTTCCCAGGGAAATAATTTATCATCATCTTTCTTATAATCTGTCAAAACTCATCACCTCCTTTTTCAGAAGACAGATATCAGAGATCAGAAAACTGAAGTCGGAGGTCAGAAAGAACTATTCTCAGTTTCCAGTCTTCCATTTCCTATCTTCTATCTTCTGTTTTCTATTTTCTGTCTTCTGTTTCTTAGCGTCCAGCTTTACGTTTATTTATAATCAGATAAGGACCATTATTAGGTCCCTGGACTTTAATCTCAACTAACTGTCCTTTTTCTAAATTTACTAATCGAATAATATTGCTGGGAATAGTAATTTTCCCTTCTTCATCAATTTTAGAGAATCCTCTCATTAATGCCATTTTGAACCTCCTTTAAAAAATAATAATTTGTCACAGATTGTTATTAATTCTATGCAATTAAACCCATGACGATATTAACTAACAAAACTTATTAATTAAATCGGCTAATACTTGTTTTACCTTCTCCTGATGAATTTTAGACCCTATCCTACTCGTTTCTGAAGTTAATATCTCTAAGGCTGTTTCTTTAAAAATCGAATTATCTTTAGAAACTGCACCATTCCTTACCTGTAAAGTTTTACCAATCATAATAGGACCGCGTATGGTAGGAGCATATTCACATACAGCTGATTCTCTTAAACCTCTAATTATGTTTATTAGTTTCTCTGAATCCACCCGTGAAAGTCCTGTTTTGGTGCTGCAGATAGCTACCTCTGTTTCTTTGTCGAAATGGTCCAAATCCATAGTAATCATCCTGTCTCTTAAGGCATCCTGGCTTCTGTAAACCCCGGCATATTCTTCGGGATTGGAAGTAAAAATAGCTGTAAAATTGGGGTCAACTCGAAGGTAGCTTTCACTACCTTCCCTGGCTACCGGCAGATCCAGCATCTTCTCTTGAAGGACGGAAAGCAGAGTATTATTTGCTTCCGGGCGGGAACGGGTAAATTCATCATAAATGAGGGTAAATCCATATTTGCAGGCTACAGTTAGACGATTATCCACCCAGCGTTTTTGCATATCTTCTTCAGTCTTTAACACTGAGTGGATAAAATTGTCAATAACTTTTTTCATGTGATAGCCATATTCTCCACCTATTAAATCAGATGAGGAAAATTCTTCATCTCCATGAATCATCACTACAGGTCTTTCTATTTTTGACGCTACATGCATAGCAAGAGTAGTCTTACCTGTTCCTGAAACCCCTCTAAAATGGATCGGAAATCCGGCAGAGATATACGCTAAAGCTCTTTCAGTTATATCTTTTATTTGTTTAGTTTCTACAAAATTAGGCAAAGCCTTGGGTTCTAATACTGTACTTAATTCTTCAACTGGCATTTTCTACACCTCCTGTATAATTACCAAACACATCTGCTGCTACCATTTATTAACAGATGGGTTAATCGCTTTTTATCATCACTACTTAACTTTACTAAAAAAAGATGCGATCTGTAGGCCATACAACCCCCTTCTTATATTGGGAGGAGATAAGTTATATTATTCTATTTTTTTAAATTACTTTATGCTACTCCTTTGCCATGACAATTTAAACAAGGAAGATCATCCGGAGCTTGACCGGTTCCCTTACATATAGTACATAATTTTGCGTCTTTCGGTATAGTAACCACACCTTTACCTCCACATACAGTACAGGTAAGTCTTTTACCTGGATATATACCTGTTCCATTGCAGAAGGCACATTTTGTGGTTGGGGGTGTAACTGATACTTTTCCTCTTCCTAAACATACTTGACAGATAGACAAAGGAGAAAGAAGTTCAAAAGGATCTTTACCGGTCCCCTTACAGAAAGCGCATTTTACCTCGGTAGTATTTCCCGTCTTTATCTTTATAGCCATTTTTTTCACCTTCTTTTTATTAGCATTATACTTTTACATCTACTTTTTATAATGGAAAGTAAAGATTTTCTTCTTTTCTCACCTTTCCTTCATCTAATAATTTTTTAGCTACTCGCCCTAATATCATTCTCGCCACTCCGAGAGGTCCTTCCATTTCTCCGATTTTTACTCCTTCCGGATGTTTTTCAATAAACTCTAATATTTTTTCTTCTAATGAAAGTTCCCTTTTCTTTGGTTGTAATGCCTCTGGGATTGAAACTTCTTTTTCCTTTGGCTCTATTGCCTCTATTGGTTTTAGAGATATTTTCTTCTCTTTAGCACTCATTTTGGTTAATAGTTCTTTCCATGCACTTGCTGCCTCTTCACGTTCTTTCTTAAATCCGGAAACCAATTCGACAACTTCAGCAGCTCTCGCTTTATCTTCAGTATCAAATCCCGCCAGTAATTGGACTATTTCAGCAGCTCTTTCTTCACTTTCCCCGGTAAATCCTTTAATTAGTTCTATGGTCTCTAATATTTTATTCTTGTTTTCAGCACTAATCGCAGCCATAAGTTCTCTGGTCTTATTTATACTCTCTTTATTCTCTTCAGCTCTTGCCTGATCATCTTGCTTGAACCCGGCAAGGAGACCTGCAACTTCAGCAGCTCTTTCTTTACTTTCCCCGGTAAATCCTTTAATTAGTTCTATGGTCTCTAATATTTTATTCTTGTTTTCATCACTAATCCCGGCCATAAGTTCTCTGGTCTTAATTATGCTCTCTTTATTAACTTTTACTCTTTCTTTTCTTTCTCTTTTGCAGTCTGCCGAAAAACTAGAATTCCACTTTTCTCTATCTTTGTGCATATTAATTATATCTTTTGCCAAAGATTTCATCTCATCTGCTTTTGTCATTTTCTTTTCCTCCTTTCCTCCTTATTTTAATTTAATCAATTTTATATCTTTACAAGTAAAATAATTGCCTTAACAGAATATCTTCTTCATCGGTCTATTAGCAACTTCACGTTAGACCTTAGTGATAAACTAAAAGTTCCTGATAAATTACTTTTATATCCAATGCAATTTAAGTGAGTCCAAGATATGCTTAGGATTTTTGGTAAATTATTTCCTTATTATAGAAGGGCAATTATCTTACACTTCTATAATCCCAAGGACATCTTACACTCCTTTAGATTGAGACTAATTATGCAGCTGGCAATAAACCTACTGCTTCAGCATACTTTAAGAAAGTCTCAACTGATGCAACTACTACTCTGGCTTCAATTGCTAATAATTCAATACCTACGAGAGAAACTCTAACCCAGGCATCGATTACTACGCCTTTATCCAAAATTCTGTCTACTACTTCTACCAAACTGCTGGATGCTATTGCTTTCTCTACTGCCATTTTTTTTCACCTCCTTCTTTTTTGGGATATACTTCCTTTGCCATAAACATAAAGGCAAAGGTCGACCTTTCTTAACTTAATTTACCTTAGCCATTACCAGACTCCATTCATCATCTATTTCATCTTTAACTTTTTCAAATTCATTTAACATTTCATCTATTTTAAGCCGTCCATTTTTTCGTTCAATGCGAAATGCTTTCAACATAGCTCTAAAGTCACTAATCTTTACTGAAGACCCTTTTTCCAATAACATTCTCAAGGCTGTATTTATTTCTTCTAGATCTCGATGAAAATCTTTGAGCATTCGGCTAATTTTTTTCTCTCTATTTTCTGTACTACGGCTCAATATTTTATTTTTTACTATATTAAAATCTTCTAATATAGAAGTACTTTTCAAGGTAAGAATCTCTTTTAATTCAGCTACTATTTTTCCTTCTTCCTGACAAAACTCTTCTACTGTTTGGCCAATTTCCTTTTCTCTCTTCTTTTGATCGTTGTTGATTTCAGCTATCATTAAATCAAAATCTTTTTTCCTTAAAAATTCGTTCTTAGCTAATATATCTCTCAATCTGTTAATCATCAAATCCTGTTCATTTTGATATTTTATTATTTTTTGATGGACTTGCCTCATTAAAGAAGTAACCATTTTTACTTTTGATTCATATGAGTCAAAAATTTTCTCAATTAATTCTTTAAATTCTACTGAATCTTTCATAATCTCCTCTATATCTGTAATAATATTTAATAAGTTAATAAGTTTAAGGATATAATTACATTATGTTGTAATAATAATATAAAACCCTGATTAAGATGCCAATCAGTAAATGACCTGTTTTTTTAAAAAAAAAGACCTTATATTTAACATCCCCTTCAAGTTATCTTATCTAATATCTTGTCAATATCTTTTAAAAAAGAGGATTTCCCTATATATTGGTATGCACCTAATCCCACTGCTTTATTGATAACTTCCGCATTAATATAACTACTCATTATAATTGCTTTAGTCTTTGGTTTATTATTTTTGATGAATTTAAGGACTTCTAATCCACTCACCTTAGGGATTTCTATATCAGTAATCACTACATCAAAATCGATAGTAGTAATCTTATCTATTGCTTCCTTACTGTTCTTAGCATAAATTACTTCATATTTATTCTTTAATAATCTAGCGCTAAAATTATCTCTAATAAATTTGTGATTATCTACTAACAATATTTTCATTTTCATACACCTTTAATATTTCACCTATCTTAAGCCGTCCATTTTTCCGTTCAATGTGAAACGCTTTCAACATCGCCTTAAAATCCTTAATCATTATAGAATATCCTTTTTCCCAATAACATTCTCAGAGCTGTATTTATTTCTTCTTGATCTTGATGAAAATCTTTGAGCATTCGGCTAATTTTTTTTCATCGATAGTCCGGTTCTTTTTACTTTTAATTTTAATTTTTTAAAATAAATCTATTCTGCAGAGGTTAAATTATTGCGATCTCTAAAAAACTGTTAACAGTTTCAATTCGTGGTTAATTGGCTTAATATCTTAAAAAGGCCCTACGATAAAAAAATTCTTCTCCGCCAGAAAAATATCATTGATATACACTCTTACCTTCCACTCTCCGGGCAATTGAGAGGCATAATTACCCTTAATCTTTATCCAATACCAGGTGCGATAATTAGTATAACTGCCAGCTTCCATCTTAACTTCTCCCCGGTGATACAATTTACCTTCTGG
>Ga0209979_1004662_pt1 | contig 11232 bp, 9 predicted proteins | sample AnhtaG_FD_183114 | JGI IMG/M metagenome (GOLD analysis project Ga0209979, IMG submission 183114) | Deep subsurface microbial communities from Anholt, Denmark to uncover new lineages of life (NeLLi) - Anholt_01485 metaG (SPAdes) (version 2) | ecosystem: Environmental > Aquatic > Marine > Oceanic >...
AGAGAGGATGACTGATGGCTTATAGGGATTCGGATCAGCTCATATTACTCTATACAATAGAGGAAGGGGCTGACAGAATACGTAGCCTGCAAAGGAAACATTTGCCGGGCAAGTAGGACTGGATAACAAATGCAAACCTCCCTGCAGGGAATAGCAAAGAAGGCAAAATAAAACTTTTTGTCTTTTACGGAAGCGAGTATTTCTGAAGAGCCCAGTGTGGTAGTTCCGCACGCTGGGATCTGTGCTGGGGGCAGTCAGGTAACTGGCTGTCCTACCGTGACAACCTATAGGATCTGAGGAATTCTTAACCAGATGGTTGAGGCTTTAGGTATTATTATATATATACGTCCTAAAGGAAGACTTCGTAAAATGGAAAGCTAAACCATAGAAAAATAGGATGTATTGTCTCTATTTTAAATAATCTGGAAGGAGAAATAAAAATGCCAAATAATAATGTATCGCATAAATCTATTTCCGACCAAATTTTAGACGAAATGTTTGTAAAGCTTCGGGAAAATAATTTTTTTGATGATGATACTACAAATAAGCTTGAAGAAGTACGAAATAACTCTGAATTAAATAAATTAGCGAAAGTACGAAATGCTATTTTCCCACTATTGGAGGAAGACAATGAAATTAATCGAGCTTGAAATTAATAATATTCGAGGGATTCCGTATTTGCATATAAAACCAAATGGGAAAAGTTTTGTTATTTGGGGGCCTAACGGCTCTGGAAAAAGTGCAGTTATTGATTCAATCGATTTTTTATTAACAGGAAAAATATCTCGCTTAATTGGTAGGGGAACAGGTAACATTTCCTTGAGTAAACACGGACCACATGTTGACTATAAACCAGAGGATACAATGGTTCGTGGTATAGTAAAAATTAATAGTTATGAAAAACCAATCGAATTAAAAAGAACAATGTTGAATCCAAGTGAGTTAATCTGTGGCAAAAATGAAATCCAATATATTAAACCAGTTATAGATATTGCTTCTCTTGGCCAAAATGTTCTTACTAGGCGAGAAATATTAAAATTTATTACAGCTGAATCGAGCACACGGGCTCAAGAAATACAAGAATTACTAAATATTTCTGAAATTGAAGAAATTAGAAAAACATTTGTAAAATTAGTTAATGAACTGAAAAAGGATCTTCATGCAACTAACGGATCATTGAAAAAAGCTGAATTTACGGTAGTTACAACTTTACAAATTGGTAACTATGGCATAGAATCGGTAATAGCTGAGGTAAATAAATATCGTACTATTTTAGTAGGTGATTCAATTACTGAATTATTTTCTAATAATATAAAAAAAGACCTTTTTCCACCCAAAGCAGATAAAGATCAAATTATGGTTAATGTAGCTTTACTTGAACGATTCATTCAATCCCTCAATGAAATATTTTTTGATAAAAATCAAAAGGTAATAAAAGAAGCTAATTCAAAGTTATGCGAGTTAATTACTCAAATAATAAGTGATGAAAGGTTGTTAAAAACACTCAATCGTCGTAAATTAGTTGAGTTGGGATTAGAATTAATCGATGAGACAGGGGATTGTCCATTATGTGATACTTCATGGCCTCAGGGTAAATTGAGTGATTATCTTGATAAAAAATTATCAACCGCACAGATCGCAGAAAAATATCAAGACGATATAAACGAATATGTAAACTTGATCGACAACGCAGTAAATTCTGCTATTGCAAATATTGACAACATTATTGAAATTGCGCAAAGCATAAAACTTGATGAAGAAGTTCGACAACTTCAAAAATGGTTAAAAGATTTAAATTTATATGAAACTGCATTAAAAGACCCCTTAGAAAAATATTTAAATATTAAATTTAAGGAAGATGACGTAAAGATACTTATTGCTCCTGCAAATGTTTTTATAATTTTAAGTTCAATATTATTAGCAGCCAAGGAGAAATCTCCAAAAATATCAAAAGAACAAACATCTTGGGACATATTGACTCGCCTTGAAGCAAATATGAAAGTAATTGAAGATGCTAAATTAGAAATTGAGAGGCATTCGCTAGCATATAAAAGATCAGTGATATTAATGAGCATTTTCCAAAAGACAAGAGATTTGTTTTTAGATAATTTATATAAAAATATTAGTAATAAATTTGAGATTCTATATAAAACGCTTCATGGAAATGACGAAAAATATTTTACTACAAATTTTAAACCTGAAGGTGCAGGACTTAACTTTGAAGTTGATTTCTACAATAGAGGAGTTTATCCACCTCATGCGTTACATAGCGAAGGACATCAGGATAGTATGGGATTATGTTTGTTTTTATCATTATTCGAACGATTAACAGAAGGGTTAATCGATTTAGTAATTCTTGATGATGTTGTAATGTCAGTAGATATGCAACATAGGAGAGCGCTTTGTTTGCTTTTTTCAAAATTTTATAGCAATAAACAATTTTTTATTACAACACATGATAAGACATGGGCACATCAATTATTAAGTGAAGGGTGCATTAAAAATCAAGGATTAATCGAATTCTATAATTGGAACATAGATACTGGCCCTTCGGTTAATTATGAAGCAGATTTTTGGAATAAAATAGAAGAGGACTTACGAAATAACGATATATCAAGTGGGGCTGCACAATTGCGACACGGTTTAGAACAATTTTTTAGTTTTGTATGCGATTCGTTATCTGTATGCGTAAAGTTTAAACTAAATAGCAAATGGGAACTTGGTGATCTTTTGATACCAGCTATAGAACATTATCGGTCTTTATTAAAAAAAGCTATTAAATCAGCAGAATCTTGGACTCATGAAGAACGTGTATCAGAATTAACTGAACATGATAGTGTAAGGAGTAGTATATATAAGAGAACTTACGCAGAACAATGGGCAATTAATGCTAATGTACATTATAATAATTGGGCGAACATGGGGAAAGAAGATTTTATGCCTGTTGTACAGGCATTTCAAGATTTATGTGGGTTATTTATCTGTTCAAAATGTGGATCACTGATTAAACTTGCAATGGTCGGATTAAAACCTAAAAGCGTTGTTTGCAATTGTGGAAAAGTAGATTGGAATCTTGTACAAAAAAAATAAAAGAATGACAGGGGAGTTGTTCTAACTTAATAATTCGATAACTTTTTCTAACTTTTTAATAAATATAGAGACATCTCATTTTCTTAGAAGGGTAACAAGGGTCTTGAAATATAACAAAAGCTATATTATCTTTGCAGTATGACCAAGCCATTACGGATATAATTTTCAGGAGCAATTTATTACATCACTTCCAGAAGAAATACTATACAAACGATCTTTCTTGATATTAAAAAAATTGAGGGGAGATATGAAAAGTTATATTGCAAGACTTGACCCCTTAATTTAGACTTAATTTAGATTTGCTATAAAAATTAAAAGGGGTAGTTAAAGAAATGAAAAGAAAAGTTTTAATATCTGTTTTTTTCATGTTTTTAGCTTTAGCATTAGTTAGTCGTCAGTCAATTTCTATAGATGCAGGTTCAATTTTTAGCAAAACAAATCCGAGTAACTGGATAACAATCTCATATGGCAAAGCAGTAGATAAATCAACACTTACCCATTCAGGCGAAAGAGTCGGTGATGTTATTCAAAAAATTCCAAGTTACGACGCCGATTATAAAGGACTTGTACAGCAATACCTGGAGCCATATTCAATATTATGTCATGACGTTTTACTATATAATATTAAACCAGATACCCATCCGCTTGTAAATATTCTTGCGCACTATCCAGTTGGTTCCGAACAACCTGCCTGGGTAGATTTATTTAGAGAAGGACATTTTCAGCTATACTATAATCCACAACTAATCCGAATATTCCTGAAAGGAGATAATCCTGAAAGCAGTTTTGAAAAATATCAATCAGTTATAAGACATCCGATTCAGGACCTTATTAACAGTAAACACCTGCCAATTAAAAATATAGAAGTATATGTTTTTAATAACGATTATGCAAAAGCAGAAATACGGATAAACATAATCCCCGCTACTTCTGCAATTGACGATCTTGATTTATCTCCAAAGCACCGGCCCATAGATTTGGACAGTATCGAGGAATTTCTCAATCATGGTGTTGTTTTAGAAGCGGTGGAGGTAGATGAAAGAAATGATATCTTTTTCTATGGAAGAAGTGCATCTGAACAGACTATTGCAGGTAAGTCAGTTTCTCTTTCAGATATTGCAGTAATATACAGATCAATATTTCACTATGGGTATAACGCTCCTTATATCAGTTTGGATACACATGAAGATAACAGATATGCTAAAGTAAATTTTGGGGGGCATCTTGAAAATACTCGTGTAGGTCATGTAGTTTTAGAAGCAGATAAATTATTTAAAACGCTAAGTACAGGCATTGATCCCAATACACACGAGTTTGTAAAATCTAAAATCACGAAATATGTTCCCGCCTTTTTAACTGAAGATGAGCGGGGATTTTTAGAGGACACTAATGAAGGAAATACTGAAATACGCTATTGGTTTTATCCTGATGAAATTGGTACCGTTACTGATGGTTCAATAGGTATCGTTCAAAAACATCAATTTCTCGCGGATGCCGAACGGATGGATGTTGAAGTACAATTAGATAATGCAACCAGAAAAACAATTGAACACCTAAATAAATATTTTATCCAGTATGAAAAAGCGGAAAACACTTATAAAGAATTGAATACCGTTGGGCGTATGATGGCTCTTGTCAACTGGCTAAAAGATATGAATATGGGAGATAGGGTGGAATTGGATGGTTTACTTTCAGTTAAGATATCTGCCTTTTCTACGCCTGAAAGGACAAAGAAAATGTTGGCTATTACTGCTATAGTATGCCCTGGGGATTTAAATATAACCAATCAAAACGTCAAAGACAATACAAAAACCTATTACCTGTCCCATCTGCTTGATAAATACTCCTTGTCTACTTCTGATAAAGAATTTCTTGAAATAGCTGATAATTATTTCTCCCAGGTTGATATTACTGAACTCTATCAGCCATATAAAAAACTAAAAGACCAAGTTGACGATTATGATCGCCAAATCAATTCAAAGGAAAAAGAGATAGAGTTACTGTATAATGAAATTGAGAGGAAAAAAAATACACTAGATAGATATAGTTCAAGTGATATAGAACAGTATAACAACCTGATCAATAAATATAACAAACTATTAGAAAATCAGGAATCTTTGATTAATGTTTGCAATGCAAAGATAATAGAATTGAACAGTATGAATATTATATCAAGAACGATTTCTTCTATTGGTGGCGGAATAAGTCTTAATCCAAAGGAATTTAAGCAAACAGTAATAAACAAGGATTCTCCTGCTATTCGCGATATAACCAAATTAGAAAGTCAATTAAAATCTGTTGGTAACATATCTAAATCAGGAGATTGGATACGGAGTAATGCTACAAATGGTGAATCCAGGATAAATAAATTACCTGATATTTCATGGATTTTATCTAAATCGGAAAACGGATCAATAAAATATGCCTACCACGCCAACTCTGGAGATTCCGCATCAGTAGAATTTCTCAAGAATCTAAATTATGTACAATATAATATCAGCCTGGAAGCCTATAATGATATTATAAAAATATCTAAGGAAAAAAACCTTATAGAGGTAACACATGATATTTTCCCCCAGGAATATAAGGGAGAGGTATCATCTGACGGTAAACATATCGTTTTTTCAAAATAGAAGCTTTGTTAAAAATCAATAAAGTGAAAGCAATAGATGTAATAATTAAATAAATAGGGAAGGTGTGCCAGGTAAATAATTCGGTAACTTTTAGCAAAAACCTATAGGGCTTGAGGAGTTTCTTAACCGGATGGTTGGGGCCTTATGTATTAATATAGATAGACGTCCTAAAGGAAGACCCCGTAAAATGGAAAGCTAAACCATAGAAAAAATAGGATGTGTTCCTATTTTTCAAAAAATAAAGATTTTACCCCGATAGCATCTATTTCATAATATAACTCGTAAAAAATAAAAAGGAGGAAAGAAATGAACGAAAAAAGACAACTCTCAGAAGCTGAAAAACAAAAGATTCTCGGTCAACATGGACGAAAATGCTTTGTAGACGGAGAACCTATTCCTAATGATGAGCCCATTGAATTTCATCACATTAAACCATTTTCCTCAGGAGGCCCTACTAATTTAAATAATATTGCTCCAGTTTGTAAGCGTCACCATAGTACAATTAGTACAATGAGCCTTCAAGAGTACCGTGACAAGATAGAACTTGCAAAATTTTTCGAAAGTGAGGAGCCAAAATACCTTGACGATTTAATTCGCTATAAAAATAAACATTGCGGAGAACGACTTAACTACGAAATCAAAGAAGGACATATTAGTCTCTATTACAAGGACTCAAAACATGATTTTCCACTTTATACATGCCCAACGACCAATTGGAAATATTTTTATGGGACATTACCAGTTGAATTTATCGGAAATGACAGAGAATTACAGCCTAGGCCTCTGCGAGAACCAAATTTATGGAAATTATATCGACATTTTCAAATTAACACACAGATATCTCCCTCAATTTGTAGAATTGACGATACCGGTAATCTTCTTCTCTTTGATGGCCAGCATAAAGCAGCATCACAAATTTGGGCTGGGAGGTCAATGATCGAATGTAAAGTTTATATTAATCCAGATAAAAGAACACTTAAGGAAACAAATCTTGATGCACATGGAACATACAGACAAATGTCATTTTATTCTCATGAATTAATGCAGAAATATGCTGATATCTTTGGAGAAGATTGGACAGAATATATGGATACAAAAGGAGAAAAATCTGAATCAGGATTTTATAATTTCCTTTTCCACTCAAAACAAAAGACCTGGGCACAGGCTAAAAACGAAATTGCACTTGCCCTGTACAAAGAAATAGTAGATGATAAATTGAATAAATTGTCAAAGTATCTATCAGAAAAGCATAGAGGTAGAAAACAACCTTTGACATTTGCTCGTCTAAAAAAAACATTTTTTCAATACATGCTAGTACCACCTCCTGTAAATGATGAATTTGAATCCAATACATATTTTAGAAAGGATGAAAGGCATAATTTAGTTAAACTTATGACTATTATTGTAGAAGAAGGACTTGAAGGTAAATGGGCACCTGAGCGTGCAGATGCTGCACACAAAAAAGCAGAAAGGATTTTTAGTGCAGGTGCTATAAGAGCTTGGGTTATTCTGTTGAGAGATACAATTAATATACATTTGAAAAATTATACAGATGAAGAGCGAAGGCTGTTTTTCTATCGTGTTATTCAAGAAGAAGATTTTAATTACTTAAGACAATTTACCAAGAAAATATTTGAACATAAGATATGGGATGATCCTGATCCGTCAGGTGAAATTGCTGCACGTCTTGCAAAAGATGATGCTACTACCGCGAAGAGTCTTTTTGATGAAAAGGAACTTAATGTCCAATGGGTTCTTGGAGTCTAAGAGATACGACAGAGGAGTGTCTCTTGTCGTATCTCAAGTAAGGAGTATTAATAATGTCTAAGAGAATAAATAGGAATAAATAGACAGACACCCATTTTCTTAGATAATTAATATTTAACTTTTAAATTAGATAAATAGGGAAGGTGTGCCAAGTCAATAATTCGGTAATTTTTAGCGGAAAACCTATAGGATCTGAGGAATTCTTAACCGGATGGTTGAAAATTTAGATATTACTATATATAGACGTCCTAAAGGAAGACCTCGTAAAATGGAAAATTAAACCATAGAAAAAATAGGATGTGTCCCGAATTTTCCAAAAATATTGAGGCGGAATATGAAAAGTGATATTGCAAGATCTGACCCCATAATCCCACGGTCTACAAGAATAAGACGGTCTATGTTCCGGGGTAACTGATAAATGTATTAAAAAATAAAATATTGTTTTAAAGGAGAGTTGGGGTTGACTTTCAAGACAGTATCTGACCCCATAATCCTTCTACAGAACTATCTGACATTTCGTAATCTGGAGGTAAATAATGTTTGATAATTCAGAAAATATCACTATCCCTAATTGCCCTATTTGCGGAGGCAGTCATACATATAGCTTGAAAGTCGAGCGTTCATTGATCATGAAGTGGCTTACAAGTATGGATATGCATGAAAAATCCCGTGCTGTCCGTATAACTCGGCTTTTTACCTGTCCGGTTGAATATAAAGACTTCCAAGGTACTTTTGTTTTGCATGATACGTCTGGCTCACGGATTAAATCGATTGAGGTCATTGGGCTTGCGGAGGAATCCTCAGATGAATAAAGACAAAGAGAATAAGTCAGTGAATCAAGGGATAGAACTCGAGGAAGCTTCAGCGGTTACACCACACAACAGAGCCATATATGAGGCAGGTAAAATTTTACTAATCGAATCTATCACAACTGGTAGAGAATTTTGTAAATTCATGATTTCTGTAAGCACTGGCGCAATACCTATCTATCTAGGACTGCTCAAATTTGTTCTACCCGATCACTATACTCTTTCTTTGGAGCAAGGTATTTTTGCAGTCGTCCCAGCAGTTCTTTTTCTCATCGCTTCGGTTGTTTTTACTTTTGGATACTATCCTCAAGCTGGTTGTTTTTCTTTGGATATTATTAATGAGATAGAAAGTGAACGAACAAAGACGATTCGGAGGCGTGCAAAACTAACTTGGGTAGGTTTTGGTGTCTTCTTGATTGGTGCGCTAACTGCGATTACAAATATAGTTATTAATCTTTGGACCGCATGAGCGAAACGTAAAATAACAACGTGTATCTGGTTTGGGCTTCGCCTTTACCCAAATCGCCTTAGGCGACTTCAGTTACACACAGAACTTTAAACGACATTAATTTCTAAAAAATAGAAATAAATATTTTAAATTAAGGAAAAAAATTATTAATGTTAAATTAAAATTAAATAAACCAGGAGAAATATTCAAATAAAGAAATAAATTTATGGAAATAATAACCCTAATCAACCAAAAGGGCAAGGCAGGAAAAACTACTAATAAACGATTAACAAATACTACAAATTATTTCTTTTAAAAAAGAATAGTTTTTAAATTAAATATTGAAGATAAATATAGATGTTATAAAAAAGATTATAGAATATTTTAAAATAATTCATTTTTTCTGAAAGGTAATTAAAAATGCCATTTAGTCGATTGGAAGAAGAAGAAAAAAGAAGTATATGTAAAAAAGAGATTGAAAATTTAGAAAATTGGTTAAGACGTTTAGTTCATGAATCATTGAGCAAGGAATATGGAAATAACTATTTAAAATATAAATATAAAAATAATTATTTAATAAAGGCAGAAATTAGGCAAAAAGTAAAAGGTTTAATTAATAAAGAACCAAAAAGATTTCCAAGATGTATAGATGCATTTTTCTTAACTGATTTAATATATATTATCTGTAAAAAAGGTCTTTACAATAAGTTCTTTAAAGATCCATTTTTAAAAGCTTTTCCAGAAGGTAGTAATGAAGCAAGAACTTTTTTACGGCGCTTAGAATATCCTAGAAATGCTCTTTATCATGCAAATCCAATTTCCGATAGACATGCCGAACAAGTTATATGTTATTGTCATGATATTATTGATTCTTTAAAGGAGTATTATTTTAAAATGGGTACAGAACGTGAATATAATGTTCCTAGAATAATAAAGGTAACTGATTCTTTAGGTAATACTATTCATTTAAATGAAATTGAAAACCTTTCAGGTAGTTGGTTTTTAAACAGAAATCATACAAATTATTTACGGCCAGGAGATAAATTAGGAATAGATGTTGAGATTGATCCAAGTTTTGATCCTTCTTCATATACTATTGAATGGTATATCAAGCGAAAAATTATTAATAAATTTACTAATAAGACAAAAATATCATTTGAAATAGAAGTGAAACATGTAGGAGAGTTTTTTAGTGTATATTGCATGATAATTTCAAATAAAATCTGGCATAAACTTACAGGTCATGATGATATTATTCGAATTAATTATAAAGTTTTACCTCCGTTAAATGATCATTAGATTGGAAAATATACTTATTTGTATAATTATATTTTTTATATATCTGTAAGAAGGTTTTATCTTTTTGGTTTTTAGATTATATATATTTTACTATTATTACTTTCACTACTTTAAGATATAGAGATTTCCGTCCTCTTGAAGACTGTGACAGAATATTTGCCGGAACAGAAGCCTTTATAGGTGCTTTTATGATAGCGCTTTTTGTTTATACATTTGCGAGGAGAACAGGGGGAAGGTAACTATTTAATAAATTAATTTATAAATTTAATTGCTTTAATTAAATAAAATAGAAAAATTCTTACCAACTATAGTAGCTAAAAATATAAATGTATAAAATACTTATAGACTCTCATCAGGAGGTGAGAACTATGAAAAATTACATTAGATGTATAACTCTGCTTATCGTAATTTTATTTTGGCTATTTCCTTGTGAAGCAGAAGAGGTAACTATATACCAGATAAAAGGACGGATGAATGATGCTTTAATGGATATGGATAATTCTCTACAAAGAATATCAGAAGAATATTATGAATATAGGCCAGAACATCCTATGGGTGAAGCTTTATGGTCTGCCTTAAAAAAATCAAAGAAGAATGCAGAGATTATATTCTCGTTCTCTTTCTCTTCGGAAATCAATTATTCTGAGCTATTCCAGCTATTCCTTAGTACTTTAGAATATGATACCGAAGCATTTAAAAGATTTATACAGTTTACAAATACTGGTCGAATACCATTATCCATTTCCTCTCCTGAGGTATCTGAAGTATTAGATGCTTCTCTTGATCTTGAATTGAAAGCAGAACTTATTCAAAAAAGTCATAAATATTGGGTTGAAGTAAAAGTAAACACTAAAAATAAACAAGGAGAAGAGATTAATAATTGTATAGTTTGGTATGCTCCTTTCTATTTAAAGGATAATGAACAGGATAAAAACCAGTTTGATAAATGGAGTACACCGACAACTGACTCGATTCCCGCAGGATATTGGGCAATTTGGACTGAAAAGGAAGGAAAACTAGGAATAAAGAAACCTTTTCAAGGTGGTGATGATGGACGTTGGAAACGTGAAATTGATATACCTAGCCCTGAATAAAGGAGACAAAGATAATGATAAAAAATATTTCAATGAAAGAATTGATAATAAGTAAAATCTTTCTCATATTAACACTTTTTCAGTTGGCAATA
>Ga0209979_1004663_pt1 | contig 11230 bp, 10 predicted proteins | sample AnhtaG_FD_183114 | JGI IMG/M metagenome (GOLD analysis project Ga0209979, IMG submission 183114) | Deep subsurface microbial communities from Anholt, Denmark to uncover new lineages of life (NeLLi) - Anholt_01485 metaG (SPAdes) (version 2) | ecosystem: Environmental > Aquatic > Marine > Oceanic...
TTTTGCCTAATAATCGTTATGTAGTGGGGCAATTTATAGAATTCTGGTATAATACTTGAAATCAATATCAGTAACGGACTTGAATGATGATAACAAGAGTCATGTCACGTAATTTAGGACATTACCCAATATTAACCGCAGATGAACGCGGATTTTTGTTGTCGCATCTGCGTTTATTTGCGTTCATCGGCGGTTTGTCTTAATTTAATAACCTTGAAAATATATTTCAGCCGGCTCCGGCACTTACCAACATAACATCAAATTTCCCATCCCCAAACCGCCGATTCAATCGAAAAGCCTCTGCCTGCCCCCGCACCACATGGGCGGCTAAAGCAGATCGGGATGGGCACCCGGGTAGGGTGAAGGGGGGAGGGGATGCATTTGCCATCGGTAAAGAGTAATATTGGGATGGAACACGGATTCCACGGATGACACGGATAAAAAATAAATCCGTGAAAATCCGTCAAATCGGTGCTATCCGTGTTCTAATTTAACACATTTAAATAATATTCAAAATATATTTCTGGCGGCTCCGGCACTTACCGGCATAACATCTAATTTCATAATTCCCGAACCGCCGATTCAATCGAAAAGCGCCTGTCAGCCCCCCCACCAAAAGAGCGGGCGAAGAATATCGGGGGGGGCACCCGAGCAAAGTGAAGGCGAGAGGGGGTGGCAGGAGAGCGGAAGAAGGGATGGGGACTTGTGAAGGTGAGAGGATGCGGCAATTGTAAGCTAAGTGATTAATGTTTATTAACACAAAAAAAATATTATCTTTTCAATGCTTCAGCTATTTTTTCGGGGAGAGTATCTAATTTCCCACTTATTCCATCCAGAACATCGAGTTTACCAAGCTTACCAAGCTTTGTATTCATTTCGCTAAGGATTGTGTTCCCCTTATCTAATCTATCACTGATCTCTCGCATTTCATCAATTAAAATTCTGCCAAAAGGTGATGGTAATGTAATTTTTTCCAAAATCTCAACTGATTCTATAAATGTATCTGGCCGTTGAATTTTAAGGTCTTCAAAAAATCCGTCTATTGCAACGTCCGGACCGCTTGCCATCAATTTAACTGAACCGTCAATATCATTAAAAACAAATCCTGCAAGTCCTCTGGCCTTTGCATGGATTGCTACGATTTCTCGATATCCAACCATTTGGACATGGTTTGTTACAGTAGCATAGATATTTTTTATTGGCATATATATAGTTAATTTTTATTTGAAAGTATATAGTTTTGTTGTAATTACATTTTAAAATATATTAGATTTAACCAAATTAAAAAGTAGTTGCTAGTTCTCTTTTAAACAACAATGATAAGCGTAGCAGATCGAGACGGGCACCCGGGCTGAGTGAAGCGAGAGGGGGCAGGAGAGCCGAAGTAAATGGCTTTCAATGATCAATGACCATATCGCTTCAACCGTGAGCATTGAGATGGATGATTTTGAGAATGTGCAATTCAACCAAAGTAGAATGATAAAGGTGCATCAGTTCTTCGGGCAAGAACGGACCAATGTTTTTAATCAACTTAATAAAGCATTGCAATATAATACTTTCACAGACCTCTTAGAATGAATTTATAAAGAAAAATAAGGAAAACAACATAAAATGAAAATTATTTTAGATACAAACATTCTCATTCATGTCGAAGACCCAAAGGTATTACCTCCAAATCTTCAGGATTTAATGAAAATATTACGGGAACATGGATACCAGACATTTATTCATCCTGCTTCATTAAGGGACATTGAAAATGATCTGAATGAGCACCGAAAAGAGATTACATTATCAAAGCTAAGAGGTTATCCACCTATTGAGTCACCACCTAAGCCTACTAAAAATTTCTTATAAATAATGGGCCCCTCAACAAGTAGTAATGAAATCAATGATAATGAAATTCTTTTTGCAATCCATAAAAACGTTGCCAATTTCTTAATTACTGAGGATAAGGGTCTTCATAAAAAAGTAAGTAAAATTGATCTGGAAGATCGTGTACTGTCAATAGATTCTGCTTTGGGTTATTTCAATGAATTATATGCAAGAATAGTGCCAACCCATGCACTCATAAAAGAGTATTTTCTTCACAATCTTGATATAGAAGATCCTTTTTTTGATTCATTAAAAAAAGACTATGTAGATTCTGAATTTAGAAAATGGTTCAATGAAAAGTCCATCGAAGGACGAAAATGTTGGGTGTATCATGAAGATAATTGTATTAAGGCGCTCTTGATTTTGAAAGAAGAGAATGAACTAATTAAAACATCACCTCCCATACCAGCGAGTAGAAGATTGAAGATCGCGACATTAAAATCTGATTTATCTGGATTTAAATTAGGTGAACTTTTCTTGAAAATGGCATTCCAATATTGCATTGCCAACCAAATTTTTGAGATATACTTAACCCATTTTAGAAAAGAAGAGGATGCATTGATTAATCTCATAGAAAGCTATGGATTTGAAATGGCAGGATTTTTAAAGAAGACTAATGAAGAAGTGCTTATTAAAACATTGATTCCAATTGAAAATAAGCTAGATGCACTTGATATATCTAAGAAATATTATCCTTCATTCAAGGATTCTCCAGATATTAAAAAATTTTTAATCCCAATTATTCCTGAATATCATGACAGGCTTTTTCCGGATTTTAAACAAAGGCAAATGAGAATTACTGAATATTCTGAAATGAATATCCCTGGTAATGCAATCAGGAAAGCCTATCTATCGGGTTCTTCAATCAAGAAAATGAGGGCGGGAGATCTTCTTCTTTTTTACCGTTCTCATGATCTGAAGGCGGTGACTGCTATAGGAGTTGTAGATCAGGCCCCTGTTCATTCAATTGAGGCAGATGAGGTAGTGGGAATTGTTGGAAAAAGAAGCGTTTATCTATATGATGAAATCAAAAAGATGACACACAAACCTGTATTGATAACGATGTTCAGGCACCACCTTTTTCTCCCAAAACCATTAGATTTACGTTATCTGCGTCAGCATAGTATTCCAGTCCCACAATCTATTATAGAATTAAATCATAAACAATATATGGCTATAAAAAATGGAGGGGAACTAGATGAACGTTTTACTGTCAGTTAAGCCTAAATACGCTGAAGAAATTATTTCGGGTAGGAAAAAATACGAATTCAGGAAGTCCATTTTCAAAAGAGAAGATATCAAAAAAATGTATATTTATTCCAGTTCTCCAGTTAAGAAAATAATTGCCCTAGTTGATATTGATTGCATTTTATCTGATTCTCCCCAGGAGTTATGGGAACAATGCCATGGAAATGCGGGAATATCTGACCATGAATTTTTTAAGTATTTTAAAAATTCGGACATAGGTTATGCGATTAAATTCTCTAATGTCCTAGAATTTTCCACTCCAGTTGATCCATACAATCTCAATGAAAATTTTAGGCCACCCCAATCGTTTTATTATCCTTCATTGAGTTTTCTTCAAACTTTTTGGAATTCTCAGAATACAAACATGGATAAAGGGAATTGCATTTTAGGAGAGCCATCTTCTGGATATTCCTCCCAAAAGTAAATTAAAAAAAGGGATGAAGAATGGAAACGGAAAACATAAAATTTCCAGAAACTTCATTATGATTTTTCATTATGAGTTTTTACATAATTATTCTTGGAAGTTATATATGAGCTTCAAATCCCCATCACCTTCCCACAAAAACTCCGGCATCTTCCTCTCCATCCCCTCAACCTTCTCACCCAGCGCATGCACCACAATAGGCAGCGCAATCGTAGCATCAACAAAAACCTGCACCTTCCTGGCAGCACTGGATATCTTACCCCAGGAAACAGCCTCATCAAAAGTACATCCTGACAGCCCTCCCCAGTGGGGCGCATCCGTAGTATACTGAATAGCATAGTCATGCCCTTCCACATCATTCCCCATAAGCGAAGCTATCACCTCGGTCTGCTGGATAAAGTTCTTGGGCACACCGCCACCCACATACACCACACCTGTTTTGGTGGACTGCTCAACCATTCTGGTGATCTCGTCCGCATCCTTGATCTGGTCAACCATCACCTGATGGCCGTTGCGCCGTGCATATACCAGCCCGATGCCGATAGACGAATCGGTCAGGGCAGGTATGAATATTGGCACATCATGCTCGTAAGCGCTCACAATAATTGAATCGCTGCAGCCGCCCAGTTCTTTAACCCTGGCACCCAGCAGTGAAATGAATTCCCTTGATGAATATGTCTTATTCTTATCAAGGGTTGAAGCGAAATTCCCGATCAGCCGGTCTGCTTCCCTGAACTCTTCTTCTACAGCGAACACGTCATGTATCCTGTCGATCCCGTGCTTGAACAGGATTGCATCATCGGCCAGATGGGTCCCAATATAGTGTTTCTTATTCAGGCTCTCATGAATGTCATGGAAAATATTGGCACCCGTAGATACCAGGCAATCGATCAATCTGTTTTTAATAAGATAGGTAATGATCCCCCTCATCCCTGCAGGCACCATTGCACCTGACAGCCCCATCATGATCGTAATCTCATCTTCATTGAGCATCTGGTACCAGGCCTCAACAGACTCACCCAGTTTCCTACCCTGGAAACCAGTAGACGTCATGGCTTTGGTAATTTCGCTAACAGACCTGTGTTTAACATCCATAGGTATGGTGGGATGTCCGGTAAAATGCTGCTTATCCATTGAGGTCACCTTCAAAAATCTAGATATGTATAGTCATTGATCTCTTTCTTCATATTGTTAAGGATGCTTCTGCCCATCTGGTGACTGATATCTCCATCATCAATTGATCGTTGGACCGATGTTTCAATACTATTTACCAGGCTTCGCTTATTGAAATGCAGCATGGTTAGTACAGAATTCACAGTATCACCCTTGATGATCTTCTTGATCTCCCATTCATCATCATCCTTTATCACAACATGGGCCTCGTGAACAGCCCCGAACAGGTTATGCAGATCTCCTATGGCATCCTGGTATGCTCCCAGCAGGAGCACTGCCACATAATAGGGCTGATTGTCCAGTGAATGCAGTTCCAGCAGTTCCTTGACATCCTTAATATCCACGAATTTATCTATCTCACCATCCGAATCACACGTCATATCCAGTATGGTACCGTAATTCTCAGGTTCTTTGTTCAATTTCTGGATGGGCACAATTGGAAACAGTTGATCTATGGCCCAGAAGTCAGGCATGCTCTGGAATAATGAAAAGTTGCCGATATACCTTTTTGACATCAATTTCCTTACAATATCGAACTCTTCAGATTCATCCTCTGTCTGCTGTATATACCTGTATATTTTTTGGCAGATCTTATAGAACAATGCCTCCCCTTTAGCTTTATCTTCCAAACCAAGCTGGCCCAGATTGAACATGTTGATAAGTTCATCTTTATATTCCAGACTGTCGTGGTATAATTCACGGTAATTCTTTACTGTTATTTCATTAAAACAGCTATAGAACTTCAGGAGAACATTTGGGTTATCTTCATTAACTTCAACATTCCAGTCATAGATAACGGATTTTTCATAGGCAAGATTTGTGATCAGCATTGAATGGTAGACTGCAATTGCTCTCCCGCTTTCGGTCACAATGGTCGGATGTTCGATACCTTCTTCATCGCATATCTCCTTTAAAGTGAAAACCACGTTGTTGGTATATTCCTGCATGGAATAATTGGCACTGGCATCAGAAGATGTCTTGCTGCCGTCATAATCCACACCAAGCCCCCCTCCAATATTGAAATATTCAAGGGCGGGGACCATTCTCTTAACTTTTGCATATATCCTGGAAGCTTCCTTGACAGCATTTTGGATCCTTCTGACTTCTGTGATCTGTGAACCGATATGGAAATGCAGCATCTTAAGATTGGGTACCATATTATGCTTGGCAAGTATATCCAGGGCAGTCAGCAATTCGCCTGTAGTCAGGCCGAACTTTGAACCTTCACCCCCGGATTCCACCCATTTTCCGCTTCCTTTTGAATATAACCTTAGCCTGATACCCAAACAGGGATTAGCATTCAGTTTTTTAGAGATCCTGATGATATCGTGGATCTCGTCTAACTGGTCGATAACAAGTATGATATTATTCTTGAGAAGCGAAGCCTGGAGGGCGGTCCTGATATAATGTTTGTCCTTATAACCGTTACAGACCAGCAATGATTCAGGATTAAGCTTGAAGAATAGACTCTCGATAAGTTCGGGTTTGCTGCCTGCTTCCAACCCATAGTTGTACTTTTTCCCGATCCGTACAATCTCATCAATCACATCCTTTCGCTGATTGACCTTTAAGGGGAATACACCTTTATAGGTGGCATGATAGCCAAATTCATTAATTGACCTATCAAAAGAATCGTAGAGTTCGCATATCCTGTTCTCCAGTATCTGGGGAAAACGGAGAAGTACAGGGGTATTAATCTTGTTCTTCTTTAGATATTCGATGATCTGAAGAATCTCTATTTGGGATTTGCCTTTATCAGGTTTTACCACCAGGTTACCTTTGCGATTAATGCCGAAATATCCATTCCCCCAGTCATCGATCCCGTAAAGGTCTTTTGAGTTTTCGTTTTTCCAGCCAGTTGCAGTATCAAGGTTCTTCTTTTTCTTCATTTTGGGATTAATCACTTCCTTTTTTATAAGAAACTTACAATTAGATAATAATAATCGTTTTAATCTTTTCTATTGTATACAAAATATGATGTTAAGAATATTTTTCATCTATCAATACATTATTAACTGATGTCATGCCAAGTCAAGTTTTTTTCAAAGGAGTGGAAGAGGTAGGTCCTAACTGCACCCAACCTGAACAGATAATGGAATTATTCGAGCAGATATCGCCTGTCCAGGAGGGCGACATCGTTGCTGTCAAGATCCATACAGGTGAATATGGGAATACCACGTATATAAGGCCAGTACTGGTGCGAACCGTGGTGGATATGGTACGAAAAGCAGGGGGCATCCCGTTTGTCACAGATACCACTACGTTGTATAAAGGAATGAAACTGAATGCGGCTGAATTGCTGTGGGCTGCAGCTATGAATGGGTTCACCCAGGCCAGCATGAACGCCCCGCTCATAGTGGCTGACGGCCTTTCAGGAGATGATGCAGTAACCGTATCCATCGGCGGTGAAGTGGTGGATGAGATCACCGTGGCATCAGCTATTGCACAAGCAGATTCTATGATAGTATTGTCCCATGGGAAGGGACATCCAGGATCCGGGTTTGGTGGTGCTGTGAAGAACCTGGGCATGGGTTGTCTGGATAAAAAAGGCAAGACCCAGGTCCATATTGTAGGCCAGCCCACAATTGATCCTGAGAAATGTATCAACTGCGGCGATTGCATAGAGGTATGCGCCTGGGGCGCTTTGCGATCCGGTGAGAACCATACCTGGGTGGATAAGACTCTTTGCCGCGGTGAACTGGCATGTGCGGATTCCTGCCCCCGGGAAGCCATCATTCCACCGGACGATGTTGGTATTGAAATGCAGAAAAGGTTAGGTGAGGCTGCTCTTGGTCCCATCAAATGCCTGCCTGATAAGATCGGATACATTAACTGGGTATATGATATTACACCTGGATGCGATTGTTTCAATTTCTCTTCTCCTCATTTTGTTGAAGATGTGGGCATACTTGCATCCACTGATCCGGTGGCTATTGATGCTGCCACTATCGACCTGATCAATGAAAAGATGGGTGGTGGAAGTATAACTGATGTTTGGGAGATAGATCCTATTATTCATCTGAAGTATGCCGAAAAGATTGGATGCGGGAATATGGCATATACACTAATAAAATAAGAATTAAGAATTTTTCTTAAAGGCAAGTAACTATTTATTGCAGCAATTAGAATATTTCTTTAAGAAGTGGATTAGAAATGACCAGAAAAGCAGAATTAGAAAAGTTCGCAAAGGGCGCGAAGAATCAAATTGTTTGGCTATTATACCCACACAATGTTGGGGAGATTCATATTTAAGTTATATTGATGACACTTTATAGAAGGGGGAAAACATTCGTATGAAATTCTACGACATTTCATTGCCAATAATCGAAGGGATGATAGTATATCCTGGTAATCCTGAGCCTTCGATCGTCAGATACGCATCCATCCCCAGAGATAAAGTGAATGAATCGATAATAACCATTGGGAGCCATACAGGTACACATGTGGATTCTAGGTTGCACATTAAGAATAATGCCGAAGGTGCAGAGGCTTTGCCATTGGATAGTTTTTTTGGAAAATGCAAGGTGTTCGATCTGACCCATATTGAAAGGGAGATACACAGTGAGGATCTTGATGGTTATGAAATTGAAAAGGGGAACATAATACTCTTAAAAACCAGGAACTCTGTACTGGGATATAGGGAATTCAGAACGGATTTCGTGCACCTGAAAATGGATGCTGCAGAATACCTTGTAAAAGCAGGGGTCAAAACCCTAGGCTTTGACTATTTGAGTGTAAAAAGATTTGGCAGGGACGATGAAGTTCACGAGCTACTCATCAATAACCTGACCCTGTTCGAGGGTCTCGATCTGGCTAATGTGCCCGAAGGCGAATATACTTTCATAGGTGTACCTCTGCGCATAAATACCGACGGAGCACCCGCAAGGGCCATACTTGTACAGGGTCAGATAGAGTGAATCCTGCTGGTCTTCCTCTCGTTGGCGATATATTCGTCATTGCCATAGGGATGTCCACCAAAACCATGGCGCATTATGGCTATTGCCCGGGCCGCATCGTTTTCTTTATTTCTTGACCTGAAAAGTTCCATCACAGATTGAGTTATAACCGGAATTGGAATCTGCTTTTCTATCGCCTCCTGAACGAGCCAGTTGACCTCGCCCGTATCCTCAACGTAGCTGGGAACGTCTCTTATATCCTTGAGATCATTCAGACCCTTCTCCATAAGCTCCACAAGCCATCCCCTGATAACGGAACCATGGGACCAATTATGGAAAATATCACGCATATTCAGATGTAAATCATTCTGTAGCAAAAGCTCGACTCCCTCGCCAATAGCTTGCAACATCCCGAATTCGATCCCATTGTGCACAAGTTTCACGAAATGCCCGCTTCCAGGTGCTCCTGTGTACAGATAACCGCCTTCGACAGCCAGGAGCTTTAAGATCGGCTCACATATCTTATTGGCTTCAGGTTTTCCACCCACCATAAAGCAGGCTCCATAACGCGCTCCATCAATCCCACCACTGGTACCGCAATCAATAAAATGGATTCCCTTCTTCGATATCTCAGATTCTCTCCTAATAGAATCCTTATAGTAAGAATTCCCGCCATCCAGGATCACATCTCCCTTATCCAGATAAGGCACCAACTCATCCAGGATTTTATCAATAGTTGGTCCTGCCGGAAGTGAAAGAAAGATCGACCTGGGTGGTTTCAAAGAACCTATGAATTCATCATATCCCTCTACCACCTTTACGCCTTTCCCTGTTAGGTCTGGCTTTGGCCCCCTTGCTTTTCCAACCACATAGATCCCTTTTTCAACACATTGAAGAGCAATATTTCCCCCCATCTTACCAAGACCAATAATTCCAAGTTCCATATTATCACAACTCCACTAATCCTTAGTTTATTAATTCCTAACACTAAATAAATAAAAATTCGAGGCCGTAAAAATCACTTCACAGCCCCATAAAATATTATTTAATCCTTGTGCTTTTTGTCCTGATGCTTTTCGAACTCTTCCTTTGAAGGAAATGTCATATTGCACATTTTGCACACGTACTCACCTTCTTTAGCCTTTTCACCCATTTTCTCACCTCCCACACTTATATATCAAACATATAAGTTTTATTGAACATTACTTCAGACCAGTCACCTGATTCCTTAAATGTCCAGATCCGCTCTTTTTTCCACATATCTTGTGATCACGTCCACAAACTCTGCATGACTCCAGGTCAGTGGAGCAACAGAGATCGACTCTCCTGTAATGGGATGAACCTGCTCCGGCATTACCCCGGTTTCAAGGGAGCAGTCTGCAACCCAGTTGAGCAGTCCAAGAGCTCTTTTAAGATCATCGGTCTTTTTTGCTTTTGCAATGTACCACTTAGCAAGCCACATAGTACATATCAGCCAGGGATTTCCTGTGGCTTCATCTGTCATCCTGTGATAATTGTCATTCTCATATCGGGCGAGTCCACCTTTACCCTCAACTACCCAAAGTCGCTTTTCCACATTCTCCATTGTCTTGACAACACGCGGATCATCAGCCGGAAGTACATCGAAATCAAAAATCCCATATACACTACTGTCAACCGTTCGGTCGATCTTCTTTTGATTGATATCGCCTCCTTCATACTGTATACTTCTCAGGAAAACGCCATTTTCATTGTCAAATAGCTCATTTATAAGCACCTCTTTGAGATCATTATACCTGTTCCGGCACATCTCGCAGATTATTTTATCACTTAATATATCTCCAAGGTGCTCTGCTGAAACCAGCCCGGCATAAATTGCTGAGGTTGTAAAAGTAAAAATTCCCCTTCTCTCTTCCCACAGGTCATAGCTTTCCATAGGAACCCCATTAGGGTAACGATAGTCGTTCATGAAAAATACTGCCTTCTTAACTAAAGGCTCATAGAGTTCCTTAACAAACTCGATATCATTAGTTGCCTGATAATACTTCCACAGGGCATAGAGTACCAGCCCCGTCTCATCTTCCTGGATCGGAAGAGCCGGTCTGCCATACTCGACCCAGGGGTGCCAGCTGCTCCCCAATGTTTTATCAGGATTGTACTTGTGGAGCATACATCCTGTCCACCAGAGCACATCCTTACAGAATGTAAAGAATGGTTTCGCAAATTCAGGATATCCTGCATTTATCATAGCAATGGCAACTAGCGCCCCATCCCTGGACCACATGTAACTGTAAGTATCCCTGTTGAACTGCATATTGTCTGAATCATTTGCTGCAATTATGGCACCCCCTTTGTCAGTCTGGGTCTTTATGATCAACAGCGACCTTTTGTAGAGATTTACCAGTCTGGGATCAAGATCTGACAGGTCAACAGTAGATTGGCCGACCCAGGATCTCTGAGCAACCTCGGTACCCTTTAATAGACTTTCAGGTCCTATGTCCATGACACGATCATTTAGCTCATAGACCTCATTGAAATCTTTTCCTGCGGTCATATAGTAGTAAAAAACCTTGGAGTGGTTACCCGGGACTTGCAGATGAATGCCCACCGTTGAATCTACAGAACCCTGTGCCACCGG
>Ga0209979_1004664_pt1 | contig 11230 bp, 9 predicted proteins | sample AnhtaG_FD_183114 | JGI IMG/M metagenome (GOLD analysis project Ga0209979, IMG submission 183114) | Deep subsurface microbial communities from Anholt, Denmark to uncover new lineages of life (NeLLi) - Anholt_01485 metaG (SPAdes) (version 2) | ecosystem: Environmental > Aquatic > Marine > Oceanic >...
TCTGATAAACCTCGATTGCTTGATAAAAGAGATTTTGTTTTTCACATGTGCTCCCATAAAGATACAAAAATTCCTCATCTTCTGAATCCTTATTTTTTTCAAAGATAGCCAGGGCATCTGTGTAATCCCCATTTTTAAAGTAAGAGAAAACTAAAAGTTTAGTCAGGGCAAAATTTTCTCTTTCTTTCTCATAGAGAGGTAATAAAGTCTGAATGGCTTCTTTGAACCTACCGTGTCCGTAATAAAGCTTGCCCAGAAGAAAGTTAATCTCAAATATGTCAGCTTCGGGTTCTTCCAGGGCTAAATTATATTCAGATACAGCTTTTTCGAAAAATTCCTCACTTTGAGCTGCATACTCATTGGCTAACTCAAGATGGGTCTTCGCGGTAACCTGGAAGTTAGATACCAATAAAAACATTACAATTAGAAAAAACGTCGCTAAAACCGTGATTATTAATTTATATTTGTTAGACATTTTTCATCATCCTCGCTATTATTTTTTTTGTCATTGTTTAATTATTTCTTTTTTTCAATAACATTTTTAAAAATTCTTATAGTAATTTAATTAAAAAGACAGGGCAAAGAATATCTTACAGATTTCTCTTAAGGAGAAAAAACTTGCCCTATTTCACTATGATGATGATATAACCTGACATCGATCTATTCTGGGCAACAAATATCCCGGTAATTTTGTAATAACCAGGGTTAAGCTTGTTCCTGTATTCTGCTGTATAAGTAATTTCCGTATTGGTTGGTCCTAAAATCTCTTCTCCTAACATCATAGCAAACATCCTATCTTTAGACCAACGCCAAATCTCATTTCCCTCTACATCTTCGATTATAAAATCATATCTTTGAGAAGTATTAAAATGAAAAATAATATCTTCTTCAGTGTAATTAAAAACCTTAAGTGTCATCTTGATAGACTCACCAACAGAATAGTTCATCTTATCAGTCATAATAGAAATGCCATATTTCATATTTGTCTCCTCCGATGATGTATTTCCAGAAGCTATCAGCCAAAATCCTAAACTAGAGAACACTACTACAACGATAATAATCAATATAATCATTTTCATAACTAACTATCACCTTCTCTTTGAGGAATGTAAATTAATAAGGCAGAAGCTGAAATCTTTTATTACTCCAACCTCTGCCTATAATCTATCTTTTTAGTTGCAATCCTTTTAATAGCTCTTTCTATTTTTATCTTCCTTATTATAGCACAATTATGCTTTTAGATGGTTCAGCACCTTCTGGGTCTTCTGGGTAACCCCATCCACCTTTTTCCACATGTGTTACAGTAGAAGTATAAGTTCCTGTTTGCCTTGACTTCAGTTCAAAGGTAATTGTACCATCATCAGCAATATCTCCTGAACCGGAAACTATAGATTTATCAGGCAAGGTTGTTTCCAGATAAACCGTTGCTCCAGAAACCGCAGTGCCATCGGACGAAACAATTTCTACCTTGGTAGAGACAAAACGGTTAGGTCCTGCTGATTTATACCACATATCAATAGGGTTAACATGCAGTTCTTGTAATTCTTCTGTAATTTCCTCCAGGGTAAAATTAACAGTGATATCTTCTTTAACAATGACGGTCTTGGTCTGACTGCTATAAAACTCTTTCACAGCAGTAATGTTGTAAGTGCTTCCTTTAACATCAGATATTGCGTAAGTGCCGTCATTTCCCGTAATGGCTAATTGCCCTGTTTCATTAATGGTAACAGTGACGCCTCCTAAGCCCAAATTCTCAGCATCTGTAACCGTGCCCGATACCAAGTAAGTAGGAATGACTTGCAGAGTAAAGTCCTGGGTAACTATCCCATCCTTTACAATAGTTACTGTAGCTGTTTCAGAATAGTAACCGCCAGCAGAAGCAATAACATCGTAGATTCCTACCGGAACATTTTCTAAAAGATAATAACCTCCTTCATCTGTTGTGTCTGATAAATTAGTCCCTTCCACAACAACAGTTGCGCCCTCAATTACTGCATCGGCTTCATCCGTAACTTTTCCCTTAATATTTCCAGTATCGAGTGATACATCCGCAGCTTCATCAGCATCTACTAAACCGTAGCCATACAGTGAAGGATCACCTAAATCATCAGCGGTATCTTGCAATTTGCCTCTGACCACTGAAACACCAGTGGTTCCTGAAGCAATAACCAACGCAGCTACGCCAGCCACGTGTGGAGAAGCCATTGAGGTTCCACTCCAAGCATCATAACTATTGCCTGGTAAGGTAGAATAGATGCTTACCCCCGGCGCAGCCAGTTCTACAGCTAGACCTGTACTTGACCATCTTGCTCTTTCATCACTCTGATCAGTCGCAGCCACAGCAATTACTGAATTATATGCAGCGGGGTAACCAACATTATCACCTATACCAGGAGGATTACCACTATTGCCTGCTGCAGCCACATGGAGAACCCCAGCCGACGCGGAGTTATCAAACGCAGCTTTCACAGTATCTCCAGGATCTCCAGAACTTCCGTAACTATTATTAGTCACCTGAATGTTATTATCATCCCTCGTACACCATTCAAGGGCAGCGATAATATCACTCCAATAGCCGCTACCCCCTTCTAGTACTTTAAGGGCATACAACTTGGCTTCAGGTGCTACACCTACTACTCCAGACCCATTATCTTCTGCAGCCACAGTACCAGCCACATGGGTGCCATGGCCATCGTCGTCCATAGGATCGGTATCGTCATTAACAAAATCATATCCACCAACATAATTGTCATCTAAATCAAGATGAGTATAATCAATACCACTGTCAATTATAGCAACCTCTATTCCAGTACCTTTATTACCATCGTCGTGGACAATACCTGCCCCGATGTGTTTAACTCCCCAAGAATTATCCAACTCTGCATCGAGAGCATATACCTTGCTGTCAAGCTCGACATGAGTAACATTTGGATTCTTTTGAAGTGCATCAATTGCCTTTTCGGGAATTGAAGCCGCAATAGCATCTACGATATTATAAGTGTATTTAATTTTACCACCCACGCCCTTAACCATTGCCTGCTGAGCTGCTCCCGGCTTTTCTTTAAATCCTATCAAAACCTTTACTAATCCATCGGGGGGACCACCCTTTTCCGGAGATAATTGCTCTTCATTCGTAGGACTAATCAAGCCTAATTTTTCCATAAATGGAATACAGCCACATGCGAATACCATAACTAAAAGTAAAACAATTGAAATTATAATTAATTTAACTTTCATTTATTTTCACCTCACTTTTCATTTAAAAATTTTGCGTCCTATCCTTTCGAATAGTTTGCCCTTATCGGCTTTTTATAAGCACTTCTTCTATTTTTTTATCCCGATCTTGGTATTTAATTTTTATATAATTGCATATTTATTATAGCACATTATACAAATTTTAAAACTAATTTTTATTAAAAACCCAAAATGGCGTAAACATACAATCTAAAGAGTATATAAAATAAGTATTTTATTTTTAGTAAAAGGAGTTAATGACGTGCTTTTACACAGAAGGCGACAGAAGAAAAAGCAGGGCGGTTAAGCCCTGCCTTAAATCCTTTCTGTTTTTTAGCTTAAGATTTGATGCAAATGACAGATATTACAAACAATTGGCACGGATTACTTGCCGTATATCTCTTGGATACCCAGAATGTCGCCTGTGCCTAAGTCCCTCCCCATGTCGTCACCCAGCCAGGTGTAAGCATGCATCGTCAGTGCGCCGTCCTTGGGCGAACGGAGGTCAGCTAGGTTGAGCGTATGGCCTGCTTCGTGGGTCGCTATGTTCCACACGTCGAATTTATCTTTAAGAACAATCTCGGAGATGGACCAAGGCTCAGCCTCGTCAAAGAGAATGTCACAGTCTATCAACTCTTTGGTAGCCGTGTAGTACCAGAAGTAGGTGATAGCTATGATGCCCCCGGGACCGTCTATTTTCCCCCAGGAGACGGTATTCACTTTATCTGGCGGGTAATCCAAGCTGGGGCTGACTGTATTATCGGGGCTGACTGTAGCCGTATAGTCCGTACCTACCCCATTCCATGCGTCGAAACCTTTTCTAACTTCAGTAACCACAGCAACGAAATCCCCTGTATCAAAGGGGCTTGCTGTTGGATTCACCAAAACATCTATGGAAGGGACAGTCCAGTAGTACTTTGGAGCCCACCGGTAGCTATCTGTTTCCTCACATTCATAGGGATACCAAGGTGGGGATGAGAGTGGCCGGTTAACGAACATGCCCATCTCTATCTCAGGCGGTAGTGCTTGCTCAGGTGGGCCACCTTTTTCCGGAGATAATTGCTCTTCATTCGTAGGATTAATCAAACCTATTTTTTCCATAAACGGAATGCAGCCACATGCGAACACCATAACTAAAAGTAAAATGATTGAAATTATAATTAATTTAACTTTCATTTATTTTCACCTCACTTTCGGGTTAAATTTTTTATTATAAAGAAAACACATTTCTTATTTTATTAGTCACAAATCCCCCCTTTTTATATTTTTATTTTCTTATAATTCTATTTATTTTTGTAGGAAAACGCTTCTGCTAATACTTCTGAAAAAACAAAAAACTGCCTTCCTTTTATTTTTAAAAAGTCGGCAGTCTGGCAATCATAGCAATGAAGTGCCTTAAACCCAAAACTTTGCGTCCTATCCTTTCGGATAGTTTGCCTTTTTCGGCTTTTTTAAGCACCTATTCTATTTTTTATCCTGATCTTGGTATTTGATTTTTATATAATCTCACATTTATTATAGCACATTATAAAAAATTTCAAAATTAATTTTGTGCGTAAATCCATATTTACATCTTTTTTGCAAATTACTACTATTGATTAGTAAAATATATAACTTTATACGTAATATCAAGTAGTGTACTTGCGAAAATGTGTAGTTAAGGTATATTTTATTACCTATATCAGCACTTTCTCGCAAGTCCTATTATTCTATAAAACAAGCAAAAACCTCTTTTTCAGTACTGATAAACTGTTATACAAGCCCGTGACGCAAGTCTCCTTCTGTCCTTCTGTGTTATTCACAGATAGGTATAGATAGAACAATATAAATAATCGTAACTTACAGCGAGCTTGTTGCCTGCAAGCTAAGGAAATACTCGATAATGCCGTGCATAATCGCCCGGGCAAATTCTTTCTGATACATGGGTTGAAGAAGATACCAGTTATCCTCCGGATGCATCATGTAGGCTGTCTCAACCAGAACGCTGGGGACCTGGGGACGTCGCAATACGGCAAGGTCCTCCCTTCTCCAGACTCTTGTCCGGGGAAGCTCCATTCTTTCCTCCAGATTATCAAGCATGATCTTGGCTAGTTCCTGGTTGTGAGCATAGTTGTAAAGTGTCATATGCCCGTGATATTTGATGGCGTCCGCACCTTCGGCATGGGCATTGGCATGGATGCTGATGAAAAGATCGGCGTTATGCTCAAGCGCACTGTCTATGCGTTCATAGAGATCCACATTCTCATCCTGGGTGCGGGTCATGATTACCTCCGCTCCTCTGTCTTCAAGCATATTCTGTAGAAACTTACCGATTTCCAATACCACATCTCTTTCGTGGATATCAGCAGGACCGACAGCTCCTGGATATTTGCCTCCGTGTCCCGGATCAATGACTATGATCCGCTCCCGCAGGGGATTGTCCTCGCCAACTGCAGCTGGTTTACGCAAGCTAATCACCAGCTCTGTCCCCTCCCACCGGTAATCAAATCCAGCCAGTGGCAGATCCAGTTCAATGGTTATCGCTATTGTATCGGCTCTGTCCCGGACAGGAGACTCAATCTCTATATTTTTCACCGAAGGAGCGTCCCCTCTTTTTACCAGATCCCCCCTGCTTTTAGCGCCGTATAAAATCAGCTTTAGCTGCCGGCTGTCGTCTTCGAGGAGAAAGGGAATACGTTCCTGGGTATTGAAGCGGATATTAACCTCGTCCTTGGTTTCATTTAGCTCGAGTTCGGACAGAAGGGTAAAAGGTTTTTTAATTGCATATCCCAATTCCTTGATATCCTCTTTATGGATCAGATAATTTTCTGCATCGAGGTTTACACGCAGGTAATCTCCGGCAGCGCCGACGACTTCAAATCGGGTTCCCTGCAGCAGATAATTACCTACGACTCCAGTGGACAGACCGTCCCCGCCCCGGGTGGAGCTGTGAAGGACAAATGAGTCTTCTCTAACGCGCCATAGCCAGGCTCGACTGTTAGTAACCTCGACTATACGTGACAGAAGGCTGGAAACAAAACTAATCCGGCCCGGCAATTCTCGGCTAATCTCTTTATCTCCCCGGCGTAGAGTAACGGTTATGGTTTGAGGTGACGTTTCTCCAAAGAACGGAACATCTTCGGCTCGAACTGTATAGCTTCCAATATAGATTCCTTTCCCCTGAAGGGGCCAGGGTAGATCATCCACTTCCTTCATTGCAACCTCATATGAACTGTCACCGACCTGAAACACTGCTTCAGCTTCTGGGCTGCCCTGGATTATAACTTTCAACCTATCTCCTTTTCTGATCACCTGATCCTGTTTGGGTTGCAAATAATTAGAATGAATGGCCAGTGGTTCCCGTGGCATCTCATCCCAGAGGTGCGGATAGTTTACAGTTTTCTCCACCGATGTGCGCTTCCCGCCTCTCCTGGCTTCAACAACAATCGAAAACTCTTCATCTCTTGGCACTTCCACCAGTGTAAGAAAGTTACCTGTCCTAAAATCGAATTTTTCCACTTCCTCATCATTTACAGTAACTCTCACTGCGGGCGAAGGATCAGTTGTACCAAACACAAAGAGAGGACTGCCCCATATCCTCTGTTCTGAGCGCCAGGGATAGGCCACATTCAAAGATGGTCTTTCTTCTGTTTTCTTCCACTTCTTTAAGTTGTCTAAAAGCTCCAGGGTAAAACCATTTTTATAAACTTCCCTGGCGTAATATCCCTGTTCACCTTTTGGTAGTTTTTCCAATAAATCGATAAATTCTTTTTCATCTGGGTCAAGATCTTCAAGGGAAGCAAGATATAAGCTAAAGATAGTGGGAAATTTATCTTTAAGGTAATCTTGTAGGTTAATGGTAGATGAATACGAGGTCATACAAAATATCAGCAGGATGAAGGTTAAAAGTAATAATAAACATAATATTCTTTTCATTTTTTTACACTCCTAACTCATATTAAAGTTATCAAGTATTCTTATTTTCTAAATTTATGGCTGAAAATCCTTCTTTTTATTAAAAAGTTTTTGATTTCTAATTCCAACAGGCCCATGAAGATTCGACAATGTCTTCTTGAATATATTATCAAAGTCGTGTCTTTATCGTTGAAAAATTATTCAATTATCAATAATAAAGACCCCTTTTTCTCTGTCTCCTTTTTCCTATTTTTCTTCCTTTGTTGATAACATCTATGATCTCATTTTCATTTGTCCCTCGTTCCTCTGCTCACTCTAAGGTGTGTTGATCAATTTGTATCTCCATATTCAATCTTTCCTTGGTTTACATATTACCAATGCTCCTCTATCTTTATGTAAAATTATAACACATATTAAAAAATAAAATAGCATCAACCTATAAGAAGTGTAGGTAAGGTATATTTTCTGACCCTTATCAGCACTTTCTCGCAAGCCCTATTATTCAATAAAGCAAGCAAAAAGCCTCTTCTTGTGGTAGGAGTGTATTGCTATATGCTCTTATTAATGTAGGGGTCGGATTTATCCGACCCGCCTGAGAAGGAAGTAGGTAAATCTACCTCCCCAAAAAGCAAGATTTATCTAAAAACGCACTTTTGAAAGCCTTATATTATAAGGGTTTTAAGAGAAAAATGCTGAGAACGTTCGTAGGCGCATTTTTTTGGGTCGACTTATACTTTCCCTTCAAAAATGGCACTTTTTTGACCGTATTTTCGAATATTCAAAAAATGAAAATGGCTATTTATAAGGGTTTGGTGATTTTGGAAGAGCAAAAATACCCCAAAATCAGGGTAGTAAATTACCGATTTTTTAAATTTTTGCGTGCGTTTAAAGGCACTCTCCGTGCGTTTTTGGGGCATTCCTGAAGGGGGTCTGAAAGCCTTTAAAACAAAGGGTTTCAGAAGGCAATAATTTCATATTACGTAAAAGTGATAAAACGCATATAAATAAAGGGTTATCTGTCATTTCGGGTATTTTATGAAACTGCGAAGCCTGGACCCATTTACTCTCAAAGAACCGTTCCCTTTACATCCTATGAACTTGACAATAATTCACTTTGGATATATTTCATGTTATAATAAGTAACCTAAAAGGACCACTAATAGAATGCTACTCTATACTTCCTTAAGGAGAATGAAATTATATATGGCAAATGACAATTATTGGCTAAAAATTGCTAACTACGATTTAAAAACAGCAGAGGCAATGTTAAAATCAAAGAGATACCTATACGTGGGATTCATGTGTAATCAATCTATAGAAAAAATACTGAAGGGTATTTACTCTGATAAATTTAATCAATTACCTCCAAGAATTCATAATTTAGCCAGATTATTAAAATTAGTAGAGTTAGGAAATGATATACCTAAAGATCTACTTGAAATTTTAAATGAATTAAACCCTTTAAATATTGCTGCTAGATATCCTGACCAGCAATTAGACATAATTAAAGAATTAGATTTTGACTATTCCTCCAAACTACTTGAAAATACAAGGAGATTATTTAAATGGTTAAAGACAAAGCGGTAATAATAAATAAAATTAAAAAATATATTAAAGCTTTAGAAAAAAATATTACAATATATAAAGTAATTCTTTATGGTTCATGGGCAAATGGAAAGCCTGATGAATTTAGCGATATAGATTTAGCTATATTTTCTCCTGACTTTGGTAAACACAAACTAAAAGAACTACAGCTGCTTTCAAAATTATCCTGGGAAATTGATGAATCAATAGAAGCTATACCTTATTCTTCTAATACATTACTTACTCAAAATCCTAAAAATTTTGTATATAAAATTATAAAAACAGGAGAAACTATCTATGATAGGAGTGCAAAGCATTAAAAGTTAAAAAATATAACTCAATAACATCTCTCTTTACCTTCTGACTAAAGTAATTTTGATAATTTACCTCCCCTAAAAACCATAATTTACCTAAAAATATACTTCTGTAAGCCTTATATCATAAGGGTTTTGAGAGAAAAACGCTGAGGACGTTCGTAGGCGCATTTTTTTGGGTTAACCTATACTTTACCCCTCGAAAATGACCATTTTTTGACTGAATTTTCGGATGTTCAAAAAATGAAAATGGCTATTTATAAGGGTTTCAGAATTTCGGGGAGGCAAAAATACCCCAAAATCAGGGTAGTAAATTGTCGATTTTTTAAATTTTTGCGCGCGTTTAAAGGCACTCTCCGTGCGTTTTTGGGGCATTCCTGAAGGGGTAAATTTACTATTAGTTAAAACCTCTGGAAGTCTTGCAAATATTGTCAAAAAAACCGTCCCTATGACATCATTTTTCTTCCTTTAAGAGGCAATCCCTTTTGGAGTTTCATATTTTATTGGCAAAAGCCTTTTTAAATTCACATGTTTTGAGGCATCGAGAATCTCAATCCCTATGAGTTTTTCGTCTTTGCCTATATCCAGCACAATACCCTCAGAGATTCGCTTGTTTACAACTTCCTGTTTTCTTTCATCTAAACGAATATAAAGGAGATCTATCTTATCATTATAAAGGATGTTCATTTTATCCCTCCTCCCATTTTCCATAAAATACATAAACGGTCACCGTTACTATCGTATCTTTCTCGATAATATAAAATACTTCAACTCTTCTCTGCTCATAGTATTTGTGGTGTCGTCTCTGCTTGAAATCATATATCTTTGCTCTACCAATACGTCTATATTTAGCTGGGATAGAAAAACCAGTGTTGATAACATCTATGATCTCATTTTCATTTGTCCCTCGTTCCTCTGCTCGCTCTAAGGTGTGTTGATCAATTTGTATCTCCATATTCAATCTTTTCTTGGCTTACATATTACCAATACTCCTCTATCTTTATGTAAAATTATAACACGTATTAAAAAATTAAAATAGCATCAACCTGTAAAAAGTGTAGGTAAGGTATATTTTCTGACCTTTATCAGCACTTTTCTGCAAGTAACTTATTAAATTCCACCATTGTTGGGTATCTTTTTTAGTAAAATAAGATTACTGCTTGATAGTTTTGATTATTAGTAATAAAAAGATAAAAATCCTGATATTATACTTCAAGAAAGCCTTATATTATAAGGGTTTTGAGAGAAAGATGCTGTAAACGCTCGTAGGCGCGTTTTTTTGGGTTGACCTATACTTTACCCATCGAAAATCGCACTTTTTTGACTAAAATTTCCTCTTTCAAAAACTGAAAATGGCTATTTGTAAGGGTTTGGTGATTTTGGAACAGCAAAAATACCCCAAAATCAGGGTAGTAAATTGCTGATTTTTTAAATTTTTGCGTGCGTTTAAAGGCACTCTCCCTGCGTTTTTTGGGCATTCCTGAAGGGGGTCTAAAAGCCTTTAAAACAAAGGGTTTTAGAAAGCAATAATTTAATATTACATAAAAGTGATGAAACCCTTATAAATAAAGGGTTATCTGCCATTTCGAGTATTTTATGAAACTTTGAAATCCCTTTTAAAAAGAAACAAAGAACTGTCCCCTGTTTCATCCCTTTTTCTTTGCCTAAACCGCAACCTTTAATTTTCTTTCATTTCGAATTATTATTTCTGGGTTTTTATTTTCTTTGGGAATTGGTAATTTTCTTTCTTTTAATAATTTTAAATGCTCTTCTATCCCCCACTTTACTTGATAAAGGCAATCTTCTATTGAATGACCGACCCCTGTAAATCCTTCAATATTTGGAGAATAAAAAGTAAAAAAAGTGGGGTCTTTAGTGGCTTCTATTATCAGAGAATATTTTAAATTGATCATATTATAAATTCCTCCCTTGTTTTAGACCAGCACTTTTTAAAATAAAATTACAAGTACCAGTAGGAACTTCTTTTTAACCATGATAGTCTATCCTAATTAATTTATTGCCCCCGGATTTGCTATAATAACGTTCGAACCTTTTTCTTTAATAATGAAATATCCATTTTTTTCTAAGATTCTTACTAATTCACTAAATTTCAAAATTTACCCCAATATTGATACTCATTTTACAATTTCCTGCTATCTTTTCTTAAATTCATTATAAGTTATTTAATTGAGATTATCAATTTT
>Ga0209979_1004666_pt1 | contig 11226 bp, 9 predicted proteins | sample AnhtaG_FD_183114 | JGI IMG/M metagenome (GOLD analysis project Ga0209979, IMG submission 183114) | Deep subsurface microbial communities from Anholt, Denmark to uncover new lineages of life (NeLLi) - Anholt_01485 metaG (SPAdes) (version 2) | ecosystem: Environmental > Aquatic > Marine > Oceanic >...
CTGCATTAATCTTTATTTACGAGGCTGCATAATTCACTTCAGGAAGTACGGTCTTCCCTATGGCCTATCTGTTTCCCTGTGTACGCTTCATCTAATGGTTACCCATTTCAATGCAACACTCGGTATGGGTGGTTGGCTAGACCTTGCCCAACAAGGACTTTCACCCTGCAAGACATATAAAACTTCTTGGCGCGTCTTCCGCTAAAAGTTACCGAATTATTGACTTGGCCCACTTTCCATATTTATCTAATTTAAAAGTAAAATATTAATTGTCTAAGAAAATGGGATGTGTCCCTATTTATTTCAAAATACTTATTGAGGATAGAGGTGAAGGGACAAAGCGTTCCGCTTACTGATTTTTAATTATGGGTTTTTATTGTTTCATGATCTTCTCTTTTATAAAAATATATCATTTATAAATAATTCAACTAATTGAATTACAATACCCGACATTTTTTTTGCATAAGTTCTAGAAATTTTTATTTTAACTTCTGGCTTATTTATATTACAATGAACCAAATCATTTCTATATTTTCTAATAAATTCAATACTAACCCTGTTAAAATCATCTTGTTCTATATATTTATTTTGTATTCCCCAGTTAATTAAATTGTTGAAACTGACTTTATATGCTTTATTTTCATCAATTAATTCAGCATATCTACTTCTTAATGATGCTTCTAAGGCAAAAGTACAAAAAAGTAAAGAGCTTCTATGCAAATTAAATGCTTGACAATCTAAAGCTTCGGTAAAATAATCTTGAATGTGCTCAGGAGTGTCTATATTTAAAAAAATATCTTTTTTGGCTTTATTTGGAACCCACTTTTGTATTATTCTATAATTTTCTATTTTAATCCATGAGTCATAAAATAAGAGAGCATTTACTTTTGAAATAAAATTATCTAATGCTACTATAGTTACTACCTCATGTTCAACGCTTTGAGAAGTTAAAAGTTTTAGAAAAACTAAAAATACTCTGTTCTCTTCGTAAAAATAAGTTGACATTTCTTCTAATGATTTTAGAGGAATTTTTAAACCCGCTTTTCTTGTTTTCAAAATATTCTCATTAAATTTTCTGGCACTTGGGAAATTTGCAAGATCTTGATCTCCAGTTATGTCTCTAAAAATATCTAATACAAAAGTAGATGGAAAATAAGAACGTATTAATTTACAAGATTGATTAATCGTAGGATTGGAGAGTTCAATCATTTTATTCCTCAATAATCATTTTCTCAATTTCTTTTTTTACTTTATCTATAAGCTCATCTGCTTTTTTTTGGAGTTCTTTAATCATAACGTTAAGTTTCTTAATTTTCTTAGTAATTCTTTCTTGAGAAGAAGAAGCTGGAAAAGGAATTAAGATATTTTCTAATTCGGACTTAGAGATACTCGACATAATAGCACCTGTTAATTCTCTTTCAATCTGCATTTGAGCAAATTTCGTGGTGAGATAGTAAAACACATAATGTCTTAAATTTTTATCAGATATTCTTAAAATTGCAAATCCATTAGTTGCAACTTCATTGTTAAATTTTTTAGTAACAATAGCAATCGATTTTAGAGAACCTCCTAAGATGGGTAATAAAATATCTCCTTCTCTAATTAACATTCTTGCTCTACCTGGAGCATCCTTTCCGAGAATATAGTTATAAGAAGAAATGTTATGGTTTATTTCATCTATACTTTGAATCTGAATATATTTAAAATATTTATTAGGTTCTTTTTGGGGATCAATTTGCTCAATACTAAATTTTGCTATATCTTTTAATCTCTTTAATTCAAATCTTCCTTTCTTTAATAAATCGATTATACGTTTAAATTTGAGATGATAATAATAGGGATCTAATCTCTCTTCTAACTCGGTAATAAATACATTTTCTTTTTTTTCTTCAGGATAAGCTAAACCAAGTTCTTTTAAAAAGCAACTATCAAATTCTATCCTTAATCTTTCAACTTCCTTCAAATTTTGCTTTCTTTTTGCTCTCGCTTCTAACATTTTTCTAACAATCTTTCTTTGAATTGGTTTCGGAGGAATAGGAACTCTAATCTCTCTTATATCTTCTAAATGCAAACATGGGCTTCCTACTCCCTTATTTCTTCTTTTAGTCTGCGCTCTTCCCAGAGAACTATTCAAAAATATTTCAATATAATAGGGATCATGTTCTTCTTTTAATCTAATTAGAGCTAGGGTAACAAATATATGGAGTGGAGGCGCTCCCTCCGGTACTACTGCTGCTTCTCTTGGACCAACACCTATTTTTCTAATTAATATATCTCTTGGATGAGCTTGTGTACGTGGATTTTGCTCATGAAAATCTAAAGTTATTCTTTTTGGTCTTTCTAAATTGATTTCTCCTTCCGTGACATCACCCTTCTGTAAGAATATAACTCCCTCGTTAACAAATTCTGGTGTATGATGCGGACCATCTTTTACCACTATTGCTATATCTGACAATTTTTTCAAGGGATATTCCGATCTCTTCAATAAAGCATCAAGTTCAATGAAACGGGGATGAAAAAAGAAAACATCCATCCTATCATATTTAAACATTTCCTTTTTTTTAATTTCAAAACATAAAGGATTCTTCGCTAAGATCTCCATTTTATAACCTCTTATAGTATTTTTGTTCAAACTTGTGGTATTCTTCTAAGATTTTCGGGAAATCGTTTCTCCCTGTTGTTCTCCCTGTTGCATCATATCCAACATTGTCACTAATAGCCATAAACACAGGCACCTGTTCGTGGTACGGATCAGCCGGATTCTTCTTTTCCAAAAAAAGTAATGACGCTTTTACTCCAGAACCGAATGGCATAAATGTTTCTTGTGGAAGGGATACAACCGCTTTAACAATAGTCTCTTTTTTAATATAATCTCTGACAAATTTAAGTGATGAATTTGTCAATATACCATCTGGTAATACTATACCTAATCTCCCATAAGGTTTAAGCAAATTAATGCAAAATGCTAAAAATAACACTTCCGTAAGTTTTGTTCTTGATATTTCTTTAAAACGATTATCAGATAATATTTTAAGGTCAATAATTTTGCTTCCAAAAGGAGGATTCGTTAAAATGACATCGTATTTTTTTGTTATAAGTTTCATATTCCTTGTTGTTATTGTAAGAGCATTTGAATGAACTATACCACCATGTCCATCTCCATGAAATACCATATTCATTTTTGCCACCCATACAAGGCGCTCATTTATGTCCATTCCAAATAGTTTATCCTTTGTATAGCTCATTTTTTGCTCTTCAAGGTCGTCAATCTTTCCTTGAATATACTTTTCATGCAAATCACTCCATACTTTACTCATAGCACCAATTAAGAAACCACCAGAACCACAACCGGGATCTAAAACTATTTCATTATCCTTTGGGTCAACAATAGCAACCATAAAATCAATAATCTCCCTCGGTGTAAAAAATTGACCTAAAGGGCCTCTAAAAGTACCCTTTAAAAAAATTTCGAACATCGCCCCTTTAATATCTACGCCATGTTTATTAGTCCCTGTTTCAAGAAAGGAAAAAGACTCAATAATACCTACAATTTGATAGATTGTGTTATCTTTTAAATTAATAGTCACTAATTTACGAGCTGTTTTCGATTCAACTTCTGCATAAATTTTCGGAAAATCTTTTTTTGCTTCTTCAAATAAATTTCTTACTCTATCAGCTAAAGAACCAATCGTATCATCTAAGGTTTTGCTTGCTTTATTTGTTTTTATTATAAATTCGCGTTCCCTTTTTTTCTTTTTTTTAATGTCTTTTTCATCTTTTATTTTTGCAAAAAGTAATTTACTCATTTCATCAAATGATTCTGCAGGATCTCTACCTTCTTCATTTCTAATAATATCATGACACTGTTGAATTACTCTTGATAAGCTACTTAAATCCTCGAATTTAACTAAACCCTTACCTTCTTTTTGAAGTTCAGCATGTGGAATTAAATCAGATTTTATTTGTTCAGATTCCCCTTGTCTTTCACCTGTTTTAAACCATAACCAACCTGTTTTTGTCCCATCTGTTACAATAAAATAAGGCGCACGTAAACGTTGCGCATAACTTTCAGCTTGAAGCCAATCATCACTTTCTATATTTCCTGAGGCTTTACATTCCACGACAATGTATGGAACTTTTTGATGATCCTCTATAATAAAAATAACAATGTCTGCAAATTTGGTCATTCTTCCAAATTTTACAGGCACTTCAAAATCCATTAATTTATAACCAAGAACGTCTCTTAAATAAGGAATTATTTTTTCTTGCTTTACCTTTTCTTCAGGTCCGATTTTTTCCTTTATTTTTATACTAAGAGTTTCGATGTTTTCTTCATCGTTTTTAATTATTTTCTTTTTTTTAGCCATTTTATCCCCTCTTTTTAAGTTTATCAGTTATTATATTTTTTATTTTCTTTTAAGATGTCTAAATTATCGCTATAATCTAAAGTATTTTGGATATTATTTTTTCATTATCCTGTGTAAAAAATGTTATTGTTTCTATTTCTATAATAATTTTATATAACTTTTCAATTAACGTTAAAACATACTTTTGAATTTTAAAACTACTTAACTTTTTCACAAACTACATTTCTTATAATATTGTATTTAATTTCTGATCCGCTACTTGTAACAATATTCTCCTGCCCAATAATTGAACCAATTTCAATAATCCGAAGTTTTTCTCTCCTATATTCAAAAAGTAATTCTTGATTAAGTTTTGATGTATTGCAAATTTCATAAAAAATTAATTTATCTTCAGTTTCATCTACTTTTGCTGTGACATTGCCAACAATTTCACCATTTTGATAGATAGCGTTCTCATCTCTCGTTGCAACCCATTCAACCTTTTTATGGGCTTCTTTTTTAAAAAAACCAAAGATTGTTTCTTTTACGTCTATTTGGTGAGTCCAAATCCAATTTATTAAATAAGCAAAAACAATAATTAAAACTAATGTCATAAAAATTTTAAATACAATTTCTATTTTCATATTGTTTCTCCTTATTATTTAAAAACATGACTTCACTTTTTTAAATCTTCTATATTAATTATACTACAAATCTTTTAAAAACCCCCTTTTTTTCATAAAACTTATTTAAAAACCCCCCTGCTCTTTTAATGCAACTATTCCGAAAAGTTTTATAGTATTTTTTATGTAGTTTATATAGGATGTTTATTTAGAAAATTATCTTCTATACCCTTCTCTGCTCTATAAGCTAGAAATGGTAAACTAAAACGCACCTAAGGTGGAAAATAAAAATGCACCCTTCTCCCTGTAGATATTTAAACTCGCCTTTTTATCTTATTTTAACTCTCTTAGTTACTTCCTGGCTTCCCCAGCTCCAAACAATTACTAAAATTCCTTTTGGAGCATTTTTAATTAAATATTCATTCATTGGAATTTTGGTTACTAGATAATCCCGTTCACTTGGCTTTAATTCTATTTCAGGCCAAGCGGCAGAAGAACTCGAGTATAAATAGCCTCCATCGTCATCTTTTACTGTCATCATAACACTACCTTTCCAAGTCTTATTTCCTTTATTAGTAGCGTAACACTGAGTTATATAGTAACCCGTTTCACTTGTAACCAAAATATCTTCTGAACTTAAAGTTAATTCAGATTGTTTTTTTCCATCCTCTCCGTCACCACCACCAAAAATAATAAAAGCAAAAATAATAATAACCCCTAAAAGAATCAAACAACCCATACCCTGCTTTTTTTGTTCCTTTTCTTTAATCTCTTTTTCTACTTTAACCTTTGCTTCTGCTCGTATTCTTTCCTCTTTTTCTATCCTGTTTTTCGTTTTAAGCTCTTCGTCTGAGGTATGTTTAAAAGCCTGGCCTTCGTTTTTCTTTTTTTTAATGTAGGGATTAGGTAGTGGCTCTTCACAATTTTCACAAAATCTGGCCTCTTTTTCATTTTCAAAACCACATGATGGACATTTTAATTTCATACTAATCAGTTTCCCATTATTTATTTCTTTTTTATTATCTTTCTATTATTTTCGCTATTAATTTAGTATAAATCGGAGGTTGAATATTAAAATCATGAAAAATTATTAACTTATATCTATCTATTAAAAGTCTCTCATAATCAATATTTTTATAAATATCTACCGGGTATTTTTTATTTGCTTCATCTAAAGCGCGATCTTCGGCTTCCTCTAGGAAGTTAACAACATTCTGACAAATAGAATCAGAAGGTAGTGAGATAGTATAAGTTGCTGGCACAGACATTGATTTATTGACATATCTATATTCCCCTGAGAACATATCTATTTCGTACCATTCTTCTGTTTCCCCTTTTACCCCAAAAATATCACCCTTTTTAGCTTGAACAATAATGGTACTAGAAGCACTTGGGCTAATTCGGATATTTGCTTTGTCCCCAATAATTTCAATAAATTGAATTGAATTTGCCTCTTGCGAAAGTTCATTTATTGTTTCACCTGTTTTTTTAATCTCCTTTTCAGCTTCTTTTAAATCCTCTTTATCTTTATATTCATATTCAGCATTTGGTTGAAGTTCAAGTGATTTCTTAGATAACCCACGGGCTTCAAGAATCCAAATTACATACCCGAGCTTTTCATATTTAGAAACTATGTTTTCTTGGTTGGTAATCCAGATGTCTTTTCCTTCTTGGTCTTTGAGAATATAAAGTGTGGCAAAAGAACAATTAAAAAAAATTACATTTAGGGAAAATACTAAACAGATAATAAATAATAGAAATTTAATATTTTTCATAATTTTAACCACCCCTTATTTTTAGTAGTCTTTTTTACTCGCCATTTATATCTTCAATCCTTCTGGATTTAATCCACTCTTTTATTATTTTTCTCCTCTTTTCTTCTTAGAAAATGATGGTTGGTCATTATTAGTTTGCTCAACCAAAATAACATCTTTCATTAAACCATTAATCAGTTTTCGATACATATCGGATGTATCGAAGTAATATTTTACTATAACTGTATCATAAAGAATATTACCCTGGCCCCTACACAACTGATCTGTTATACTTCTAGAGAATGATAAAAGACAGTCAGGTTCTATGTCTTTTAATGCATTTAAATAATAAGTATGTCTTGAAGATAATAAATCTTCAAAATTATCATTAACATTGAAAATATTATATTCAGTTAAACTATCCACACAAAAACGATTAAAGGCACTCACAATGTTATTTCCAATTTGATTTCCTTTGAAATATAATAAAATTTGTTGTCTTAACAAAAACATTTCAAAAACAATCCATTCCTTTAATATAATTTTTTTATCTTTTTTAATACCTAAGTTAAATTTCCAATTTGCCTCGATAAATTCCCAAGATTTATCATTTTCCTCAACTGTCTTAATGTGTTCATTTATAAGTGGTACAATAGAATGTTTTTGAAAATTTTGAGCTAACGTTTTACTAAATTGCGTAATAGTCATTTTTAATTTTTCCACTGAATATGTAACCTCTTAGTAAATTTTATATCAAATGTAAAGGCTTCGAACCGTCCCCTTGAAATTTAATCTTCATAAGAAATATCATCTTCTGCGGTGGCTTTATCGCCTTTATTAATCTCCTTTACTGAAACAGCAAGTTTGGTGTTTCCCAAACCAATAATATCTCCATCATGCAACTCAGTTTTTTGGGATATACGTTTATTATTAACAAAAGTGCCGTTTGTACTATCGAGATCTTTGATGAAACATGCTTTGTTTTCCCAATATAATAAAGCGTGTTTCCTCGAACAGAAGTCGTCATAGTTAATTCTTATAATCGCTTCGTTACTTCTACCTATTAGAATTGGAGTGTCAGATATAACGAAGTATTTATGCCCTTGCAATGGTCCCGAAACTACAAGAACGAAAACAAGTTTAGTCACATTACAACTCCTCTCTTCCAATTATCTAAAGTCCTTTTGTATTTTTCTTTCAGTTCACGTTGTTTATCTTTGGGGTATTGAGCTATCGCCTTCTCCAATAAATTTATGGCCATTTTTAAATTAGTATATTGTTTACCCAATTCTAAAGCCCTTTTTATATTTTCGCCTGGTAAACGATATTTTTTTAGCTGGTATTGGTCAATAGCATTTAGAAAAGCTCCCGCATCTTGATATCTTTTTTTAATGTTGGGCTCCAAAGCCATAAGAACAATATCATTTATTTCATCATCTAAATCTAAATTAAATTTCGATGGCGGTTCTGGTTTTTTATTCCTTGAAGCAATAATAGCGTTTTTCGGTTCATCCCCTTTTATACACTTATGTACCGCAGGTATTTTAAAAGGTGCTACACCTGTTAACATAATATAAAAAATAATACCTGCAGAAAAGACATCACTGGCGGGTGTTTCATAGCCCCAAAAACCCTCTGGTGGTAAATATGTTAGAGTCCCAGCCGCTTCCGTCATTCGTGTTATAGGATCAACATGCTTTACTAGGCCAAAGTCAGAAACCTTTGCAATAATTCTGTTAGTCATGCTGAGCATTATGTTTTGTGGCTTAACATCCCTATGTACGAGTGGTGGTTTTGATTTATGCAGTTGAGTTAATCCGCAACATATCCCTCTCTGCATCTCTATCGCCATATTAACAGGCAACCTAACAAGCTTTTTAATGTAATTTGAAAGAGTACCACCATTTACATATTCCATCGCAATATAACAGTATCTGTTTCCATTATGCTCAAAAGTATTTGCTTCATAAACTCTAACTACGTTTTCATGAGTAATCTTGGATAATATATATGCTTCATTAAACAATTCTGGCTCTTGTTCTTTGGGAATAATTCCTGGATGGAATATTTTTAGAACTTGTATACCTAAATACTTATGCCTAACCATATATACACTACCAAAAGTTCCTTTTCCCAAGAAGCTATCAATAGTATATGTATCTCTTATTTTTGTATGTTTAGGAAATAAAATAGATTCCGTCATTATATTTTTCTTATACCTGCATCACTTACTCTATCACCCACTTTTTCCTGCTCCTCAGATGGCATTAAGCTCCATAATTCTAACATTATGCTCTTCAAAGAATCCAAATCTTGACGCTGTAAAGCAATGCTTCCTTCTTCTATTAATTCTTCTGCTCTCCTCTGATTTGTAAATCTGCCTGGATCGTTCTTTATTTCCTGGAATGCAGAAACCCAAAAACCGGGTTGTCTGAATAATACAGCCCACCTAATGCCGAGTATTTCTTCAGTAATTGTCTTAAGGCGTTTAAGATCCTTATTATCAATCGCTTTTTTTGCTTCTTTTTCAAGGGTTTCTAATTGGTCTTTATCCTCGCCATTTCCATATTTATCGACAATATTTTTGCAATTACTAATAATTTCATTATATTGTTTTAATGTAATAGGCCAATTCAATAGATATTCTATAGAATCTAATCTTTGTTTTAATCCCTTAAGACGTCGAGCAGCTTTTTCTACAGCGTCAGGATCACCGCCTTTCGCTGCTTGAATATCATTTCTTATTTCATCTATTTCTTCATTCGCTTCCCCATCTGAAAACTCCTGCTCAATATTTTTATCATTTACGAGGTACACTTCATGTTTAAGTTTCTTAAGTCTACTCTCTTCTCCCTCGAGGTCTTTGGCAATGTGCTCCGGCTCTAATTTCGGTGATATTATATCAACTAATATCTTACTAAATTTCTGATCCAATAACGGACTAAAAGCTTCCGCGGTAACATTTCTTGACTGATCCACACTCACGATTATTTCTATCTCACTATTTTCGAGAAAAGTTCTTTTGATCTCGCTCCCTGTAATTTTTAATGTCCCAAGATGTCTATTTCTATCTGCAATGGTACTTTCACCTTCCCATACATGAATATTTATCACATTTTCATCTTCTCCGGGATTTACTGTTTTTGTAGTGCGATATACAATTCGCTCGCTTCTTGCTGGCAACGATATTCCTTTACTCAAATGCTTACTGAATGAGCCGTCTTCCAATTCTACGCCAATTGAACGTATAAGTGGCGGTTCAGCAACAGATATACCCTGTGTAATTGTAAAAGAATCTGGTTCAATAGGTATTTTATTCCCAAACTTATCAAAAAGAGATAGTTTAAATGTATTTAATTTTTTCTCACAAAGAAGGATATTGGTAAAGAAAGCGTTGTCTTTTGTTTCAATCAACCCGCTATCCCAATCACCGCTTGCGCTAATAATTTGAACACGTATACCTTTTGGTAAAGTTTCATTTTCTTTAGATGGAAAAATTTTACCCCCAACTGCAGCATCTATCTCTGTTGTCATAGGACTATATGCAAGCTTGATAAACGCCTTAGAATAATTCCTTTTTATCAACTCATCTGGCACAAATTGAGCTGCTGCAAAAATTGCAGCGCCCCATGCAACTACTGTTATGGGGTCAATTTTATGATCTATCGGAATATTAAACTTATCATTCAATCTATTACGTAAATACGGTATTTGCGTTGAGCCACCTACTAATATAAGTTGGTCGATATCACTGGGGGATAACCCTTGATTTTTTAAAACCTGCTCAAATAATTTAATTGCCTTTTCAATATATTTCTCAATTAGAAACTCAAATTGATTTTGCTTTATTGGAATAACAATATCAATTACTTTTTCGTCCCTATCCTTTATTATTTCACGAGGATGGACAATAATGCTCGCTTCATCTCGTACAGATAGTTCAATTTTTGCTTCTTCTGCAGCGTTTTTTAATACAGCATTTAACATTCGGTATTCTTCTAATCTTCCTAAATTCGGGAGATTATATTCTTTTATCAATACAGGATGAATTATGTTCTCAACAATTTTCCAATCAAAATCTTTACCCCCTAAATAATTATCACCGCAATGATCGACCACACTCAATCTGCCCTCTTTAGCAGACATAATTGCAACATCGAAAGTTCCACCCCCTAAATCAAATACAACCCAATATCCTTTTGGCATTTTTTCAAGAAAACCATATGCGACTGATGCAGCTATCGGTTCTTGTAAGAGTGGTGCATATTTAATGCCGGCAAGAGTGGCAGCTCTTTGTGTTGCTTCGCATTGAACTGTTTCAAAATTGCAGGGCACTGTAATGACCGCACAATTAATTTCTTCATCTTGAGAAAGCCTTGCTTTTGCCGTTACTTTGAGATCTTTTAATACTTCTGCTGACAGCTCCTCTGGTTTAAGTTTTTTATTACATAACACAAATTCTTTAATTTGCTGTGTACCCATCCACCTTTTAAACCCTCCAAC
>Ga0209979_1004667_pt1 | contig 11223 bp, 11 predicted proteins | sample AnhtaG_FD_183114 | JGI IMG/M metagenome (GOLD analysis project Ga0209979, IMG submission 183114) | Deep subsurface microbial communities from Anholt, Denmark to uncover new lineages of life (NeLLi) - Anholt_01485 metaG (SPAdes) (version 2) | ecosystem: Environmental > Aquatic > Marine > Oceanic...
AGGGGTCCCCAGGGGAACCAACAAATTAGAAGGGTTCTTTACTGCTGAGCCAGTTATGGTAACTACTCTTTCCAATAGCGGCCTACCCCACTTTATTGCTTCAGTAATGGCTACGGCTGTCCCCACATTATTCACTATCACGCCTACATCCATAGGAAGCCCAGGCCGCAAAGCCCCTCCATCGGAAGTCGCCCAGGGAACTTCTCTATTCAAAATAGCCTTAATGAGCATCTTCTCCCCACCCTGGGGATATTTAGTCTTAAGAGAGATTACCCTAATACCATCCTCATCTTTCAATTTATCTTTAAAAAGAGCTATGGCTTGGGGTTTGTTGTTTTCAATAGCTACATAGCCTGACTTTGCGCCTACAGCTTTCATAATTGCCTTCAAGCCATAGATACAATCATCCGCTCTTTCCAGCATAATACGATGGTCACTGGTTAAATAAGGCTCGCATTCACAACCATTTAAGATTATGGTGTCAATAGGTTTGTCTTTGGGAGGACTAAGCTTAACATGGGTAGGGAAAGCTGCTCCACCTAATCCTACTATTCCTGCCTCTCGGATTTTTCCCAGGATGTCTTCTGCCTTTAATGAAGAAATTTCAAGTTCCTTATTCTCTCTCTCCCAGGCTTCGCCTCCTCCATCGTCTTCATCCCTGATTTGCCCTTCCTCCTTACCATCTTCTCTTTTAATGACTATAGCAGTAACCCCACTTCCCACCGGATGAGGCATCTTCTCGATTGAGGTAACTTTTCCCGATATACTGGCATGAATAGGACTGGAGACAAAAGAATTACTGTCAGCGATCTTTTCTCCTTTCTTCACCCTATCTCCCCTTTTAACCAGCGGTTCACAAGGAGCACCAATATGTTGAGCAAGGGGAAGAATAACTTTAGCGGGAGGAGATACCCTTCTTATTCTTTGCTCTTCACTGAATTCCTTATTTTCTTTAAGATAGATTCCTTGCTTGAATGTCTTCATCTTTCCCTTTCCCTCTTTACCTTCTCCAGATATCCCTCTCCAGATACCTGCGAACCTTAAAAACCCTTAATCTAACACTTGCTGACTGAGCGACCCTATTCTAAAAACTAAAGAAATCTTATGGGACGGGTCGAGAAAGAGACCAATAGTGCTGGGACTGCAGGTAAAAAAAGAGCCTACATGATTAGTTTATATCACCTATGACACGATTATAGACTGGAAACTAAGGAATGTCAAACCAGGTGGGATAAACTTGGGGTGCTATTTGACTTTCGCATATAAGAAAGCATCATAATAACTTTTGCCAGTTTTTATAGCTTTTCTCATAACACCTTCTTTCTTGTAACCGCATTTAATGGCGACCTTTTCGCTTGCCTTATGGTGAACATTCATAATAATTTCAATTCTCCTTAGCTTTAATTCATCGAACCCAATTTTTTCTAATTTCTTGACTGTTTGAGTTGCGATTCCTTTTCCCCAATATGCTTGGTCAATGAAGTACGATATTTCGCCATTGAAAGTTCTATGTTGGTCAATCTTAATTCCACAACCACCAACAATTTCACCATCGCAAAGGACTGTGTAATTGTATGCAAAATTCTTACGCCTTCTTGAAGCATTTTGTTTCAAAAATTTGATTTCGTCTTTGATACTATCTAAAGGAATACGCATAAACTCAAAATTTGGATTTTTTATTATTTGATGAAATCTTTTTGCATCTGAAACTCTTTGGGGTCTTAGCTCTACTTTAGCCATAGATTGTAGTATCCGAATTTCAATAATTTCTGGTTTAACAGGGGGAGCAGGCAAAGCATCGTCGCTTTGCTCCTCAAACAGTATATTTTTCTTTATCCTCAACTCAAAGCTTCGTTAGGGTTGCTCCTATAAGGCTTCTTCAGAAAATATCCTTCGGTAGACCGTATAATTTCCTAGTTTCATCAAGGGTAATCTTTGCCTCAGGTGCCATCTCAAACAATTGGTTTAACTTCTGGCAAGCATAATCGTCACAATAGGCACAGTTCTTGATACCTTTCTCCTGAGCACACTTCCTTATTTCACAAACTTTACAGTGGCCGAAAAGCCGTCCATTCTCTGACAAACATCCATCACAGTTAATGTCTTCTGGCTTAATCTCTGCCTTGAATTCCTTGGACCACAGCTCAGCCACTTTCATCCTTTCATTGTGGTCATCTTTTTGCGTTGCCACGAATGCAGGGCACTCAGTACAGACTATTCCGCAAGAAGCAATCATCTTATCCATCTATCCCTCCTCATCAATTGAAATAAACTTTCGCTGCTGGAATATTCCCACCTCTATCTCATTATTCCTTTTCACTAAATTCTTTGCATATTCAAAACCCTCTCCTATGTCTGAGGAAGAGTGGGCATCCGAGCCAATGGATACTTTGCTTCCCTTATGTTTTGTATATCTTTCCAACAGTTTTTTATCAGGAGAGCATTCATTCAATCCCTTTCTTAATGGTGAAGTATTAATTTCTAAGGCAATATCAGATTTAGTTAGTTCACTCAAGATTTCATCTACTAAATTCCACTCATTATATGATTGTTTTAGGTATCGTTTGGGAAAGTCCAGATGCGCTAGAATATCAAACCCACCGAATTTTGTTGCTCTCAAAACTTCCCTGTAGTATTTCTTGAAAATCTCTTCTTTTGTAAACTTTTCCTCAAGTTCTTTTTGACCTATAATAAATCCCCCTAACCAATGAACTGAGCCAATCATTACATCAAAGTCTTTTCTTACCATTTCTTCAAATTCTTCTGGGTGTAAATGGGGCTCGCTAAACTCTAATCCCTTCAGGATATATAAAGTGCCTCCGAACTTATTTTTTGCTGAATCTATTGCCTCTGAAAATTTCTCAAAATTAAAATAACCATATCCACGATCTTTTGGATTCATATCAAAATGCTCTGTAAAACAGATATATTTTACACCTTTTCCAATTGCTGCCCGACACATAGCCACTAGACTATCTTTACCATCAATGGAAAATTTCGAATGAACGTGCATATCTGCAATAATCTCCAATTGTTTACCCCTAATCGTTATGCTTGATTATCTATAAAAAAACCACCCATCGCTGGTTCTATAGAAAAATCCTTTATTTGGAGATCGAACTTATTTCTAACCTTATAGAGTCTTACTAAGGTTTCTTCTATAGCTCTTTCCTCATCTAACACGTCCTCTTTTAATTCCTTATACTCCTCTTTCATATATCACTTTTCCCTTAGACAAAATTCTTTTACAAAAATGTTCTCTTACATCATCCAAATCGACTATATCAACCTCATCATCAACAACCATGGACACTTTACCATAATATTTGAAAAACTCTTTGGGTTTAATGCCATCGATTGCTATATCAATATCCTGAGCAGATTCAATATCCTCGAGACATGAACCGAATAATAGTACTTTTTTTGCTCCAAACTCCTTGCTAATACTAACAATCTTCTTTAATTCTGTCTCAAAAACTTCCTTTTCCATTGTTGTTTTACTCCTCATAACTCATAAACTAGCCTTGAGATAGACATAGAGAATTTTTCTAGAGATTTAGAAGACAATTATATGATAATCTTGCTGACTATTGAAAGATTAAGATAAATTTCAGTGGTTGTCAACTATGCGAAGCTTAGGATAAGGTGAGCCGTCGGTCTGGTTAGTCCGTTCCAAAGCCTCAGTTCATCCATAAAAGAGAGGCGCTTTACTGACTAGCCTGGGTAATGGTAATCCTCGAAAAGGCATCCCTCTTGTCTTCTTTGAAACCATTTCTGTAAAATCATCAACCGCCATCTCTTTTTGGCTTCTATCCTCTCGTGACCTCACAGTGAGTTGACCAGAGGTTTTCTCCTTTTCTCCCACAACAAGAAGATAGGGAATCCACTCCTTCTCTCCATTACGAATCTTTTTACCAACAGTATCATCGCGGTCGTCTATATCTACGCGAATACTTTGACACGAGATTCTATCGCAGATATCTATGGCAAAGGCAAGGTAAGTATCGGAAACGGGAATTATTCTCACCTGGGTAGGGGCCAGCCAGCCAGGGAACATGGGAGGAACGCCCCTTGTTTCATCAAGAGCAATATTCTCTAAAATGGCACAGAGAGTCCTCTCGATGCTTCCAAAACTGGAAGCGTGAATAATAACGGGACAGGGCCTCTTTCGGTCTTGCTCATCAATATAAGCAATATTGAATCTCTCACCGTCCTTTACATCCCACTGCACCGTGCTCACTTGAATATTGGATTTATCCTCGGCAATAAATTGATATTCGTTCTTGATTACGTAATAATGACTCATCTCTGGCATAAGTTTGAAAAATGCCGGAACTCCCATCTTTTTCCCAATACTAATCAGCCACTCTTTATTCTCCTCAAAGAAATCTATAGTGCCTTCCCAACCGAGTACCCAACGTTCTTTAGCAATGATGTCATTCATCAGGTCTGCGAACTTAAGGCATAAAGCCTCAAATTCCTTATGTGCCTCGGGCAGACTAGAACAAGCTGCGTGCATATCTGTCATTATAAAATTCCTCACTCGTTTAAGTCCACTTACCTCTCCTTCCTGTTCATTACGAAAGCAAGTAGTCTCCTCATACACTCTTAAAGGTGTCTGCTTATAGGTGAAGCGGACATTCTGCATGAAAGGAAAAGCCCCCGGGTCGGAAGCATAACGAAGATAACAGATACCCCTGCCTCCATCTACCTCGTAATCCCGTTCATGGAATTCTCCCATCAATTCGCCCACAACATTGTGGTCTCCCCGAATCAGCAGGGGATTCTTCATCTCAAAAGCTCCCCATTCCTGAGCCAACCTTGAAGCATAGTCAAGAATCAGCTTCTGAATCAGTACTCCTTTAGGATACCACTTGTAATGTCCTTTTTCAGAGACGTCACAGTAATCCACAAGTTGATGTCTTCGCATATAAACGATATGCTTGGGAGACTCTTCTAAAGATACGCCCTGCCTCAGCTCATTGGAAACGAACTGTTTTAACAGATTATATATAGGTGGGGTGTAGGAAAAAATCGGACATTCGGCGAAGTTTGCTGGAGTAACATCAAAGGTATTACCCTCCAAATCAGCCAGAATGAAACGGGTGAAAGCACTCGGTTTTCTTTTGGACTTTTCCTTCTGCGGAGCTCTTTCTTTCTCATCAGGAAAATACCTTCCACTCCACTCCGAGAGCGGATGTCCAAGGCAAGCCATTTCGAACGCTTTGTACCAACCAAATGGCGCCCGAATTACTTCAAGTGATTCTGCCAAACGTGAGTCTATTTCATCCAGAACTTTCAAAGCAATACGTGGAGTGCTGGGATTCTCAGTAAGATGAACATAAGGATAAAGGATTACCGTCTTTACCTTAAGCTGTTTAGCCCTTTTCAAAGTGTCAGCCGCCAACTGAGCCGCCAGCGAGAGCGGTGAAGCCGAATCTTCTCTTTCCACTGAGATAAAAATAACCAGGCATTCCCGCTCAATATTAACCTTGTGTCGCTCCGATAAAAGAGATTCGGCAGCTTGGGTGGCCTTTTCTTTGCTCTCGAAGCGAAAGTACTTTGTATGAATACCCAGGGTTCTCAAATCAACACCTCTTCCTTTATTCAGATTTACTTATTATCTATTATCCAAGCCCTACCCTTTCTTTAACCTTTTTCAAAGTTCTCTCTGCGGTGGGGCGGACTTTAGCTGCTCCCTCTCTAAATAAGAGGTCTATGTATTTTGGATCTCTTGTCAATTCCTGATAACGAGACTGCAGGGGACGCAAACCTTCAACAATTACTTCGGACAGCTTTTTCTTGAAATCTGCATAACCCTTTCCTTCAAAGTGCCTCTCTATCTCTGGCCTACTGAAACCGGTAAAAAGCTCATAGATAACCAAGAGATTATATATTCCAGGACGATTCTTATCAAAACCAATTTCACGCAGCGAATCTGTAGTAGCTCGTCCGATTTTAGAACGAATGATATCTGGTGAATCAAGTAAGTTGACTGCATGGGCTGACTTGGCCTCACTTTTACTCATCTTCTTGGTGGGGTCATCCAGTCCCATGATGCGGGCACCCACTTTAGGAATTAGTGGCTGCGGCACTTTGAAAGTCTCACCGTAGATTGAATTAAACCTTTGTGCAATATCTCGGGTAAGCTCCACATGCTGTTTCTGGTCCTCACCAACTGGCACCAGGTCTGTATCATAAAGCAGGATGTCGGCAGCCATCAGGGCCGGATAATCAAAAAGACCAACGCTCACCTCATCCTTTATCTTTTCTGACTTTTCTTTGAATTGTGTCATTCGCTTCATCCATCCTGTAGGAATGAAGCAATTGAGAATCCAGGCTAACTCAGCATGGGCACTAACCTGAGATTGTAAAAAAACTACCGACTTTTGAGGATCAATGCCTGCGGCAAAGAGAAGACCGGCTACCTCACGAATCTTTGTTTTCAAGATTTGAGGGTCCTGAGGTAAAGTTATAGCGTGCAGGTCAACAATACAAAAAATATTGTTAAACTCAGCCTGGGAGGCTACCCACTGCTTCATTGCCGCTAAATAGTTGCCAATATGAATATTGCCTGTTGGCTGGATACCAGAAAATACCTGTTTCTTCATCCTTGCTTCACTCCTTTCTCCCTGTAGATTCGTTTGTAAATATTCAGTAAAGCACGTGTACCACTGTCATTGCGAGGAGCGATAGCGACGTGGCAATCCCAAAAACTGAGATTGCTTCGGGATTTCATCCCTCGCAATGACACGGGGTTCACCGAGTATTTACGCTCGTTTTCAGATAGACTATGACAGTTTCCTAGTTCATCAAGAATACTACTCCCTATTTCAGCCTGGTACATTGAAAGACTAAAATAAATCTCCATGCTTGTCAACCTATAATGGCGAGATTGCTTCACTCCGTTGGCAATGACGTGGTTCACTAAGTTTTACCTCTTTGAAAACGTACTCCCGTATTTATCGAGATTTATTGGTAAGATTACGCACTACCACATCATCCCAATACTGACCTGATTGATGGTAAAGATATAAGGCAACTTTGGGCTCTGGAAATTCTGCAGATTTGAAGACAGTCTTTATCTCTCCGTTCACATATGCCTTGAACTCATCATCTATTACTTCAACCTTTACATGCAGATCTTGGCCAGGCTTATAGCCCAGTGCTCTTACTTCATGTCTGACGGCTCCCCAGCCTCTTGTTTTTCCTTCTGTCCAACAAACCTCAGCCCAATAGATATCATTACGAGAAGGGCGAACTACCAAGATAATACCATTGTCATCATTCTTTGCTCTAACTAAGAAACCGCCATCTTTTGCCTTGATGAAATCAGCCTCCAGACTATAGTCAGCCCAATCCAAATCGCCGATAGTGGAAAACCTGAAGATTCCCTTTGTAGCAGTGTATTTGCCGTCTATTATTTCCCAGTTACCCATCTCATTTCCAAATCCTTGAGCAATTCCATCCTCGAAATCTTCCTGTAGCAGTATCTCGCCGAAAGGGGTACTTACGCCTACACCTTTCCCTACGCAAAGAGTGGGAGAAAAATAAAAACCTACACCCAATAAAAAAACAGCCAATAGTTCTTTACTCTTAATTTTCATTGTCTCTCCTTAGTTCAAAGCTTCCTGCTAACATTCCCTACAACCTAATCCAAATCTCAGTACTTGTCAATCGGCTGGAGAGCCGATTTCCCGGTCATTTCTCTGTGTTACCTAAAAAACCATCTCCCAGAATCTCCCAAGTTGCCGGAGTTCTCTTGACCGAGGGCCAGGGTCTGGTAAGTTTAGTGAAAACTAGAAAGAATCTCAAGAGTGAGAGGAATTAAGAATATGTGGACCTGGTGCCTATACAAAGTGGGGATCTTCTTTTCCTGCTATCTTCCTTCCTTAATGGCTTGTTGGATCACTGAAAGGATAGCCGACTTTAATTTCTTCTTCCCCAGTGGCAAAGGTAAATTGTATAAGAAGGCTATCCTTCACAATCTATCAATGGTCTTGGGGGAGGCCAGGCAGAGCAGGCAGGTGCGAAAGATGGCCCATCGTTCCTATTATAACTTCGCCAGATACCTGCGAGAGTTTTTCTCACTGCCACGACTCAAAAAGCAAGACCTTCTTCGACTACTTGTTCCAGTGGGGCTAGAAAACCTTGATTACGCTCTTTCCAGAAAGAAAGGGGTCATTCTTTTGTCCATCCATTTTGGGAACTGGGAATGGGCAGGCATGGCTATATCTTTGTGTGGATATCCGGTGAATTTTCTGGTGCGAAAACATCAAAACCGATGGACAAACGAGCTTTTCTATCGAATAAGAAGAAAAAAGGGAGTAAGGGTTCTTTTTCTCGGTCAATTGAAAAAAGTAATAGAGTCCCTCAAAAGAAATGAGGTCCTGGCAATTCTGGCCGATGAGAATATCAAGGAAGGAATAGAAGTAAACTTCTTTGGCCAGGTAATTACTATTCCAGCCGGGCCTTTCAAACTGGCACGACACACAGAGGCACTGATTGCTCCTGCTTTCGACGTTAGGAGTAGATACCAGAAAGCAAACCAAAGGGGAATTATTGAAACCCCTATTGAAGTTGAAAAAAGCCTTCCGCAAGAACGTAGCATACAGAAGGCAGCTGAAAAATTCATGGAAGTGGTCCGCGATTATCTGTACTACTATCCAGACCATTGGGTTTTGGGAGAGTCCAAAATAGCGAAAAAAAAGAAGTCTAGCTAGTTGTGAAAATTCTGATGAAGTCAAAACCGTGCTCTTACCTTCTTCTTGCCGGAATCGATAATGATTAGCCTTTTCTGTGTGCGTCCAATTTGCCGGCAATGTTCAAAGCAAAGCTGTAAATAGGATTGGTGTATTCAAAGGATTTAAGGCATCGCCTGGTAATGGAAGAAAGAGAGTAAGCCTGATCTATCACCCATCTATAGCCTTCCTGCAGCTCGTCTGCCGTCATCAGCTTGGGACGAAACATTACATGAGTCCCATCTCCGTGAGACCAATCGGTTTCAATAATTCTTTGCTCGAGGAGGAGTCTTTGGTAGAGTCTGGTCTTGGGAGCAGGACTAAGAATAAAAAATATGGGTCGGTCGATTGAATTTTTCTCAATAAACTCTACTGTTCGAGGAAAAATAGAGACATCATCTTCATCGAATCCAAACATAAAGTATGCCAGTATGGCAATCCCGTGACCGTGTATCTTCTTGACAATTTCTTCATATCTCTTCACTTTGTTGAAGTTTTTATTTACTCCGTCCAAGCTTTTCTGGGACACGGACTCAAATCCCAAACCCATCCTTATGCATCCACCTTGAGCAGCCAGCTTTAAGAGCTCAGTATCATTGACTCTGGCCAAAGAGAAATTGCCAAACCACTTTTTTCGTAGAGGAATTAACTTCCTGAATAAGTCTTTGGCACGATCTGGGTTTCCCACCAGGTTATCGTCAGTAAAAGAGAAGTGACCTTTTTTCAAAGTTTTTATTTCTTTTATTACATCTTCAACCGGTCTTAAACGATAGCCCCTACCGAAAAGAGTAGGTATATAACAGAAATCGCAGCTAAAGGGGCAGCCTCGACTGGTCTCGACCATCTCGGCCGTGGTGAATCCTCTGTGTTTCACTAGATTCCTTCGAGGAAGAGGAAAGTTTTCCATCTTTACCGGAGTTTTTGATTGATAGAGTTTCCCTGCTGACCCTTTTTGAAAATCGCTAAGCAAATCCGGCCAAACCAGCTCTGCTTCTCCGATGACTACGCTGTCTGCATGACAAATAGCTTCCTCGGGCAGCATAGAAGCATGGGGACCTCCCATTACCACGAATTTACCTCTTTTTCTGAACTCATCAGCAGTTTTATAGGCTCTGTGTGCATCAGCAGTGAAATAGGTGAGACCGATAAGGTCAGCGTCACTTTCGTAATCTATCGACTCTGTCCTCTCATCGGTTATTCTAACTTCAATGTTGGGAGGAGTCAGAGCAGCTAGAATTGGGAGAGTCAAGGTTCGCAGGAATACTTGCCAGGGTCGGGTCCTCTTGTGAGTAACTCTCACCAGCTCGATTTTCATCTCCAGCTCCTCCTTTGCTGAATTGTTTTGTCTCCCTGATTTCTCTTGTCTAAAATCAATCAGCCTGAATATCTATGGATATCAACTACTACTTCCAGTCTTGGCCCAATGTAACACAATCACAAAACATCCCTAGAATTTCCAGACCGTTTTCTTTTCTTTTATCTCCTCCACAGGTCTCTATCCAGATACCTGTATTGCAGAGCCTCAGAGACATCAGACGAGTTTATTGTTTCCTTTTCTTTAAGGTCGGCAATGGTGCGGGCGATTTTAAGAACCTTGTGGTAGGCTCTGGCAGAAAGACGAAGCTCAGAGATGGCAGAACGAAGAAGCTCCTCTGCTTCTTTATCGCTACGGCAAAATTTGCGAATATGTTTAGGGTTCATCTGGGCATTACAGTATAGATTCATCTTTTTGAAGCGCTCAAGCTGGATATTGCGAGCCTTATTTGCCCTCTCCTTGATTCTAGCTGAGGGCTCGCCCTCTCCCTTTCCCAGGAGCTCTTCCTTTCTCACTGCTGCTACCTGAATATGGATGTCAATTCTGTCCAAGAGGGGTCCGGAAACTTTGTTTAGATGCTTCTGTATCTCCAAAGGAGTGCAGCTACATTCCCGCCTAGGGTCACCAAAGTAGCCACAAGGACAAGGATTCATAGCTGCTATAAGCATAAATCTGGAAGGATAAGTTATAGAGGTAAGGGCACGAGAAATAGTCACTACTCCATCTTCCAGAGGCTGGCGTAAAGATTCCAGCACATGACGAGAGAACTCAGAAAGCTCATCTAGAAAGAGAACTCCGTTATGAGAAAGGGACACCTCACCCGGACGAGGTATTCTTCCCCCTCCAATAAGTCCTGCCTCAGAGATAGTATGATGAGGAGAGCGGAAGGGACGAATGCCAACAAGAGCCTGACTACCCGAGAGAAACCCGGCCACACTGTGAAGTTTAGTAGTTTCGATAGCCTCATCCAGACTAAGGTCAGGCAAGATAGTGGGAACTCGACGAGCCAGCATGGTCTTCCCTGCCCCAGGGGGACCGAGCATCAGAATATTGTGCGAGCCAGCCGCTGCAATCTCTAAGGCTCTTTTTACATACTCCTGACCTTTAACCTCAGAGAAGTCCATCTCATAGGAAGAACTCTCTTTAAGCGCCTCTTTTAGATTATAT
>Ga0209979_1004669_pt1 | contig 11219 bp, 9 predicted proteins | sample AnhtaG_FD_183114 | JGI IMG/M metagenome (GOLD analysis project Ga0209979, IMG submission 183114) | Deep subsurface microbial communities from Anholt, Denmark to uncover new lineages of life (NeLLi) - Anholt_01485 metaG (SPAdes) (version 2) | ecosystem: Environmental > Aquatic > Marine > Oceanic >...
CGTCAAAGATGCGGCAGGCGATGATCGCTCCCCGATAGGAATCATACTGGGCGTCAAAAATAAGGGCTTTTAATGGCGCATCAGAGCTGCCATGAGGAGGGGGGATGTGTCTGACAATGGCGTCAAAAATATCGGAAATCCCGGTCCCCTCTTTGGCAGAGCACAAGATCGCCATTTCCGAATCAAGCCCAAGTTCATTCTCAATCTGTTGTTTGGTATTGTCTATATCCGCAGATATAAGGTCTATTTTGTTTATGACGGGAATGATAGTGAGGTCGTGCTCCATAGCCACATAAAGATTGGCCACGGTTTGGGCTTCCACACCCTGAGAGGCATCCACAACCAAAAGCACTCCTTCGCAGGCTGCCAAAGCACGGGAAACTTCATAGGAAAAATCCACATGGCCCGGGGTGTCGATCAAATTGAGTGAATATTCCTTGCTATCCTTATCGGTATAAGGCAGGGTTATTGTCTGGCTTTTTATAGTGATCCCACGCTCTCTCTCCAGATCCATGGTATCGAGTATCTGGTCCCTGAACTCCCTTTGAGAAACCAACCCGGAGGCTTGGATAAGCCGGTCTGCAAGAGTGGATTTCCCATGGTCGATGTGGGCGATTATGCTGAAGTTTCTGATGTTTGACATATTCCGTTCTCTTATGTGAGTTCAATCTGGATATTCTATCACAATAATTTCTGCCAGTTATCCTACTGGAGAATCGGTGGGGAGACGCTTATTTCTCCTTCGGCTTAAGCTCCCCCTCATCGAAAGTCTGTGATTCCCTCGAACTTGAATAAGTTGCCTATTTACTCCCTTCATCCCCTTGCTGTGACCTAAGTGCAATATAGATACTTGTAGGAGTTCTTGAATCATCTCGTTTGATTGTAAATGACTCGGGGTAATCCTCAATGAGCGATAAGAGACGTTTATGACCAAATGTTCGGGGATCGAACGCAGGATACAACCGATGAAGCACACTCCCCATTGCAGCCAGATTTATCCATTCTTCTTCCGTCGCAACCATCTCAAATGCTTTGAGAAGAAGAGGCATAGGATCAGCTATATCAGCTTTTTCTTTCTCTTTCGTTTTTTTCTTATTTCCCTTTGGTTCAGTCAAATTCTCACAATAAATAAATTGGTTGCATGCATTGGTGAAAGCTTCCGGAGTTTTTTTCTCTCCAACTCCAATGACGAAAAGCCCCTCCTCTCTGATTCTTGTTGCCAATCGCGTATAATCACTGTCACTAGAAACAATGCAAAAGCCATCAACATCGTTGCTATGAATTAGATCCATGGCATCTATTATCATTGCACTGTCTGTTGCATTCTTACCGACCGTATATCTGAATTGTTGAATCGGTTGAATAGCATACTTGTGGAGTGTTTTTTTCCAGCTATTCATATTTGTCGTGGTCCAATCTCCAAATATCCGTTTGATCGTTATTAGGCCGAATTTACTTACTTCAGCCAAGATCTGAGGAAGAAGCGATGCCTGAGCGTTGTCTCCATCAATTAGCACCGCGAATCTCTCTTGATTATTTAGTTTATCCATTTCACAAACCTCTCCTTATTGGTTCACGCGTAACAGATATTGTTCTGATGAAAAACTTTGTTAAATAAGATATTCATAGCCTCTCTATAATTGCCCCTGCCAACATAGCTGAATAGTAATCCTGAAGCCTTAGGTAAGTCAAGAAATATGCGCGTCCCGCAATCTTTTCATCAGCGATTTATGGGAATTAGCACGGAGGATCTTCTGCATCCTCATTTTAGATTTTTCTTTAAAGCCCTAAAGAACTGATTGGCATAGCTTCTTCTTTTCCCAGTATCATCTCTTTGTCCAGGCAGCTCAATGTGGAAGTTCACATCAATTCTTCTGGTTTCTTCCCTGATTATGACATTCATAAGTGGAGGCAAGAAACGAGGATCGGGATTCATTTTTGCCTCGGCATGGATGAGGCCGATCTCTTTTGTTGCATTCCTGACTATAAACTCAATTTCATCTATAGATCTTAGAGCCGCTGACCAGACATTATCAAAAGAAAAATTTTTATAGGATTGAGTTTTCTGGTAGATATCGATCGGGTCATTTTGATGCAAAGAGGCACAGCTTATCAAGACCAATAAAATGAATCCAAGACCTAAAGTTTTAAGCTTCACTTAAGTTCCGTCGGCCTGAACTGATCGATCCCTTTGCGCTGGAAGATTTCATGATAAATTCCTTTCTTTGATAGTTTTAAGATTAACTTCTCCTGACTATCTCTGTCAATTTGAGAGTTGGTCAGTCCATTGCTGCACAAATGAAAATATGTGCAGGATAATATGCACGGTTATCTTTGTTCCTCAATAAGGGATTGCTTAAAAAAACCGAGGATAAACCTGGCGGGACCGGACAGGATATATAAAAGAGCGATCAACAGGAAGCACAAGGGGTAGAGGATACAGGCACTGATAATAATGATTGCCGCCATGACAGTGAAGATGTTAGTTGTGCGGCGAAAATTGAAATGAAAGAGATTCTTGTATTTCAGATTGCTGATCATCAGCAGGGAAAGTGCAAAAACAAGAATCGCAAGGAAAAATGTTTGAATTCCGGCTTCAATGGGTTGGGGATGGTAGATGACAATCCCTGCCAGCAGCACAGAAGACGAGGGCACGGTTAAACCCAAATAATATTTTCGATCGTCAGTTATTCTGGGAAGGATCGTACAGTTGGCGAGGCGCAGGATGCCGGCTGCCAGAAATATAAAGCTTATGATTACGGCATGGCTGGCGGCAGTTTGCTGCAGGCCCCAAAAAAAGATGAGAAACGAAGTTGAGGCGCCAAAAGCAAAAGAATCCGCCAGGGTATCCAGCTCTTCCCCAAATTCCGACTGGGTATTGGTGGCACGGGCAATAATGCCGTCAATGGCGTCGAGCACAGCCGCCACGATAATAAACAAGGCTGCCAGCGAATATTTGCCTTGGATGGAAGCATGGATACTGAGGAATCCGGCAAATACATATGTGATTGTCATCAAATTTGGAAAAAGATAAATAATCTTTTTTTTATTCATGACTTTCTCTCGGCAATAGGGGTCTCTCCGGCTCTGACCTTCTGACCTAGACAGATTTTTATATCCACTGTTTTAGGGAGGAATATATCCACGCGGGAACCAAAAAAGATTATGCCTGTCCTTTGTCCTGCCCGGAGCTCGTCTTTTTCTTTGATGTAGGATTTTATGCGCCGCGCTATAGAGCCTGAGATCTGCTTGAAGTAGATATCCGTTCTGTCTCCTTCGATGTTAACAGATACATGGGCGTTTTTTTCACTGGCGGATTCTTTGTTGGCTGAAAAAAATCGCCCCGGATTCGTCGTGATCGACTGAACGGTCCCAGCGATAGGCGCCCGGGTTATATGGACATTAAAGATTGAAAGAAAAATGCTGACTCTGGTTGCCGGATAAGGAGATGATGCATCTTCTCCGAGATCTTGGATCTTGATGATTGTTCCGTCGGCAGGTGAAAAGATAAGATTATCATTTTGAGGTGTGTAACGGATTGGATCGCGGAAGAAAAAAGCCAACTTTAGTGCAAATATAAAAAGAGGTCCCCCTATCCATATCCAGCCGAAGCCGAATGCAGCTGCCGCCAGGATCAGAATAGGCAGAACAAACAGAAGTCCTTCTTTTGCCACTCTCATGAGAGGATTATTCTCAAGAACTCTCCAATTCTGATTTAGTATGGTTTAGATGATATTCCGCCCCGATCCCGTGAAATATTTTTGCGGCCTTCATTAAATATTCCTGGCGCTTACTCCCCTCTGCATGCCGCCCCATCTCATAATAGGCTGTGCCCTGCTCAAGAGGCATCACGAGGCGTTTGGCCACATCCAATCCCTTGGCCCATGCTTTCCAGGCCGGTTTCGGATTCCCGCTCAACCAGCTGAAGAGGCCCTCCCATATGAGATAGTTCGGCCTCCCTATTGCGAACACACGCGAATATTCAGCCAGAGTCTTGCACGCGTTCCGGGCCAACCGGATGAGCGGTTTCAATTGCTCCGCCGGAAGGTTCTGATTCGCTTCCCAGATCCGAAGAAAAGCTTCGACGACAGCGGTACTCGATATGACTCCGGCATATCTGGGATCAGAATGGGCAAAGAGAGCGAGAGTGGTCTCGGCCGTTCTTTGAGCCGCCTGCAGATCGTTTTGGTACACATGGGCCAGTGTCATTACCCCATACATCAAGAGTTTTTCAAAACGGTGCTCATCCGAGAGGTGCTCGAAATCGAGGGTGTTCAAGATGAGTTTGGCATTTTTGAACCGCCCTAGACGCACCTGGTTGTATGCCATGCCGAATAAGCCCCAACATTGATTCTGTATATCCCCTCTGCGCAGGGCAGATTTATAAAGGCTTTCGTACAACCTGGTGCTGTAGCCATATTCGCCCTGCAGGAAAGCAAGTGGGCCTAGGATCGACAAGGTGATCTCCCAACGCCGCCAGTCTCCTAGTCTGTTGAAAATTTCGATCGCCCTCTCTCCAAATGCCTCTACTTTTTTCCAGTTTCCGTTGCCTAGATAGTAGGAGGACGTCACCATGAGAGCGTAGCCCAGGGTATGATGCGGATCGACCTTGATAGCGACTTCCTGGGCCCTGCGGCTGTAGGTTTCCGCCAGAGAATGCAGCGAGACCACCCCTGCTCCAAGGCAAAGATTAGCGTATTCCCTAGCGAGCTCTGGAGAGGGACCGGCCAGCTCCGCCAGATTGATCGCGCACAGGACGGAATAGATCGCAAACATTTTTTCCTGGGTGTAATAATAGATTTCGGAGAGATGCTCATACACCCGGGCGGTCTCCAGCAGGATGTCTTTTTTCGCCTTCCTGCGGCCTACGAACATCGACGGCCACAGGCGATGGCAGATTTGAATGGAGGCTTGCCTAGCTAATCCCGCCATAAGTTTTATGCCTTTGGGAGGAAACGGCCGTTTAAGATGAGCCAGGGCCTTGTGCAGATGGTCCTGGCTGTCCGCCAGTCGTCCTAGTCCCAAGAGGGCTTCTCCCAGCTGCTGTTCCCAACGCGCGCGCTGTAAGGGTCCGCTGGGTGTTTCTTTGAGTGCATCAAGCTTGAGAGCCTCGGTCAACAGCGAATTGACTTCTTGATAGGCATATCCTCTTAAGGCCCGGTATGCGGCTTTTTCTAGGTATTTGATCTCTCTTTCAGATATTTTTGCCTCACGAAAATGCACCACCAACTGAATGGCAATCATCTCCGACTGATCTCCGTAAAGCTCTTCCAGCGCGGCCCCCACTTTTTCGTGGTGATAGATCCGTTCCGACTCATCCAGGTTGTTGTAGAGATAACGCTGGAACATAATATGCTGAAACCGGTATTTTGAGAGGCGGTTTTTGTTTATGCGTTGAATTCCTTCCGCTTTTATCAGATGAAGACGATGGTGCAGATCCTGACTGAACCGGCGCACCATCTCATCTGCATTCACTCCCTGCACGCGGGCAATCACCTCAGCTGTAAACACCTCGCCCTCCACACTCGCCAGGTCAAGGATTTCACGAAGCTCCGCTGGCAATTTTCCTATCCGCTCCGCTATGACCGCTTCCACCCGTGCCGGCAGCTTATCCCAATCCAGTCCTGGCCCCTCGATCCAGCGGTTGTGGGTATCAAGCACTAGGGCCATTCTTTCCTTCATGCTTTTTAAGAGTTCGATGGTAAACAGGGGAAGGCCTTTGGTCTGCTGGAACAGTGTGTCTCTAAAGCCTTTTCCCAACTGGTTCGGCTCGGTGTCTAAGTAGGCCTCCAAGAAATGACGGTCTCCTTTGTAACCGATCTCGACTTTAATGTCGTCGAAGGCTCTTTCAAACTCGTTAATGACCGGAATTAGAGGATGGCGCATTCCATCACGGCTAAACGATAAATCAGAAGGCCTGTAAGCGCCCAAGATCAACACCCTCGATCCTTCTATTCTGCGACCTAAATGAAACAACAGACTGATCGATCCTGTGTCCGCCCACTGTAGATCGTCAAGAACCAGCAGCAAAGGGTGTTCGCGTCCGATGGTCTGCAATACACGTGTGTATTGCTCAAAAATATCACTTTGCTGGAGGCTTAGTGCCACCTCATTTCTGGATTTACTCTGGATCATGTTCTGCAGTTTCTTTTTATACTTAGGTACCTCTGCATCAAAGCCTTTCAACCGTGAGACAAGAGCTTCAGCATTCACAAAAGAATCGATCAAATCAGGGCCCGATTCTGCGATCGCTCTTGTGGCGAGAGGCAGCAGGTTCCACAATCGGTAGGCATGTTTTCGGGATATTGCCCCGGCCGAATACTTGGTTTCAACATCTCCGGTGAGAAGATTCATGATCTCACGGAAAGGGTGGTAAGCGTCTCCGATTCCAGTGTGTGCGTTGCAATTGCCCAGGGCCACGATCAGATCTGAATGCTTCTCCTGGACACGCCGCGAAAATTCGTGAATAAGGGCCGTTTTGCCGCTCCCGGCATCTCCAACTATGAACGACATGCGTCCTTTCTTGTTGAGGGAACTTTCTAGGTGAATCCTTAATTTTTCCAGTTCATCTTCACGCGCCACAAATGTTTTAGGCTTTTCATACTGTAAAGAGTCCTCCTGGACCGTCAGGAACTTGGGCGTTCGAAGATAATCGGAAACCGTGGTGGAATGAATCCCTTTTTTTATGTCATCCAATTCTTGGGCTATAACTTCGATATTCTGATATCGCTCGTTCTGGTCATTTTTTAAACAACGAAGGATAAGTTTATTAAGTTCTGGTGAGAGACTATTGTTATATTGCTTCGGCTCAGGGGGCTCAGGTGATATGTGCTTGGTTACGATATTGAGGACCTCATCTCCTTCAAAAGGCATTTGCCCCGTAACCATCTCATATAAGATTATACCCAAGGAATAGATGTCGGAACGCTGGTCGACAAGGGCTCCTTCTCTCTGTTCGGGAGACATGTATCGGGGGGTGCCGATGGCGACACCGACATCGTTGATGTCCGATCCTCCAAGAGAACGGGCGATGCCAAAATCCATTATGCGAAGCGTCTCGTTTTTATCCATCATGATGTTTTGAGGTTTCAAGTCGCGATGGACAACGCCTAATTTATGGGCTTCGGCCAATCCCTCGCAGATCTGTTTAGCGATGAACAGGGCCTCCTTCTCGGTCAGCTTTCCCTTCCTCCGGATGATCGTCCTTAGTGTTTCACCGTCCACATATTCCATGATGATGTAATAGGCACCGGCTTCTTCTCCAAAATGATACAAACGGCATATGTTTTTGTGGGAGATCTTGCGAGCGAGTTTGAGTTCATTCCTGAAAAACTCGACCAGCTTTTCGTCGGTTGTAATCTTGGGACTTATCAGCTTTAAGGCGACCTCTTCATCAATTTTATTATCCAAAACTCTATATACTTGGCCCATTCCCCCAGCTCCCAAATGTTCAATTACTTCATAACGATCCGCAAATTTTGTGCCGCTTGAAAGCTTAAAGAGGGGAAAAATCATCCGCTGAGTCGAATCCGATTTTGTATCCTTGGTAGGGGTGAGCTTGATCCCACACTTAACACAGAGTCGTGAACCGGAAGGATATGTTGAATGGCAGAGCGGGCATTCCATGGTTTTTGGAGTTTGCTATCTTCCTAATAATAGTTTTTCAAAAAAGATGAGTCAAGCCGAGCTTTTTCACAACCGAATCGATGAATTTTTTTTCAAAGATCCCGGCATCAATTTCTTTCTCCAATCGTTCTTCCAAGCATGCCCATTCTTCAAGATCCAATTGTCCTTCGCGATACGACCGGCTGTACTCCCAGGCATAGGGGCTGTATCTTAGCCTTTTAAAATCGCAGTTCAGCATCAGGAGATTTATGAGACAGTTGGTATGCAAGGGGTGCTCGTCACCGGGTGAGATCAGACCTTTACCGAGGATTGTCTCATTATGTTTTTTAATGTTGTATTCCAGAGCACTGAAAGGGCGGACGAAACGGGGCATGTTTTTGGCTTGATTCCAGGTAAAATTAAAAAATTCCTTTTCGCTCTCCTCAAGAGGAATCTTGAAATACTTTTCAGGGAACCACTTTAAAGCCAGCATTAATAGGAAAAAAAGCCCGCGCGGAGGGAAAAACAGCAGATTGGGATTTTTATATTTGAGAAAGCCTGTCTGGACAGGGGAAAGGCCGAGAGCTATAAACGGAATCCGTTTTTCCATGGCGAGTTTAGCGGCAGTATAAAGGGTTATGATGATGCATTTAGGGCAAAGTGTGCGGACCATGGATCGGCCGGAAGGTCTGCGTTGTAGCCAGTATGAATATAGTTTTTTGTAGAAATCTATGCCGGGATTTTGCCACACATGTTCGACATTCAACCTATCGATGGTTTTTTGGATATTACGTTTGGCCACGGGGCTCATGAATGCCGTGTCGCAAGTGTATGCCAAAACCTTGAGATTATATTTCTCCTTCAGTACATAAAGGAGATAGGTGCTGTCTTTGCCTCCGCTTAGGCAGAGTAAACAATCGTATTCTCCCTTGCCCCGGTTATTTGCTATGAATTTTTCGAATTGGGATTTTAATCGAATCCTGTCATTTTTGATACTTTTATTCTTTCGATCAAAATATTTCTGCCATTTCAAGCAGTAGTTACAGACGTTGTCCTGGTTGTACTCTATGTCTGGGAATGTCTCGGGCAACAGACAGCGAGCACATTTTTTCAATTTAGCCCTCCGTATCGCTTTTGTAACTCAATTCTCGGCAGAGATTCTCTGTTTGTCTAACCGTTTCTGAAATATCCGGTAGCGCTTATACACTTTCCCCTGCATGGCCTCCATCTCTTTGCGGATCCGGGTATTTGTTTCGAGTTCGAGATGGCTGTCCATGTATGTGAAGCCGGCTTCCCGGGCTTTCTCGAACATCCTGTAACCCATGAGCACGTCTATGCCCCTTCCCCTGTGTTCCTTTTTAATGCCGCCCATTAGAAGATCAAGCTGCTGGGTTTGTTTCGCTTCCCGAAGAATATGTATGAAACCGAAGGGCAGAAGCTTTCCATTTGCTCTGCATATGCCTTCAGAAACGTTAGGGAGGGCAAGCACAAAACCCACAATCTCGTTTTCATATGAGACCAGTTGTACGAAACGTGGATCAAAAATGTTCAGGACTATCGGAGGCAAAGCGACCTCTTCATGGTCATCATGAGGCATATAACCGTAAAGATCATGGAAACTTTCGTTCATCAACCTTAGAACCTGTTTTATGTAAGGCCGGAGATCGCGTCTCTTGGAATAATCCAGGAGAAGGTATTTTCCTTTCTGGATCACTCTCTGATTGATTCTTTCATACAAGTCGGGCATTTTCCCGGGAATGGGAACCTTATACACAACATAGTCCACCTCTTTGTCATATCCCGCCTCAACCAAGAGTTCGACCAAGTATTTAAAGTTGCAGTTCGTCATTATGGATGGATTGTGCTCAAATCCCTCAACCAAAAGACCTTGAGGTTCCGGTGCGTCATCGGATAATCCTAAAGGACCGACAATTTTTTTCATGCTGCGTTTCCGTGCCCACTGTTCTGCATATCCCAGCAGGGTTTTAGCCGCTTCTGGATCGTTCTGGCATTCGAGATACGAGAATCTTGCGTTTTGTTCCCCGCGCAAGGCATTGTACTTGTGATGGATTCCCACCATGATGCGACCGACAGCCGTCGAGTTCCGGTAGGCCAGAACTAAGCTCGTTTGGTAAGTCCTCAGCGATGTGTTGATCCTGGAATTGAAATATCTTCGCTCCAACATACGGAACGGAGGCACCCATACCTTGTGGTCCCGATGCAAATCCTCCGGAAGCCTGATAAATCGTCTCAGTTCCCGTTTGCTTTCAACCGGCTTTATGAGGGTCTCCCCATTGTCTGGACAGAAAAGAGACTTCTTTAAGGTGCATTCTGTCCCTGCTTTGAATGATTTCATAGTCTCTACCATTTTGTCAAAAAAACGAAGCTCTGAGAGCCTCTACAAACATCGATCTCTTTCTTACACATGTTCTTACCTAAACGCAAAAACGGCTTTTTGTGTCGATGGCAATCCATAATAGACTTCTTGTGGTGTTTGATATTCTAATGATGCATGAGGCCTTTCGGTGTTATAAAAATCAAAATAATATGCCAGTCTTTCTCTCGCCTTCGATACGCTCCGATAATCATGAAGATAAACTTCCTCATACTTGACTGTCCGCCAAAGCCTCTCGACAAAGATGTTGTCATAGAGCCGACCCCGGCCGTCCATGCTGATTCGAATATCCTCTTCTTTCAAAGCATTAATAAAATCTTCGCTCGTATATTGCGGTCCTTGATCCGAGTTGAATATCTCAGGCTTTGAGATTAAAAGACCTCTCTTTAAAGCATCAATGCAAAAATCTCTTTCCAGTGTTATCGAAAGCTCCCAGGAGAGCACATAACGGCTGAACCAATCCATAACCACTACCAGATAAACAAACCCGTGAAGCAGCCGGATGTACGTGATATCGCTACACCAAGCCTGATCCGGATAATCGACTGTAACTCCTTTTAACAAATAAGGATACTTCTTATGCTCATCATTGGATTTACTAAGCCGAGGCTTGGGATAGATGGCATAAAGCCCCATCAGCCGCATAAGCCGTCTTATCCTTTTTTCGTTAACCCAATGTCCCTGACGACAAAGCCAGGCCGTCATCTTCGGCACCCCATAGAAAGGTGTTTTGGTGCACTGCTCATCAATCAGCCGCATCAGATCCTCATTATAAGAATCATCTTTCTCAGGCCTGTAATAATAGGATGATCGGTTCAATCCTAAAAGCTCACACTGTTTGGAAACCGCTATCATTTTATTTGCCGATTCCACTTCCTGTTTTTTGCCTTTTACAGAAGCCTTTGAGATTTTTTTTTAAGCCAGTCCAACTCCACCTTCAGCTGGCCGACCTGACGATAAAGCTCAGAGATCAGCTCCTCCTGATCTGTGTCCCTCTTCTTTCTTCGATCTGTAAAAAGATCCGGAAGCGTTTCCAGAAGCTGCTTTCTCCAATTGCGGATCTGGTTGGGATGAACACTAAATTCACTGGACAGTTCAGCCAATGTTTTCTCCCCTTTAGCAGCTTCCAAGGCGACTTTGGCTCGGAATGTGGCGTTGTAACTCTTTCGCATGTTGACCATTTTACCATACCTCCTTCAAGGTTATGGCAGGTCAAAAT
>Ga0209979_1004670_pt1 | contig 11218 bp, 8 predicted proteins | sample AnhtaG_FD_183114 | JGI IMG/M metagenome (GOLD analysis project Ga0209979, IMG submission 183114) | Deep subsurface microbial communities from Anholt, Denmark to uncover new lineages of life (NeLLi) - Anholt_01485 metaG (SPAdes) (version 2) | ecosystem: Environmental > Aquatic > Marine > Oceanic >...
TTACCGGATAAGCCTGACTTCCTTTTATACCGTTTGTTAGGAGGCCTGACTGAAGCAATAAATACCTGTTTTTGGCTTCACAAGGATTTGCTGCGGAGAAGCTTATGGTAAAACCCCGAAGTTTGAGTGATTAAAGCTTGACAAACAGCAGTGGGACGGTTCCAATAGTATTGAGGCCGGGGCGATTAGCTCAGTTGGTTAGAGCGCACGGATCACACCCGTGAGGTCACTGGTTCGAATCCAGTATCGCCCAATCATAAAGCTTATCTGAATCCTGCGTTATGGGCACAGCGGCGGCAGATGCAAACTTGGGCGGTACGCGGCGCCGGCAAGTGGTTCTACTGAAGTGAAGGTGGGGCAATACGATGGTTTTGATGCGAAACAAAAACCGCCTGAACAGAATACACAAGATTAGTGTTGGAAGAACTGCCATCGCAGTTGTGTTGTGCATCGGCATTTTCGCTCCAACGCTGCGGTCTGCGGCAGTGAGCAAGGCTGAATCCGTGGTCTGGCTGGAAGCCGAACAATTCAAAAACTGCGGGGGGTGGTCTAATGATTGCCAGTTCGTGGATTTGATGGGCTCGCCGTATCTTCTGGCTTCCGGCCTTGGCAAACCTGTCGCCGATGCGACTACTACCGCTCATATTCCAGGGAGCGGAAAATACCGCCTCTGGGTAAGGTGCAGAGATTGGCTTCGGCCTCATTCACCGGGTCGATTCGAGGTTTATGTCGGGGGCAAGGTCTCACCTGTTACATTCGGAAGCGCGGCCGGTGATTCATGGAACTGGGTGGACGGCGGAACGTTCGAGCTGGAAAGAGGTAATGTGCAGATTCGACTGCACGATTTGACCGGCTGGTGGGGACGGTGCGATGCCATTGTTCTTGCCGGCGCGGGCTTTAGAGCTTCGGATGATTTGGCCGGCCTGAGCAGGCAGCGTGAAGAGTACGGCGGCGTGAGCGGTGAGGTTTTGGATATGGGCGAGTTTGAGGTTGTGGTTGTGGGTGGGGGACCGGCCGGCTGCGGCGCCGCAGTTGCGGCGGCTCGGCATGGGTGCAAAGTTGCATTTATCCAGGACAGAGGCGTTCTCGGCGGCAATGCATCCTCGGAGATCGCAATCCCACCGATGGGCTACATTGGCAGGCCGCCCGACAGGGTCAATGTTACCGGGCTGGTGGAAGAATTCTTCCCCCGACAGAGGTGGCAAAACTTTGCAGACTCTGAAAAGATTGAATCCGTTGTTCGCAAAGAAGAAAACATTTCCCTGTTTCTGAACACGCGAGCCACCGGCGTTGAAAAGGCCTGCGAAGACCGGGTCAAATCAGTAATTGCTCTGGATGTTCACAGCGGTCGACGTATGAGGTTCTGTGCCCCGCTGTTTATCGACTGCACGGGGCACGGCTGGGTAGGTTATTACGCCGGCGCCCAATATCGTATGGGTCAGGAAGGGCGTTCGGAATTCAACGAATCGCTGGCCCCGGTCAAGCCGGGCAGCCGCACGATGGGCAACAACCTTTACAACGCCGCGTTCAAGACGCACGACAAGGCAGTGCGGTTCGAATGTCCGGACTGGGCTTACAAATGGACCAAGCCCGACGATTTTGAGCCGTTGGATTCGCACGAGCGCCTCAGAGAAGTCAGACGACCGCCCAACTTTGATATGCCGTCTCGCGGCAAAGGACGCAACCCCGGCAGCGATATAAACGGCGGGGCTTACCGCACATGGTGGGTGGAATACGGGGGTGCGCTTAACGTTATTGAAGATGCGGAGAAAATACGCGATGAGTTATTTCGCATAAATATAGGGCTGTGGAACTATGCCAAGAACCACAACCCGAAGACAATCGAGGCCAACCGTAACAGGGAGCTCGTCTGGCTCACCTTTGTTATGGGTGTTCGGGAAAGCAGGCGGCTGGTTGGTGACTATATCATGACTCAGCATGACTTTGATGAGCAGATTATGCACGAAGATACCGTTGCCTTTACCGACTGGGGAATTGATGTGCACCATCCGGAGGGCTTCTGGGTCGAAGGAAATGACTGCATTCACGTCTATAAGGGCAGGCGAACGTGCATACCATACCGGACTTTATATTCGAAGAACGTTGTTAATCTCTTTATGGCCGGCCGGTGCCATTGCGCTACTCACATTGCAATGGGGGCAACAAGGGTGATGCGCCCGGTGTGCATGATGGGCCAGGCAGCAGGTACGGCGGCGGCAATCGCAGTAAGACACGGGACGACGCCTCGTGGGGTTTACCAGAATCACATTAAGGAACTGCAGCAAGCGTTGTTAAAAGACGGCTGCTTTCTACCGGGCGTCAGGAATAGAGACGGCAATGACCTTGCTTTGGGTGCCAAAGTGACAGCGTCGAGTTTCATCGAAGGGATGGAGCCGGAAAAAGTCAACAACGGCTGGAACCGCGTGGTCGGCGAAGAGCGAAACGCCTGGGCCCCCGATCCCAATGCCTCGCTGGGCCAGTGGATTCAGCTCGAGCTTGAACAACCGTCTCTGATCAACGACGTCCACGTGAGCTTCGAGGACACCGAAGATCTGGCGGTTGACTTTGCCGTAGAGGCAAGGGTCGCAGATTCATGGAAAAAGGTTGTGGAAATCAGCGACAATCAATTACGCCGACGGGTCATAAGTTTCGAGGCTGTAAAAACCGACAAAGTCCGCCTTGTTGTAACGAAGACCTCGACCAGGTTCGCGATGTGTGAAGTCCGCTTGTATAACGAGCCGGGCGACAGTAAGAAAAAGTCTACGTATCATAATCGGCGGTGATGATATTTTTCAAAATATGGATAGAACCGACCGCAAGTTCGAGTAATATATACAGCATTGCGATTCGAGCTGAGAACGGTTGAGCAAACGGGTTTTCGGTAAAGAGTAAAAACCGAAAACTTACTTACGCAGGAATTTTCTGAAAGGACTTGTCATGTGCCGAAAAACGATTTTAGCAGCAACGGTCTTGGAGCTTTTTCTGTTTGGCGTCTGCCCTTCTTTTGCGAAATCACATCTTCTCTCGAAATCAAGTACATTTGAGCATGTGCTTGTTTTCGGTGAGTCGGACAAATTCGCTGCCTGGCCCGCGAATAACGGCGTGTGGAGCTGGGACGGCAAAGAGATACTTGTCGGTTTTACTTACGGCGGTTACAAAGTCAAAAAAAGTCATGACATTGAGAAGCCGCAGTTTAATGTTCTGGGCAGGAGTACCGACGGCGGGCTGACGTGGAAGATTGAGGACCCGGAGAACTTTTCCGGTGATGATGTGGAGGCCAAGCCGTCACCGGGCGGGATTAATTTTAGCCATCCGGATTTTGCAATGAGGGTTGGCGGCAAAGAGTTCTTTATTTCATACGACCGGGGCAAAAGCTGGCAGGGGCCTTATCTGTTTGGAGACTTTGGTCTTCCCAAGTCAGAATTGACGGAGATAACCTCCCGGACGGACTATATTGTCAACGGTCCGAAAGATTGCTTCATCTTTACAGCGGTAAGAAAGCCCGACAAGTTCGGGACGGACAGAGCATTTTGCATGCGTACAACCGACGGTGGAAAGACTTTCAAATTCGTATCGTGGATAGTAGCGCCGGAGGACCCCTATCGTGCGGTGATGCCTTCGACGGTGAGATTATCCGGCAATAAGCTTGTCACCGCGATAAGACGCAGGGCACACCCAAAAGATGAGTGCTGGGTGGACGCATATGTTTCGAATGATAACGGGAAGAGCTGGAAGTTTTTGAGCAGAGTTGGTGGGGCCGGCAACTGGAACGGCAATCCGCCTGCTCTTGCCAGGCTCACAGACGGGTGTCTTTGCTGTGTCTATGGTAATCGTACAGAGCGCAGGATGTACGCGGGAATCAGTGACGACCAAGGGGCCACCTGGGGCGAGCGTATTATCCTTCGGGATGATTTCCGAGAGGATACCGAGCAGGACTTAGGATATCCGCGGCTTGTGCAGCGGGCCGACGGCGCACTGGTGGCAATGTATTACTGGGCGACGAAAGAGCGCCCGCAGCAGCACATAGCGGCTACAATCTGGAAACAGGCCCAATAAGCGCTGCCCGAAACAGGCACAACGCCGTGCCGGCGACCGGGCGAATTGAGCCTGGACTGAGAGTATCGCATTGAAAAGGCCATTTACAAAGCAGGGGCGGTCCGCGAACCGCCCCTGCTTGTTGGGCTGCGTTGTGAAGAAATCCTCGAGAGTTTTTTTCAATTGTCTGGGTGGATTGTACTGATGGTTCGTTCAAAGCGTTGCGACAGTTTAGCGTGTTTTTTTTTGAGAAAGTATTTTGGGAGGTTGACAAAGATTTGGGTTTGGCGTAGTATGCTCCGGCAGTGGTTTTTAATGAAAATCTGCTGCCGGGAAGGGTAAGTGTGAAGGTTTTAGCTTGTATTCCTGCTCGTTACGGTTCCACGCGATTCGCCGGTAAAGTTCTCGCCAAAGATACGGGCAAATTCCTTATCCAGCACACATACGAGCGCGCCTGCGAGGCTGGTCTGCTTGAGAAGATAATAATAGCGACCGACGACCAAAAGGTCTCTGAGGCCTGTAAATCATTTGGGGCGGAATGTGTGCTGACCTCGCCGGAGCACCAGAGCGGCACAGACCGGATTGCTGAGGCGGTCGCCGATATTGACGTCGATGTCGTGGTAAACCTGCAGGCTGATGAGCCTGAGATTGACCCGGCCAATATCGATTATCTGGCTGAGCTGTTGATAAAGAATCCGGACTATCCAATGGCGACGCTGGCTGCTGAATTCAAAACGGCCGAACAGATTGCCGACCCGAATATCGTGAAGGTCGTTTTGGATTGCAAGGGCGGGGCGATTTATTTTTCGCGGTCTGCGATTCCGTATGACAGAGAAAAGGCTGGTGTTGGGCAGGTCGGGCAATATTTACGGCATCTTGGTATCTACGCGTACCGGAAGGAATTTCTGCTGAAGATCACGAAGCTGCCGCAGACGCCTCTGGAGAAGCTGGAAAAACTTGAGCAGTTGCGGGCGATTGAGAACGGCTACTCAATCCTGGTCGGTAAGGTTGAACATACGTGCGATGGGATAGATACGCCGGAGCAGTATGACGCGTTTGTGAAAAGATGTAAAAAAGGACGAATGGATTGATGTGAAATCCGAAATAAATTGAATGACGTTTTGACGATTCGATATTTGAGTTTGGAATTTGTTGTTAGCAGGGTAAAGGTGGTTTATGTCGAAAGACAGGGATTTATTGGCTTCTATTAGTGATACTTCAACAGAGAGTGAGTTTTTCTCTCCGGTGCCGTCCGGCTATAAAAAGGGTAACACCCGGTATTGTTTCGTCCTGGGCACCGTGATGAGCGGGCTGGGCAAGGGGATATTCTCGTCGTGTCTGGCCAAGCTGATGCAGGACAAGGGGCTGAAAGTTGCGCCGATTAAGCTGGAGGGGTATTTGAATATTGATTCGGGGACGCTAAATCCGTTTCGGCACGGCGAGGTGTTTGTGCTGGATGACGGTATGGAAACCGATATGGATCTGGGCACATACGAGCGGATGCTTAATCAGGATTTAAGCAGGGCAAATTTCGCCACAAGCGGTCAGATATTCAGCTCGGTACTGCACAAAGAACGGCACGGCGATTACTTAGGCAGAGACGTGCAGATGATTCCGCACGTTACCGGCGAGGTAAAATTAAAACTTCGCCAGTTGGCAGCCGAGAGCGGCGCGGATATGGTATTTGTCGAGATTGGGGGCACGGTCGGCGATTTGGAAAACGCCTATTTTATCGAGGCGATGCGTGAGCTGGCTTATGAAGAAGGGCCTAATAGCTGCTGCTTTGTGGCCCTGACGTATATACTGGAGCCGAAAACGTTGGGCGAGCAGAAATCAAAGGCCGCACAATTAGGCATCAAGCAGCTTCTGGAGTGCGGTGTTCAGCCGGATATTATCGCCTGCCGGGCGGCCAATCCGGTCAGTGAGAAGGTGCGGCAGAAGATAAGTGTGTACAGTAATGTCCCGATTGAAAGGGTCATAAGTCTTCCCGATTCGGCGAGTATCTATATGATACCGGCAATGCTAAGAGAGGCCGGTCTGGATTTTGCGGTTTTGAGACTACTGAAAATCGAGGACAGAATTAACCTGCGGCACGAGCGGAAGTCCTGGGCACAATGGTGTGATTTTACCGACAAGATCGGCGCGGCCACTCACGAAATAACTATTGGCATTACCGGTAAATATACGTCGGTACGTGACAGCTATGCCTCAATAATTAATGCCCTCGAACACGCAGGCATCGCCCTTGGCTGCAAAGTGAAAATCAAATGGATAGAAACAACGGGCATCACTGATGAGACGGTGGCCGAGCATCTTAATGCTGTTGACGGGATTATCGTGCCCGGCGGATTCGGCACGCGCGGCGCCGAAGGTAAAATTGCCTGTTCAAAATATGCCAGGGAGAGCAATCTGCCTTATCTTGGGTTATGCTTTGGCTTTCAAATGGCCGTGGTAGAATTTGCTCGGAACGTTTGCGGGCTCAGAGAAGCCAACAGCACCGAGATTGAGCCGGACTGTCCCGAGCCGGTAATCGATACACTTCCGGAGCAGAAAAAGATAGAAGGCCTCGGCGGAAATATGCGTCTCGGCGGAAGTGATATAGAATTAAAACCGCAGACGTTGGCCTGGAAACTCTTCGGCAAAACCGGTTCGGTCAGGATGCGGTTCAGACATCGCTACGAGGTTGACCCGCGTTATATTGAGCAGCTTGAAAAAGGCGGTCTGGTTTTTTCGGGGAAAGCGCCGAATCAGCCGATTATGCAGATTCTGGAGATTCCGTCCCATCCATTCTTTGTGGGGACCCAGGCACACCCTTGCCTGACTTCGCGCCCATTGAAGCCCCAACCTATGTTTGTAGGGCTTGTGGCTGCGGCAATGCAAAAACACTACGCAGCCGAAAAACTGCCGGACTGCGTAGAGACGGCGACGAAAGTCCGCGGTCGCAGCAGTTAAGGCGGGCTATATAGCTTCAGAAGGCACCCGTTTTTTTAGTTCTTCGAATTCTTTTTCAAGTTGTTCTATTTGTGCTTTGAGGGCCTCGTTTTCCTTTTGCAGTTTTGCGTTTTCTTCAATAATGTTCGCCAAAACATCGTCCATAAGGTTTCGAACGGTTTGCGCTGACACTTCTTCTAAAGCTTTTTTATCCTGCAGGCACTTGTTAAGCAGTTCTTTTTGCTTTTTCATTGCGTTGGCATGCATCCTTTCTTGTTGTTCGATCTGTTTTTTAAGCTGCATATTTTCAACTGCTACGAGTCTGCTCTTTTTTGTAGCCAACTTTGTATCCGTTAGATTTTGCTCTTCTTCGCAGCTTGCAATGAACATAATGGCAACAACAACACCAACTGCTAAAACGAGTGTTTTTTGTCTTGGTTTTCCCATCTTTTTACCCTTTCGAATTAAGCCATTTTTTCAAAAACCAATAGAACATGGCCTCTACTATATCAATAGCCGGCCTGCTGTCAAGGCCCCGGTTATTCAAAAAGCACTTTCAATTTTTCTTTATCGGCCGGGTCGATTTGGGCGGGGTCCGTCCACACGGCCAAATCGAGGCTTTTCCTGCAGTGACAGTCGTCACTAACAAGCTCATCCTCGCCGGGCGGATTTTGTAAAACAGCGTTGATGAGTTTGAGGCAACTGTCGGTTGCCATCTGCAGATTTGCGGTTATTTCTTTGAGCAGAGTTTGCTTGTCGTGGCTGGCCTGGTGTGGCCGCCAGCAGTCGTAATCGCTCGGCAATGCGATCAGTGCATAGCAAATCTGGGCTTCTCTGGCGAGCTTTGCCTCGGGCATAGCGGTCATACCAATCAGGTCACCGCCGGCAGCGCGGTGCATAAGCGACTCGGCCCGTGTGGAAAACTGCGGCCCTTCCATACATATATAGGTACCCTTTGGATGCGTCCTGACATCAATGTGCCTGGCAGTGTCCAGAAGTATTTTTCGGACACGCCCGCAGCAAGGCTCAGCCATTTCGCAGTGCACCGCTCCAAGACCGCTAAAGAAGCTGTTTGTCCGCCTGAATGTCTTATCAATAAACTGGTCAACCACTACCAAATCGCCGGGAGCAATTTGGTCGCGAAGCGACCCGACCGCACCGCTGCTTATCAGAGTGCGAACGCCGAGTTTCTTCAAGGCAAAAATATTTGCGGCAAACGGGACCCGGCTCGGCGAGAGTTTGTGGCCTTTGCCGTGACGATTTAGAAATGCGATTTTGTTTTGACCAAGAGTACCGACACAAACAGGGGCGCTGGTTTTGCCGAAGGGCGTTTCGATATCGTGCGAGACTGCGTCAATCAAGCGCTCGGCCAGCGCATCGGCCAAACCCGTGCCGCCTATGATACCAATCAGTTGTTCAGGCATTCGGTAAGCTCCTTGCACCAAAAAGGTATTTCTACAAGACGATTTTTTGCCGGGCCGTGTCGAACGTCGCGACCTTGCCCTGGTGTAAACCAAGCATGCCCATTTGCAATGCGGTTTGCACGTGGTAGGCCAGATCCATCGGGCTGAGCGTTTCCTGCTGACGGGAGCGGCAGCAGGCGAGGAATTTGCGCCAGTATTCAACAAAGTCCTCGCCGTGTTCGATGTCAAAACGCTGGGGTTTTTTATTTGAGCCTTTGGCGGGGATGAAGACAATCTGCTTTGCTTCAACAGTGAGGCTGCCTTGCCATCCGCGAATCACGGGGATTCGTTTTCCGGAGCCCCGCTTTGGCGTGGCCTGATTGTTATTGCCCTGAGTTCCGAGTACGGCAACCGTGATTTTTTCGGGGTAATCGATGAGCATATTGAAGGTATCTGGAACCTCGCGGTCCTCGTAGCGGAACTTACCGCCGGTTGCCACGACCTTGCTGGGCGTAGAGACGCCTAATATGCTCACCACAGGTGTCAGAGAATGCGGAAACAAGTCTGTGGAAGGCCCGCCGGCGTAGTCCTCGTACATTCGCCAACGGAAGAAGCGGCTGACATCGAAGGGGCGTTTGGGCGCATCTCCGAGAAAGGCTTCCCAGTTGAGGTCGTTGCCTGGTTTGGCGTCGGCGTCGTCAATGGGCATGCCTCGCTCGCCCCAGTCTCCGACGCGGAAGAAGCCGCACTCGGCGTGGATGGGTTGACCGATGAGGCCGTCCTGCACGAGCCTTTTCATCTGGTGCCAGGCCGAGTCGGACATACCCTGTGTGCCGAGCTGGAAGATGCGGCCGGTCTTTTTCACCTCCGCGGCCAGTTGCCTTGTCAACTCGAACTGGCGCCAGTGGGTGACAGGCTTTTCGCAATAAACGTCCTTGCCCGCCCGGACGGCGTCAATGGCCTGATAGCCATGGTGATGGTCGGGGGTCGAGATGCAAACGATATCGACGTTCGGGTCGGCGAGCAGTTCGCGATAATCGGTGTAGCGTTTAGCGCTGGCATTGTAGTTTTGTGCGGCTTTGTCCATCCGAGGCCGATAGACGTCACAGACGGCCACGATGTCGACCGGCTCGTTCGCCTGGGTCTTTAGCCAATGGACGGTTTTGAGGTGGGCGTTGCTGCGGCCACCGCAGCCTATGAAGCCGATGCCGAGGCGCTCATTGGCGCCCGGTGTCTTGCCGGTGACACGCTGCGTCGATGCGGCTGCGATGGCCGCTGCGGCAGCGCCGGCGGTGCGAATGAACTGGCGACGGGTCAGAGTATCGGCATTATTTTCTCGTTGTTTGTGATACATTCTTTTTCTCCTCATCCCAAATCAAGCAGTTGCTTTAAGTATTCGACCATGTTGGCCAGCCGGTCAAGCGTCAGGAACAGTATGGACAAGATTGCGATGAACCACATTGCAGGCTTAATGTCCTTTGCCTTACCTGATACCATTTTTATAAGGGTAAAAGAGATGAAGCCGAAAGCCAGTCCTGTACTGATACTGTAACTTAAGGCGATCATCACCATTATGATAAACGCCGGGAACGCCTCTTCCAAGTTCATAAAATTTATTCTTCTAACTTCTCTCATCATAAACAGCCCGACCATAATAAGGGCCGGCGCCGTTGCGTATAATGGCACTATCGCCACAATTGGCACAAACAATAGTGCCAGCAGGAACAAAACGCCCGTAACGACGGAAGTTAAGCCTGTTCGGCCACCCTGCTCGATTCCCGCTGCTGATTCAGCGTACGTGGTGACAGTAGATGTCCCCAACAGAGCACCTATTACAGTTGCGACAGCGTCAATTCCCAGCAAACGGTCGAGTCCCTTTATTTTATTATTCTCATCGAGCATATTTGCCTGATAACAGCAGGCTACGAGCGTTCCGACACTGTCGAACATATCAATAAAGGTCAAGGTGAAAATGCTTGCGAAGAAGCCCCATTTCAGAGCGCTGAGGATATCAAGCTCGAAGGCAATGGCGCTGATGTCAAGATGGGAAGAAATAACCTGGTGAGGCAGCTCTATTTTTTTGCAGATTGCCGCCAATACCGTAGAGGCAACGATGCCAACGAGAAGAGCACCGGTTACTTTTCTTATTTCCAGGTAAAGCATCACGAGCAGTCCGAGAAGGCCGATGAGAACTGTCAGTGTCAGCGGTCCTGCTGAGACAAACGTAATTTCATCTTTGACAATAACGCCGAGGTTTTTCAGGCCTATAAAGGTAATAAACAGACCGATGCCGACGGCAATAGCACAGACAAGAGATTTTGGTATTGCTTCTACAATTCTTTTTCTCAGTCCCAACGCAGTCAATATCAAAAAGAGCAGTCCCGAAATAAACACCACGCCCAAGGCGGTTTGCCAGTTCATTTTCCCGGATACGACGAGATAGGCAAAGAAGCTGTTAAGCCCTAATCCCGGTGCCATAGCGATTGGGGCGTTGGCCAATATTCCAGTCATGATGGTGGTGCCGGCGGTTACTATACAGGTAACGGCTATCAGGGCGCTTTTGTCCATACCGGTTTCGCTTAGAATAGCCGGGTTGACGAAGATGATGTACGCCATGGTAAGAAATGTTGTCAGCCCGGCCACGAATTCAATTTTGACATTCGTCTGGTTTTCTTTGAGCTGAAAATATTTGCTGAGCATTATTAATTCCTTTGCTGTTTGAGGCAGCTGGTTCTAATACTACAGCGCCACTTGGTACTGTAAAATCCGGTTTTTCTGTTAAAATCCGAAGCACGAAATCCGAAATCCGAAACAATATCAAATGTTCAAAATCCAAATTCTCAAAACAA
>Ga0209979_1004671_pt1 | contig 11218 bp, 10 predicted proteins | sample AnhtaG_FD_183114 | JGI IMG/M metagenome (GOLD analysis project Ga0209979, IMG submission 183114) | Deep subsurface microbial communities from Anholt, Denmark to uncover new lineages of life (NeLLi) - Anholt_01485 metaG (SPAdes) (version 2) | ecosystem: Environmental > Aquatic > Marine > Oceanic...
TCATGGCCTCCCTCGAGTTCCTCCCCAACTCCCCCACCCTGATGAACGCCGGCCGCGAGCTCCAGCAGCTCTCCGCCTGCTTCGTCCTGCCCGTGGTCGACTCCATCGGCGGCATCTTCGAGAGCATCAAGCACACCGCCCTCATCCATAAGTCCGGTGGCGGCACCGGCTTCTCCTTCAGCCGCCTCCGCCCCGAGGGCGATCGTGTGCAGAGCACCATGGGCGTGGCCTCTGGGCCCGTCTCCTTCATGAGGGTCTTCGACTCCGCCACCGAGGCCATCAAGCAGGGGGGAACCCGCCGCGGCGCCAACATGGCCATCCTCTCCGTCACCCACCCCGACATTGAGAAGTTCATCACCATGAAGGCCGATATGGTCAGCCTCACCAACTTCAACATCTCCGTGGCCGTCACCGAGAAGTTCATGGAGACGGTGGAGAAGGACAGCGACTACGAGCTGATCACCCCCCGCACCGGCCAGGTGCTGGGCAAGCGCAGCGCCCGCCGCATCTTCCAGATGATGGTGGAGAATGCCTGGCGCAACGGCGACCCCGGCATCGTCTTCATCGACCGCATCAACCGCGACAACCCAACGCCCAACCTGGGGATGATCGAGGCCACCAACCCCTGCGGCGAGCAGCCCCTCCTGCCCTACGAGTCCTGCAACCTGGGCTCGATCAACCTCTCCAAGTTCGTCAAGGAGGAGGACGGCCGCAGGGACGTCGACTGGGAGCGCCTGGCCAGGACGGTGCCCCTCTGCGTCCGCTTCCTGGACAACGTCATCGACGTGAACCGCTACCCGATCCCCGAGATCGAGGAGGCCACCACGCTCACCCGCAAGGTTGGCCTGGGAGTGATGGGCTTCCACGACCTCCTCCTCCAGCTACGCATCCCTTACGACTCCGAGCAGGCCCTCAAGCTGGGCGAGAAGCTCATGCAGTTCATCCAGGAGAAGGCCGACCAGACCTCCATCGCCCTGGGGGTGAAGCGAGGCGTCTTCAACGCCTGGGAGGGCAGCGTCTACCACCGCGCGTCCGACGATGGCGGTGGCGCACCCTACCGCAACGCCTCTCGCACCACCGTCGCCCCCACCGGCACCCTCTCCATCATCTCCGACTGCTCCTCGGGCATCGAGCCCCTGTACGCCCTCGCCTTCCAGCGGACCCACTACCTCGACCCCAAGCAGCCCAGCACGGGCACCCGCCTGGTCGAGGTCAACCGCCACTTCACCCAGGTGGCCAAGGAGGAGGGCTTCTACTCCGACGAGCTGATCGAGCACCTGGCGGCCGGCGGCCGCCTGGCCGACCGCCCGGAGGTCCCCGATTGGGTGAAGCGAGTGTTCGTCACCGCCCACGACATCGTCCCCCACTGGCACGTGCGCATGCAGGCCGCCTTCCAGCACCACACCAACAACGCCGTGTCCAAGACCATCAACTTCCCCTCCGAGGCCACCCAGCAGGACGTGGCCGATGCCTACTGGCTCGCCTACCGCGAGGGCTGCAAGGGCATCACCGTCTACCGCGACGGCTGCCGCGAGATGCAGGTCCTGGCCCACACCACCCTCAACCTCAAGGGCCCCGAGCAGGAGCCGGAGGACGGAGAGCAGGCCGCCCCCGCCGAGAGGCAGCCCGGCCCCTACCGCAAGCGCCTCCCCGACGAGCGCCACTCCATCACCCACAAGTTCGCCGTCGGCGAGCAGGAGGGCTATCTCACCGTCGGCCTGTACGACGACGGCCGCCCGGGCGAGATATTCGTCAAGATCGCCAAGGAGGGCTCGACGGTGTCCGGCCTGATGGATTCTATCGCCCTGCTCACGTCCCTATCCATGCAGTACGGCGTGCCCCTGGAGGACCTGGCCCGCAAGCTGAGGAACACCCGCTTCGAGCCCTACGGCCGCACCAACAACCGCGACATCCCCTGGTCGACCTCGCTGGTGGACTACATCTTCCGCTGGCTGGAGCTGAAGTTCGTGTCGGGGGCGGCGCCCAATAGCCACAAGCCGGTGCTCAAAGACGATAACGGCCTGCCGGTGACGCCCGAGAGCTCCGGCCTGGGCTGCCCCGACTGCGGCGCCGTGCTGATCTACCAGGAGGGCTGCCTCGTGTGCCGCGCCTGCGGCTACACGAAGTGCGGATAATTGACATCCCGAATCGTATTGTTTATTATGTAAATGAGCGACGGTGGGTGCCGGCCCCACCGGTGCTCCCCCTCTAGCTCAGGTCCCCTTTACCTCCCCGTGGCCAGACCTAAAGGTCTGCAGCTACGAAACGGATAGCAGCCGCAGTCGTAGCTGCAGGGCTTCTCCGCCGAAGGCGGATGCGCCTCTGGCGCAAGCCCTGCCCGCTGCAGAACCTCCCGGCGGATTGAAATCCGCCGCTCGCACCCCAAGCCCCAAGCTGCGGGTTTCTCCGCCAGAGGCGGAGTCCACAAGGCGGACAACCCGCAGACAGCCCCCCTTCCCCTCCCCCCACCCCTCGCGATACCATGTGCGTGGAGGCATGCCCACAGCCATGTATCAGCGACCAAAGCCGCCCTCCCTCTGGACCGAGGTCTGGACGCTTACCCGCATCGTCTACGGCATCCTCTTCTGGCCCCTGCTGGCCATCCTCGCCGTCATCCTAGCCGTGTTCGGCGTCTTCATCCTGTACACCATCCACCCCGCCTTCGCCCTGCTGGCCATCCTCGCCATCGCCGCCGTCATCGGTGCCCTGGCCTGGTGGGAGGGCCGCCGTGTTCGCCCTCCCGGAGTGTAGGCCCATGCCCGTCACCACCGTCGCTGAAAGACTGACCCTCATCCGCGAGCGAGTGGCGCGTGCCGCAGAGCGCTCCGGCCGCTCCCCCGCCGAGGTCACCATCGTCGCCGTGAGCAAGTCCTTCCCCGCCCAGGCCATCGAGGAGGCAGTGGCTGCCGGCATCGCCCACATCGGCGAGAACCGCGTGCAGGAAGCGGCCGCCAAGATCCCCTCCCTGCGTCACCTGCCGGTCACCTGGCACATGGTAGGCCACCTCCAGACCAACAAGGCAAAGACAGCCCTTGAACTCTTTGATATAATCCAGAGCATGGATTCGCTGCGTCTGGCCGAAGCACTCAGCCGCCGCGCCGACCGGCCTGTCCCCGTCCTGCTGGAAGTGAACGTGGCCGGCGAGGCCAGCAAGTTCGGCTTTCCCCCCGAGGAGGTCCTTGGGGCTGCCGAAGCGGTTGCTCGCCTGCCTCACCTGGACGTGTGCGGCCTGATGACCATAGCACCCCTGGTCAGCGACCCCGAGGAGGTGCGGCCCGTCTTTCGAGAGCTACGGCGACTGCGCGATGCCCTCGGCCTCGCCGAGCTCTCCATGGGCATGACCGACGACTTCGAGGTGGCCATCGAGGAAGGAGCTACTCTCGTGCGTATTGGCCGCGCCATCTTCGGCGAGAGGTTACATCCTGAGCGAAGTCGAAGGGACCCCTGAGATGAAGCTGGCCTTCATCGGCGGCGGCGTCATGGGCGAGGCCATCATCAGCGCCCTGCTGGACAAGGGCATCGTCCAGGCAGCCGATATCACCGTCTGCGACGTCGTTGCCCGCCGCCGCCAGCACCTCGAGCGCACCTACAGCATCAAGGCCGTGGACAGCAGCGCCCTGGCCATCAAAGGCAGCGACATCGTCGTCCTGGCGGTGAAGCCCCAGGAGTTTCCCTCAGCGGCCCAGGGGATAGGCGATCGCCTCAAGGCCGACCAGACAGTCCTCTCGATCATGGCCGGCATCAGCACTGCCACCATCCGCGATGGCCTCGGCCATGAGGCCATCGTGCGGGCCATGCCCAACACGCCTGCCCAGATCGGCGAGGGCATGACCGTCTGGACAGCCACCGAGGCCGTGAGCCGCCGGCGCCGTCAGTCAGTGCGGAAAGTTCTGGGCGCTCTGGGGCAGGAGCTCTACGCCGACGACGAGAAGTACATCGACATGGCCACCGCCCTCAGCGCCAGCGGGCCGGCCTTTGTCTTCCTGGTGATGGAGGCCCTCATCGATGCCGCCGTCCACATCGGCATGCGGCGCGAGATGGCCGCCCCCATAGTCGTCCAGACGCTGCTGGGCTCGGCCCGCTACGCCCAGGCCAGCGGCAAGCACCCCGCCGACCTGCGCAACATGGTCACCTCCCCCGGCGGCACCACCGCCGAGGGGTTGCTCGCCCTCGAGGAGGCCGGCATTCGCGCTGCCTTTGCCGAGGCGATCATGGCAGCCTACCAGAAGGCCCAGCAACTGGGAGGATAGGGATCGATACTCTAGTCACCTTCATCTGGATCTTGACCCAGGTCCTCACGGCGCTCATCTTCTTCCGAGCGATCCTCTCCTGGTTCCCCATCGACCCTCGCAACCCGCTCGTGACCGTCCTCTACGAGCTCACCGAGCCCATCCTGGCGCCCCTGCGCAACGTCCTCCCCCGCATCGGCATGATGGACATCACCCCCCTGGCGGCGATCATCCTTATTCAGGTCATCGGACGGGTACTGGTTGCCAACCTGGGCTAGGCGGCTTCGGCAGCCGCCGCTCCCCGGGCCTTGGCGAACCCGCATTCCTCAGACTGACACCCGCCCCTTGTCTTGCCCCCTACCCCATGCTATGATCCGCTCGCCCATCATAGCTTGGCAAATGTTGGCAAGGAGGAAGGCAGCACGACTACGGATGATAAGCTTCGGGCCCTAGACCTGGCGATAGGTCAGATCGAGAAGCAGTTCGGGCGCGGGGCGATCATGCGCCTGGGGCAGGTCTCCCACCGTCTAGTGGTGGACGTTGTGCCCACTGGCTCCCTAGCCCTGGACATGGCCTTGGGAGTGGGTGGCATCCCTCGCGGCCGCGTCACCGAGATCTTCGGCCCGGAGATGACCGGCAAGTCCACTCTCGCCCTGCATGTCATCGCCGAGGCCCAGAAGACGGAGGGCCTGGCCGCGTATGTCGATGTGGAGCATGCCCTCGACCCCACCTACGCTTCCGCGTTGGGCGTTAAGATCGATGACCTGCTGATCTCCCAGCCGGACACCGGCGAGCAGGCCCTGGAGATCACCGAGGCCCTGGTGCGCAGCAACGCCGTGGACGTCATCGTCGTCGATAGCGTGGCCGCCCTGGTGCCCCGAGCGGAGCTCGAGGGTGACATGGGCGACTCCCTTCCCGGCCTCCAGGCCCGCCTCATGTCCCAAGCCCTGCGCAAGCTGGCCGCCGCCATTCACCGCTCCCGCACCGCCGTCATCTTCATCAACCAGCTTCGAGAGAAGATCGGCATCTTTTTCGGCAACCCGGAGGTGACACCCGGCGGCCGCGCCCTCAAGTTCTACAGCTCGGTGCGCATCGACCTGCGGCGAGCGGAGAGCATCAAACAGGCCAACCAGATAGTGGGCAGCCGCGTGCGGGCCAAGGTCGTCAAGAACAAGGTAGCGCCCCCCTTCCGCACCGCCGAGTTCGACATGATGTTCGCCGGCAAGAGCATGGGCATCAGCCGCGAGGGCGACATCATCGACCTGGGCGTGGAGAAGGGGATCGTCAGCAAGCAGGGGGCCTTCTTCAGCTACGGCAACCAGCGCCTCGGCCAGGGACGGGAGAACGCCAAGGAGTTCCTGCGCGACAACCCCGAGCTGGCCCAAGAGATCGAGGCCGAGATCCGCGGCAAAGCCGAAGCCGCGGTCTCCGCCGTCGCCTCGGCCCCCAAGGAGCCGCCGGAGCCAGAGTAGATCCCGGAATGCCCCTTCCCGGCGAGGCGTGGGCCCGCCCTTTGACCATCGCTCCGGAGGCTGACCACCACTGCGATGCAGATCACAGCCATCGAGAAGCAACGGCGGCGCCGGCGGGCCAACGTCTACCTCGATGGCCGCTACGCCTTCTCCCTCAGCCTTGAGGTGGTGGCCCAGGCAGGCCTCCGTGAAGGCGACCCCCTAAGCCCCCAGCAGGTGGACTCCCTGCGCCAGGCCGACGTCAGGCACCAGGCCCACCAGGCCGCCCTTCGCCTGTTGGCCTATCGCCCCCGCAGCGAGGTGGAGATACGCCAGCGTCTGGCCCGCCGCGGCCTGCCGCCGCAGGTCGTCCAGGAGACCATCGCCCGCCTGCGCGAGCAGGGCCTCCTGAGCGACGCCGCCTTCGCCCGCTTCTGGGTGGAGACGCGCGACCAGAACAGCCCTCGCGGCCGCCGTCTCCTTTGGCAGGAGCTTTCGGCCAAAGGGATCGAGCGGGAGATTGCCCGCCAGGCGATCGCCGCGGTGGCAGAGGACGATGCGGCCCTGCGCGCCGCTCAGAAGAAGGCTCGCCAACTCCAGGGCCAGGACTATCCCGTCTTCCGTCGCCGCCTAGGTGACTTCCTTCTCCGCCGCGGCTTCCCCTACCCTACCGTCCGCACCACCATCGAAAAGCTGTGGAGCGAAGAGCAGCAAAGTTCAGAACACCCCTAGTCGAGGGCGTGCCCCACATCGGGATTTCCTATTCCACGCATAGAGCCTACCTATCCTTCCCTCTCCCAAATATAATCGAAGCTACTCTTTCCTTGACACCTCAATACGGCCAGACGTATCATGAAAGCGGTAGCCTAGCAAAATTTGAAATCTGCCCCGAACTGTCAACAGGAAGTGAGGTGAAGATGCCCGAGGCCCTACTGTTCATTATACCCATCGGCCTCATTGCTCTGGTTGGGGGAGCTGTCGGTGGCGCCTGGATACAACAGCGAATAGAGTACCGCCGCGCCGCTGGCGCCGAGATGAAAGCCAGCCGTATTCTTAGTGAGGCCGAACGACGACAAAAAGAGTTACTTCTGGAGGCGAAAGAGGAAGCCATCCGCCTGCGCAGCCAGGCAGAGGGGGACCTACGAGACCGACGTAGTGAGGTACAGCGCTTAGAGCGGCGCCTGATCCACAAAGAGGAAAACCTGGACCGAAAGCTGGAGTCCCTGGAGCGCCGCGAGCGTTCCTTGACTAACAAGGAGAAAAACCTAGACAACGTCAGGACCCAGCTGACGGACCTAGAGCAACAGCGCCGTCAGGAAATCGAGCACCTGGCCAACCTGACCACCCAGGAGGCACGAGAGATCCTCCTGGCTGAGATCGAGCACGAGGTGCGCGATGAGGCCAGCCGCCGGGTGCGCGAACTCGAGGCCGAACTCAAGGAAGAAGCCAACCAGCGGGCGCGCGACATCCTGGCCACGGCCATACAGCGCCTCTCCTCCGACGTCATCTCCGAAGCCACCGTCTCAGTGGTGCCCTTGCCCAGCGACGACATGAAGGGGCGGATCATCGGTCGCGAAGGCCGTAACATCCGCACCCTGGAGCACCTCACCGGCGTGGACGTCATCATCGACGACACCCCTGATGCCGTAACCCTCTCCACCTTCGACCCCGTGCGCCGCGAGATCGCCCGGGTGGCCCTCACCAAACTCATCACCGACGGCCGCATCCACCCCGCTCGCATCGAGGACATGGTGGAGAAGGCCCAAAAAGAGGTCGAGGTCACCATCAGAGAGACGGGCGAACAGGCTGTGGTAGAGGCAGGTGTGCCCGGCCTTCACCCAGAGATCCTCAAGGCGCTAGGCCGCCTCAAGTATCGCTACAGCTACGGCCAGAACCAGCTCAAGCACGCCATAGAGACGGCCCACATTGCCGGCATGCTCGCCGATGAGCTTGGCGCCGATGCCAACACTGCCCGTCGCGCCGGCCTCCTTCACGACCTGGGCAAGGCCATCGACCAGGAGGTGGAGGGAACTCACGCCCTTATCGGCGCCGAGATGGCTCGCCGCCATGGCATGAGCCCGGCGGTGGTCCACTGCATCGAGGCCCACCATGAAGAAACGGAGCCGGCCACCGTCGAGGCAGTGATTACCATCATCGCCGATGCTATCAGCGGCAGCCGACCAGGTGCCCGCCGCGAATCCTTGGAGCATTACATCAAGCGACTGCGGGCCCTGGAGGAAGTAGCTAACGGCTTCCAAGGGGTCGACAAGTGCTATGCTATCCAGGCCGGCCGCGAGATTCGCATCATCGTCAAGCCGGAAGACATCGACGACTTAGAGGCAATGCGCCTAGCCAAAGACATCAGCAAAAAGATCGAGGACACACTGGAGTATCCGGGGCAGATCAAGGTTACCGTGATCCGCGAGAAGCGGGCCGTCGAGTACGCCAAATAGCGAAGGAGGGGGAGCGGCGACCGGTTGACTCAATATCGCCGCTCCCTCCTTTGCTGCCCTCAAAAGCAGTAATGAAAATTCTCTTCGTCGGTGATGTGGTCGGCCGCTTGGGCCGCAAGACGGTGCAGGCCCTTCTCCCTACCCTCAGGCAAGAGACCGAGGCCCATGTGGTGGTCATCAACGGCGAGAACTCCGCCGGCGGCCGCGGCCTCACCCTGGCCACCGCCGATGAGCTCTTCTCTGCTGGCGTGGACGTCATCACCTCCGGCAACCACGTCTGGGAAATGCGCGAGATTTACCCCATCCTGGACAGCGAATCGCCCATCCTGCGACCCCTGAACTACCCGCCCGGCGTGCCTGGCCGTGGCCTGCTGATCGCCCATGGGGCAGCCTTCATCAATCTGCAAGGCCGCACCTTCATGGGCATCGACGCAGATTGCCCCTTTCGCGCCGCCGACAAGGCACTTGAGGGTCTCAAGGATGCCCCAGTGATCATCGTCGACATACATGCCGAGGCCACCAGCGAAAAGGTAGCCCTGGCCTGGTACCTGGATGGGCGGGTGAGCGCTGTCATCGGCACCCATACCCACGTCGCTACCGCCGATGCCCGTATCCTGCCCAAAGGCACCGCCTTCGTCACCGACGCGGGCATGGTGGGGCCACGCGACTCCATCATCGGCGTGGCAGTCAAGCCAGTCATCCAGCGTTTCCTCACCCAGCTTCCTATCCGCTTCGCGCCAGTGGAGAAGGGACCTGCCATCTTCAACTCCGTCCTTGTAGACGTCGATGAAACCAGCGGCCGCGCCCAGAGCATTGTCCGCATCGACCGGGAGATCAACAAGCATGGCCAGTAGGGCCGACCTTCACACCCACAGCACCTACTCCGACGGCCGCCTCACTCCCACTGAGCTCATCGAGCGAGCGGCTAGCAACGGTCTCGAGGTGCTTGCTCTCACCGACCACGACTGCACCGATGGTATTGCCGAGGCCCTGGGAGCGGCCCAGAAGCACCCTCGACTGCTCTTCATCCCCGGCGTAGAGCTGAGCACCGATCTGCCCCGGGAAGAGGTGCATGTGCTGGGCTACTTCCTCGACTGGCAGAACCCGCGCTTCCAAGACCGCCTCGCTCGCCTGCGCCACTCGCGCCTCGAGCGAGGCCAGAAAATGCTGGCCAAACTCAAGGGCCTGGGGCTCGAAGTCTCCTGGCAACGCGTGAAGGAGATCGCCGGCGATGGCGCTGTCGGCCGCCCCCACATCGCCTTGGCCATGCTGGAGGCCGGCCACATCTCCTCCCTGGAGGAAGCCTTCGAGCGCTACCTCGCCCGCAACAGCCCCGCCTACGTGGAGCGCGAAAAGATAACCCCCACTGAGGCGGTGCAGCTCCTCACCGCCGCATCTGGCCTGCCCGTCCTGGCTCACCCCCGCGACCTCCAGAACCTGGAGCCCCTCCTGCTGAAGCTCAAGGAAGCCGGCCTCATCGGCATCGAGGTCTACTATCAGGACTACGACCAACAGACCATTGAACGCCTCCTCGCGGTCGCCCACCAGCACGATCTGGTGCCTCTGGGAGGCAGCGATTTCCATGGCATCGGAGGCGCGCACGAGCGGGACCTGGGCGACATCCCCCTCCCCTTCCAGCCTGTTGAGCAGCTCATCGCCTTAGCCCGCCAGCGCCAGCCCCAGCAGGCACCGCCTTAGCCGCTCGCTATCCTCCCTATCGCCACCAAGCTTCCGCTGCAACGCTGCGGCAGGCCCTACACCTACTAGCGCTGGTTGCCAAAAAGCGCTACAGTAGCGGCAGAGAGATTCTGTCAGTAGCCGTTGGAGCGAGGCCCCTCATACCAGGTGGTGAATGTCATGGTTGTTCGAGAAGATAATCGTGACACCGAGAGAAAGGTCATCGCAATTCTCAAGGTCCTCAGCGAATCCTCAGAGCCGCTTGGCTCCACTTTCATTGCTCGAGCGCTAGAATCCCATGGCGTGCATCTGAGCGAAAGAACCGTCAGGTATCACCTCAAGATCACTGACGAGCGCGGCTTCACCGAACCCCGGGGAAGGGACGGAAGAGTGCTCACGCCGGAGGGGCTGGCCGAGCTGAGAAGTGCCCTGGTGCCGGACCAGGTCGGCTTCGTGATCGAGAGGATCGAGCTGCTGGCCTTCCAGACCACCTTCGACCCAGTCCGACGTACCGGCCAGGTGCCAGTAAATACATCCCTGTTCCCCAAAGACAGATTCAGGGAGGCCCTGACGGCCATGAGCGACGCCTTCAACGCTGGCCTATGTGTTAGCGAATTGGTGGCCGTAGCCTCGCCGGGCGAGAAGCTGGGCGACCTCGTCGTCCCTGAGGGGATGGTTGGCTTCGCCACCGTTTGCAGCGCCATCGCAAACGGAGTTCTGTTGAAAGCAGGCGTCCCCACCGACTCCAGGTTCGGAGGGGTGCTAGAGATGCGAAACTCGCGTCCCAAGAGGTTTCTAGCCATAATCACCTATGCCGGCTCCTCGCTTGACCCCTCCGAAGCCTACATCAGGGCCAGAATGACACGAGTGCGCGACGCCGCAACCACAGGAAACGGAAAGATACTGGCCAACTTCCGGGAGATACCGGCCGCGGCAAGACCCCTCGTGGAGAGCACGGCAGCAGAGCTCAAGCAGGCCGGCATTCACGGAATACTGCTCATGGGCGAAGCCAGCGAGCCCGTCTGCCAGATCCCCGTGGGCCTGAACAAGGTGGGAATGGTGATGCTGGGCGGAATGAACCCTGTGGCCGCTGCCGAAGAGGCTGGAATACAAGCCGACAATTTCTCGGAAAGCGGCACCATTGACTTCCAGCGCCTGGTCAACTTTCGGGAGCTGTAGACCGCCTTCGACAGCCAGGGGCACGCGCCCACGACCACCGCAAACCATCTCTGACGGGGCCACCCCCTGTCAATGTTCTCCAGGACGAGCTCATATGGCACCAAGACCTCCCAGTTCGGGGCTTGACACATGCCCCCAAGTAGTGCACTATCGGAGCATCGCTGGTTGCGTATCGGCAACCGGCAACCGTTGACCGCAATCATCAGGAGGAGCACCATGGTTGAGCCGA
>Ga0209979_1004673_pt1 | contig 11217 bp, 5 predicted proteins | sample AnhtaG_FD_183114 | JGI IMG/M metagenome (GOLD analysis project Ga0209979, IMG submission 183114) | Deep subsurface microbial communities from Anholt, Denmark to uncover new lineages of life (NeLLi) - Anholt_01485 metaG (SPAdes) (version 2) | ecosystem: Environmental > Aquatic > Marine > Oceanic >...
CCTACTCGGGGGAACAGCTCTCCCTGGTGCCACTCCACTTTAGCTACCACCCGTCTGGGGTGTTCCCAGCTCTTTGCCTGATACTGGAAGTCATGATACCAGATGGAGGGTTTCTTCGGCGGTCTCCCCACCGGTCGTTTTAGTAGATGCTTGATATGCTCATGCAGTACCTCGTTGGCGGGAAGCCGGACAGCATAGCCAATGTCTCGTTGCTCCAGGTATTCGTATACCTCCGGCTTAGCAAAGGCAGCATCAGATCTGAACAGCAGCCGTATCCCTCGCTTCTTGTATCGCTCCACAATCGGCTCCAGGACCTCCCGCCAGCGCTCAGCGCTATGGACATTGCCCGACCGCAGCATTGCTCTTTCGCAATCTCCAAATTCATTGAAAAGGAATGGTGGGTGGATAGCACACCGTCTCGAAGTGGCCGTTATAGGTGGCTCCTTCCTGCTCGCCATACACGGGGCTCTCTGAGCTGTCCATGTCCAGGATTATTCTTAAGGTGCCGTGTTCGAGCCATGGCATGGTCTATCCATTCAGCGTTCATTTGCCCCAATCCTCTCAAGTTATCCTCGGTAACAAGCACTTCGGTCTCAAACCGGCTCAGGGTATTGGTGCTGGCCGCCTGCTTCTCTAGGGCACGGCGACCAACCACCGCTTGCATAGCAGGGTCCCTGGCTAGCCTTACCGCATCATTGGTGTCCTCATACCCCGCCAGGCGACTATACACTGACTGTCGTAGCAGGGGCACCAGCTCATGCTGAACATTCCTGCCACCGCGGGTCTCTTGAAGATAGGCCGGTGCCATCTCCATCAATCCCAGCACCCCGTCCAGTTCTCGGCAGGCCAGCAGCCCTGCATCGGAGGTGATCCTGGCCCCGTGGAATTCTAGCCTCAGTCGCTTGTCGAATTGAAGCTTCAGCGTCTCCTTGGTCTTTTCACCCATTGGGTTCCTCCAACCAGCCCCATCTGATGAAGCTAAACAAGGGGCTTTTGTAGCTATTTTACCATTAATGTCTGCCTATGTACCCAGTTTGATATGGGAAATCAGGGATTATAGGATGTCTTGAATCCTCCCCAACTTTAATTACACTTTCTAGCGTATTGTGACCGCTGACCAACTTGCTATGTACTGTGCATAGATCATTTCAATTCACAGAATCACCCAGGTAGCATATGGGAGCCGACTGTCTCCTATTTATTGACAAGGGCGTAACACAAGACCAAACTTGGCACGCACGTTTCGCAAATCAGCTTCTCTTAAAGTTCCTGCCCGTGGTAGCTACTAAATTGCACCCCAATCGCCATAACTAGCACCGGTAATATCTTGTTATTAAAGGTACTACCTTAAAGAAGTACCAGGTGTTGTTACAAAGGTACTATTGACGGCTGACCATTTCAGGGGCAAAATAATGCCAATAGTCATGCTATTCAACATCTAAATTAAGTGTGGAATGGAACGGCTCAGAGAAAGGGTAAGAGCGTTGCAGTGCTGGGAGACAAAAGGCAGCAAGCCCATACGAATCGCTGTCCGGTTTGCCTAACTGTGTGCTGTTTAATGACAGTCTCACCCCAGAGTTGGCTCACGAATACCGCAACCAAAAAAGCTAATCGTGATATTGGCCGACCCAGATCGATTCAAGGACGTTAATGATACGCTGGGACATAGCCGAGGAGACAAGTTACTGCAAGCTATTGGTAACCGGCTAACAAGCCTTCTGGTAAGAGTGATACCGTAGCCGGCATGAGCGGTGACGAAGAGATGCTGTTATTACCAGAAATCGCTGCGATGGAAGACGGAGAAGGAGATTTTTCAGGTAGGGGTAGTACCTTACACCAGTGCCTGAACTGAGGAGTCTCAGCTAACCGCAGTGGGAGGAGTAATATAATGAGAAAGTATCTGGCAATCTTAGCTCTACTTGCTCTCCTGACTCAGCTTCTGTTAGGTGGCCTATATCAAACAGCTAGTGTACAGGCTCAGGAGCTTGATTCAGGCGGTAAGATTAGCAGTCTGCTGACACTTCAGGTGGAAGCCAAGCTTCGTGCTGCCGAGGCAGGTGGGGTGCCAGCCGCATTAGAAGCATCGCTTGAAGAGGGTCGTGTTGATATCCTGCAGACACCGGGCATTAAGCTAGAAGACCTGGATAAGCAAAGGATTTTCATCCACCTTGCCCAGGAGCCAACTGAGTTACAGATACAAGAGCTTAGGTCCATGGGTATCACCCTATATCTAGATTCGTGGATACCGGCAGTAGGTGACCACCCCACTGGTTTTCTCATAGCTGACATGCGTACACATAAGCTGGAAGAACTGGCAGCAAAGGACTATATAGTAAGACTGGATACTGCTGAGCAACTGCTTGAACCCCAGAATGATTTGGCCACCCAGAAGATTCGTGCTGATGATGTATGGGGTTTGGGATATGACGGGACGGGTGTAACAATAGCCGTGCTGGACTCCGGTCTGGATGTCACGCACGCCGATATTCCCGTACCGGTTGACAGCAAAGACTACTCAAGTTGGCCAATACTGGACGATACTATTGCCAATCTAATTACAGGGCATGGTACTCATGTAACCGGCAGTGCTCTAGGCCGGGGCACTCAATCCGGTGGAGTATATAGGGGTTCCGCCCCTGGTTCTGACTTGATATTCCTGAAGATTGGAAATGATACCAATAGCAATGCCTCATTTGATGCGGAGGTAAACGCTATAAAGGATGCCGTGGATGTCTATAACGCTGATGTTATTACCATGAGCTACGGTGGCTGGAGTACATATCATGATGGAACAAATGAGACATCGCAAGCCGTTGATTATGCGGTAGGTCAGGGTGCGGTGGTGTTTATATCCGCCGGCAATGAAGCCGACGCTGACCAGCATTACTCAGATACGGTGAACGCCAACATTACTGCCGACTTTATTCAGGTCGATGTCACCGGAGCCGGTATTGATGATACCAGTCTTTACTTCAATTTGGTATGGTATGATGGCACCGGCACCAGCAATGACCTTGAGCTGGAATATTATGACTCTGAACAATCTGAACTTGCCGATGTTACCTTGCTCGGTCAATCAGAGAGCAGCCGTGGGACGGAGAGTGAGATATCCTACTACGATTTATATGTCCCCGCAGGAAATAGCACCTATTATCTCAAGGTTAAGAATAATTCGGCGAGTAACCAGTTCTTTCACATCTACTATAGTTCAGGGCTTAATCTCCCTGGTGCTGGCAGCGTAAAGTTTGACAACCCAGACCCCGATTATACCATTGGCAGTCCGGCTGAGGCTGATAGTGCTATCGCGGTTGGCGCCTATACCACCCGGAAGGTCTGGTATGATTATGCCAACAATGGTAGGCAGTATGGCAACGAGACGGTTGACCAGATATCTACCTTCAGCAGCCGGGGACCGAGGGTGGATAGCGGAGCGCCACAGAAGCCAAACATCGTTGCCCCGGGTTGCGCCATTATCTCCTGCCGTGATAATGACGTATATGTATGGCCACCACCTGTAGGAAATTTTAGCTATATTGACAACGACGGTCCAAATCAGAATAACGCAGCCAATAATGATGGTAATGGACCGGCAGACTACTATGTGATGCAGGGGACATCTATGGCCTGTCCTATTGCCGCCGGGGTAGCCGCTCTACTCCTTGAGGCTAACCCTGGCTGGACGCCAGTTCAGGTAAAGGATGCCCTTGAATCTACAGCTACCGATAAGGGAGCCGCTGGATGGGATAGAACATACGGTTGGGGACTGATAGATGCCCTGGCTGCCGTTGGCGAAACAATACCTCCTCAAGTAACCACCAATGATGCCAGTGATATAACCACCAGCGCGGCCAAGTTAAATGGTAACCTGGATGGCTTAGGTACAGCCTCATCAGTGGATGTTTCCTTTGAGTGGAGTGAGACTTCAGGTGTGCCTTACGCCAGTGAGACTACCGCTGAGACGATGAATGCAACCGGGGTATTTGATTTTGACCTTAGTAACTTAGACCCGGGTACCATCTACTACTTCAGAGCCAAGGCAGTCGGCGATGATATAAGCTATGGGGCTGAGAGACACTTTATGACAATAGCGTTGCCCCACCCCTTCTATGGGACAGTGGCCATAGACAACTCGCCGGCTCCGGTGGGGACAGTAATTACGGCTGACGTAGGAGGGGTGGTGTGCGGCAGTATTACCACTACCGTAGAGGGCCAATATGGCGGCCCAGGTGCTCTTGATGAAAAACTTATGGTACAGGGTGCCATTCAAGACGGGACTACTATATACTTCTATGCCGGTGGCCATGAGGCAGACGAAACCTATGCCTTCAGCCAGGGGGCTGACCCTACTGAGCTCAATCTTACGGTGCGCGTACCCCAGTATGACCTGACGGTGGCTAGGACGACTGGTGGCTCAGTGACCCAACCCGGTGTGGGAACCTTCACCTACAACTCTGGGACTGTAGTACACCTGCTGGCAGTGGCAGATGAGGAGTATCAGTTTGTCAACTGGACTGGCAATGTGGACATGGTGGCTAATGTTACTGCTGCCGATACTACCATCACCATGAATGAAGATTACTCTATCACTGCCAATTTCGCTTTATCGGGAGAGGTTATAATCAGCAAGGAATGGGATAAAACCTTCGGCGGGTCAGACCACGACCGGGGCAAGTCAGTAGCCCAGACATCAGATGGCGGGTACATAATTGTCGGCTACACATGGTCTTACGGTGCCGGGTTACGTGATGTCTACATGATAAAGGCTGACGCCAATGGTGATGAACTCTGGAACAAGACTTTTGGCGGCTCAAATCATGATGAGGGCTACTCAGTAGCTCAGACATCAGATGGCGGGTACATAATTGTCGGCTACACATGGTCTTACGGTGCCGGATTACGCGATGTCTGGCTGATAAAGACCGATGCCAATGGCAATGAGATATGGAATAAGACATTCGGTGGCACAGATGATGAGTATGGTCGCTCAGTTCGTCAGACCTCAGATGGTGGCTATGTTATCACTGGCAACACAGGCTCTTACGGTGCCGGTGAGGATGATGTCTGGCTGATAAAAACTGATGCCGATGGAAACAAGCAATGGGATAAAACCTTCGGTAGCTCAGGTTGGGACTATGGCTACTCAGTAGCCGAGACATCAGACAGCGGCTATATTATTGCTGGCCACACAAACTCTTATGGTGCCGGTGAGGATGATGTCTGGCTGATAAAGACCGATGCCAATGGTAATGAGGAGTGGGATAAAACCTTTGGCGGCTCAGGTTGGGACTGGGGCTACTCAGTAGCCGAGACATCAGACAGCGGCTATATTATTGCTGGCCACACAGGCTCTTATGGTGCCGGCGAGGATGATGTCTGGCTGATAAAGACCGACGCTGATGGTAATGAACTCTGGAATAAGACCTTCGGTGGGTCAGATCACGAGCGGAGCTATTCAGTAGCCGAGACATCAGATGGCGGCTATATTATTACCGGCTACACATACTCTTACGGCGCCGGCTATGGTGATGTCTGGCTGATAAAGACCAATGCTGACGGTAATGAAGAATCGAATGAGACCTTCGGCGGTTCAGGTTACGACTGTGGCTATTCAGTAGCCGAGACATCAGATGGCGGCTATATTATTACCGGCTACACATACTCTTACGGCGCCGGCTCTGGTGATGTCTGGCTGATAAAGGTAAGCATTTCTTCAGATACCACCCCTCCATCGGTAAGCAGCACATCCCCTGAAGCTGGTGCCACTGATGTGGCGGTGGATACAGTGATAACAGCTACCTTCAATGAGGCAATGGATAGCTCAACCATCACTACCAGTAGCTTTACTCTGGATAGTGTGTCGGGTAGTGTCTCCTATGATGACAGTGCCTATATCGCTACCTTTACCCCCAATGCTAACCTGGATGGAAGCACCACCTATACCGCTACCCTGAGTACAGCTATTACCGATGTTGCTGGCAATCCACTAGCGACAGAGTATTCGTGGAGCTTCACCACAACCTCAGCACCGCCGGGAGAGGAATGGGACAACACCTTCGGCGGCTCGGACTCTGACCAAGGCTACTCAGCAACCGAGACATCAGATGGCGGCTATATTATTACCGGTACTACATATTCTTACGGTGCTGGCTATAGTGATGTCTGGCTGATAAAGACTAACGCCAACGGTAGTGAACTCTGGAACAAGACCTTTGGCGGCTCAAGTGGGGACTATGGAGAGTCAGTAGCCGAGACATCAGATGGTGGCTATATTATCATCGGTACTACATACTCTTACGGTGCTGGTGGCAGTGACGTCTACCTGATAAAGACTGATGCTGATGGTAATGAACTCTGGAATAAGACCTTCGGCGGTTCAGATTACGACTATGGCTGGTCAGTAGCTGAGACATCAGACGGTGGCTACATTATTGCTGGCGAGACACGCTCTTATGGTGCTGGCTCCGCTGATGTCTGGCTGATAAAGACTGATGCCGATGGAAATATGCTATGGCAGAAAACCTTCGGTAGTTCAGGTTACGACCATGGCTGCTCAGTAGTTGAGACATCAGATAGCGGCTATATTATTGTTGGTGAGACAAACTCTTATGGTGCCGGCAGTTATGATGCCTGGCTGATAAAGACCGATGCCAGCGGAAATGAGGAATGGAATAAAACCTTCGGTGGCTCAGGTTGGGACGATGGCCGCTCAGTAGCTGAGACATCAGACGGTGACTATGTTATCGCCGGCTACACAGACTCTTACGGTGCCGGCTATAGTGATGTCTGGTTGATAAAGACCGATGCCAGTGGTAATGAAGAGTGGGACAAAACCTTCGGCGGTTCAAGTAGCGACTCCGGCCGCTCAGTAGCTGAGACATCAGACGGCGGCTATGTTATCGCCGGCTACACAGACTCTTACGGTGCTGGCTATAGTGATGTCTGGCTGATAAAGACCGATGCCAGTGGTAATAAAGAATGGGACAAAACCTTCGGCGGCTCAGATGATGACTATGGCTACTCAGTAGCCGAGACCTCAGATGGCGGCTATATTATTGCCGGCGATACAAACTCTTACGGTGCTGGTTCCTATGATATCTGGCTGATAAAGGTGAGTGTTGCTGACACTACCCCGCCCACGATTTCGAGCGTCTCACCTGCGGCTGATACTACTGAGGTAGCGGTGGACACGGTAATAACAGCTACTTTCAATGAATCAATGGATGAATCAACCATCACCACCAGTAGCTTTACACTGGATAGGGTATCAGGTAGTGTTTCCTATGATAGCAGCATCTATACCGCTACCTTTACCCCCGGCGCTAACTTGAGCTACAGCACCACCTATACTGCTACCCTGAGCACAGCTATTACCGATGTTGCTGGCAATCCACTAGCCTCAGCCTATTCGTGGAGCTTTACCACAGCCTCGGCGCCATCAAGAGTCACGGTCAGCATTGATGCCCCCGATGAGCCAGTCTCCCCCGATAGTGACTTTACGGCTAATGTCAATATCAGTGAGGTCGTGGACTTCGATTCTTGTAACTATGATGTATCGTTTGATGCCTCGGTATTACGGCTGGATAATGTAACCTCGGGACTTATAGATTCAACAACAGTACCGATTAGTATCTATAACGAGATTAGCTCGGGGACATGGAGAGTAGTTCAGAATGTTGAAGGTACGGCCGGGGTAAGTGGCTCCGGGCATCTGGCGGTATTGCACTTCCATGTTATTGGCTCGGCTGGTGACAGCAGCACAATAAGCCTATCCAATGGAATGCTTGCCAATAACTTGGCTGAGGAGATAGCGGCGACATGGATTGGGGATTCTGTAGATGTCACCTCGGTGCTGCCGGGAGACGGTAATGGCGATGGTGTTGTCAATGCTATGGATATCACCAAGGTGGAAAGGATTGTAGGGGGGCTGGATACCGAAACTCCCGGAGCTGATGCCAATCAAGATGGTAATATCAATTCCCTGGACATCACCAAGGTGGAGTTGATAATTGTCGGACTGGGTTAATTATTAGAGCATGAGTTTAGAGAGAAAGCAATGATCTTCAGACGGCATCAGCCAAAGCCTTGGGCACAATTGAACAGTTGCTTGAATTGTTACCCCCTAAAGAACGAAAAAGAGGCTGAGGACTTAAATCCTCGCCTCTTCAGTCGGCAGATATTAGAATTGGAGTAGTGCCGCCTGTCTTAGGCTTTTGACCGTTTAGGTGGTCGCATCGGCTTTTCTCCTACTCAAAGCCCACAAGATAGGTTTATTGTATCGAGTAGCATTGCCTAGCGACCATATAGCTGACAATTGGCAGGGACAGTTGATATAATATAGCAACCGCAAGGAGCAGGTTGCACTTCTGTCAACTATGTTGCCATTTGGACTTTGTGGGGTAGGGTATGAAGGATATTGATAAGACAAAAGAGCAACTGATAGATGAATTGGCCGAAATGCGCCTACGGATTGCTGAATTAGAAGCAGGGAAAACTGAGCTTAAGCAGTCGGAGGAATTATTCAGAATATTATTCCATAGCTCACCAATCGGCATCTATATTGCCCAAGACGGACGCTTCCGATTTCTTGGTCACCAGTTTGCACGAATTACAGGGTATAATGAAGATGAACTGATAGGGATCTCCTCCTTGAACCTTGTCCTTCCTGAGGACAGAAATGCTGTCAGGGAAAATGCAGTGAAGATGTTGAAGGGGGAACGTTCTTCGGGGTATGAATTCAGGATAATTACTAAAAGGGCGGAGACCAAATGGGTTATGGAGACAGTTGCCCCTGTCTTCTACCAGCGGAGGCGAGCAACTCTGGGAAATCTCGTGGACATCACTGAGCGCAAGCAAACTGAGAAGGAATTGAAGCAAATCATGGCAGAGATGACGTGTTCCAACACTGAACTGGAGCAGTTCGCCCACGTGGTTTCACATGATCTGCAAGAGCCGCTACGCATGGTGTCGAGTTACACACAACTGTTGGCGAGACGGTACCACGGCAAGCTCGATGGCGACGCCGATGAGTTCATCGCCTACGCTGTGGATGGTGCAAACAGGATGCAGGTGTTACTCAGTGATCTATTGGATTATTCCCGTGTGGGCACCCGTGGGAAGCCTTTCAAGGTGATCTACTGTGAAGATGTTTTTGACCAAGCGATGGCCAATATGAAGTTAGCGATTGAGGAAAGCGGAGCAGTAGTAAGTCACGATCCTCTGCCCATTATAATGGCTGATGAGGGGCAACTGGTGCAATTGTTTCAGAACCTGATTGGCAATGCTGTCAAGTTTCGCAATCAGGAACCACCGCGCATTCATGTTTCGGCTGAGAAAAGGCGGAATGAATGGGTCTTCTCTGTTAGGGATAATGGCATTGGTATTGATCCACAGCATGCGCAGAGCATCTTCGAGATCTTTAGGCGCTTGCACGCCAGAGAAGAGTATCCCGGTACTGGCATGGGCCTAGCGATCTGCAAGAAGATTGTAGAGCGTCATGGCGGACAAATTTGGGTACAGTCGCAATCAGGAGAAGGCTCGACATTTTATTTCATAATCCGAGCGACTGAAGGTGAATCGCCGTGAATGGTCAAACAGTGGGCCGACCTATTGAGATTCTCTTGGTTGAGGACAACCCTGGTGACGTACGGCTGACGGTGGAAGCCCTGAAGGACGGCAAGGTGTATAACAATTTACATGTTGTGAAGGATGGCATGGAGGCTACGGCTTTCCTACACAGAGAAGGTAAGTATGAAGATGCGCCACATCCCGACCTCATACTGCTTGACCTGAATCTGCCTAAAAAGGATGGGCACGAGGTATTAACGGAAATCAAAGAAGACCCTATGCTAAAACACATCCCAGTCGTTGTCCTGACAGGCTCAGAGTCCGAAGAGGACATCCTCAAGACCTACAACCTGCGCGCGAACTGCTATATAACCAAACCGATTGACTTGGAGCATTTCATTATGGTAGTGAAGTCCATTGAAGACTTTTGGTTGACCATCGTGAAACTGCCATCGGAGGGAAGGAATGGGCGATAAACCTATCAAGATCCTATTGGTTGAGGACAATCCCGGAGATAGCCGTCTCATTCGTGAGATGTTGGCCGAAGCTAGGGGCGTGACCTTCGATCTGAAGTATGCTGACCGGCTACAGGTAGGGCTGGAGCACCTAGAGGGGAGACAAATTGAGGTGATCCTTTTGGATCTTGGGCTCCCCGACAGCCATGGGCTAGAAACGCTCAATAAGACTTACGCTCAGGCACCGGAAGTGCCAATTGTGGTGCTAACCGGTCTCAATGATGAACTGCTTGGAGTTGAGGCAGTCAACAGGGGCGCACAGGATTATTTAATCAAGGGGCAGGTAGAACCAAACCTACTGGTGCGTGCCATTCGCTATGCTATCGAGCGCAAGCAGGCCGAGGAAAGGGAAAGACAGCTACAGCTACAGCTTAATCTGTCTAACCGCCTAGCTTCCCTGGGAGTGATGGCGGCAGGTGTTGCCCATGAAATAAACAATCCTCTGGCGAGCGTTATCGGTTTTGTTCAGTTGCTTATGCAAAAGGATATCCCTGAGAACACCAGGGAAGTTGTAAAGATCGTCAATGATAACGCCCAGCGGGTAGCTGATATTGTCAAGAGTCTGCTTACCTTTGCCCAGCAGCAGAAGCTAGATCGAACTTATATTAATGTTAACGAAATAATACAAGCTACTCTGGCCATGCGAACCTACCCAATGGAGGCTAGTAACATAAGGGTCACCACTCAACTTGCCCCTGGATTGCCCCGAATTATGGCCGACGACGGCCAACTCCAGCTGGTATTCCTTAACTTGATCTTAAATGCTGAGAAGGAGATGAAATCAGCTCATGGCGGGGGTAACCTCTTGATTAAGACAGAGACGATAGATAACACTATTCGGATATCCTTTACCGATGATGGTCCCGGGATCGCCGAAGCGAATGTGGTGCACCTGTTTGATCCCTTCTTCACCACCAGGGAGGTAGGGAAGGGAACCGGGCTAGGCTTAAGCGTCTGCTACGGGATAATAACTGAGCATGGTGGTACGATATATGTCAATAGTGAACTAGGCAAGGGAGCTACCTTTGCTGTGGAACTACCTATAGTCACTGAAGAGAAGGATATGGAACTAGCTTAACGAGCTCCCGATAAAACTCTGAAGGTAGCCGGAGCCCGGATACTGGTAGTGGATGATGAG
>Ga0209979_1004674_pt1 | contig 11216 bp, 11 predicted proteins | sample AnhtaG_FD_183114 | JGI IMG/M metagenome (GOLD analysis project Ga0209979, IMG submission 183114) | Deep subsurface microbial communities from Anholt, Denmark to uncover new lineages of life (NeLLi) - Anholt_01485 metaG (SPAdes) (version 2) | ecosystem: Environmental > Aquatic > Marine > Oceanic...
TGTTAGCATACTAGCCTAACTCCCCGCAATTGCCGGTTCAGACTCTGGCTAGGCTTCGACGGATAGCTTTACGGGAGACACCATACTCTTTGGCAAGCTGGCGCAGGCTCTCTATCCTAATGCCGCTCAGCAAGCTCTGGCCATATTGAGCATGAAAGCTTATGCCGAGTGCCGAAGGGATATGGGAGGATGGCCGGGTACAGTCCAAGTTCAAAATAATGAAGTGGCGACCCCGGGGGGATTCGAACCCCCGATCTCCACCGTGACAGGGTGGCATGTTTGTCCACTACACCACGGGGCCATTCTAGGTCACTGTGTTTTGGGGGAGTTAGTAGTTAAATCTTTTATCTAATAAAGTCTACCAGGGACAATAGGCTGTGTCAAGCTAGTACCCCAGAACACTCATTAACCTTACCCCTGATAAATGACCCCTTGTTAATGTAGCAGGATTGTTTGTAATTCCTAGTTTGTGTTATAATATCTTATAAAATTTTGGGGGAACAAATGGTGCCTAAGAAAGAATTAAAGGGAGAAGATAAGCAGCAGCGTGACTATGAGCTGGTATTAATTGTTAGTCCAGAGGTTACAGATGAAGCCCTAGATGCTACAATAGATAATGTAAGCCAGTTTATTACAGGAAAGGACGGCGTTATTTCCGATGTAGAACGATGGGGCAAAAGGAAGCTAGCCTATCCTATAAAACATTTTATGGAGGGTAGTTATGTGTTGTCTCGGTTCAAATTGAAGCCGGCATTGAGTAAAGAGCTTGAAGCGAATCTGCAAATTTCCGAAGCGATTCTGCGGCACCTGTTAATAAAATTGAGTGATTAATTAAGAAGAACACCTGTTTCTAGCAAATGGCTGGGGGGAAAGGAGATTTAAAACAATGTTGAGCTTAAATAAAGTGATGATTATAGGTAATGTTGGCACTGAACCTGAAATGCGGTTTACCCCTAATGGTAATCCGGTAACCTCGTTTTCTGTTGCTACCAACCGGGTATATACTACTCCTGAGGGTGAGCGAAGAGAAGAAACGGAATGGTTTAATGTGGTCACTTGGAGTCGGCTAGCTGAGAATTGCAACCAGTTTCTAACTAAAGGTCAGCGTGTCTACGCTGAGGGTAGGCTCCGTACACGCACCTGGGAGAGCCAGGATGGGCAAAAGCATTCTCGAACTGAAATAATAGCCAACAGGGTAATATTTCTCGATAGGCGGGCAACAGCCCCTCTTCCTGAGGAGAGGGTTGAGGAAGCTGAATTGGAGCCGGAGGATATCCCGTTTGAGCCGAGGTCAGAATTTAATAAACTTGATAAGGAGTAAGGAACTTAAAACGAGTGTTTAAGGCAAAATCCACAAACACAAGCAATAGAGAATGGAGAAGGACAAGATACGTACCTAAGCGGAAGCATTGTCACTTTTGCAGTGAGAAAGAGACGGTAGACTATAAAGACCCGGCTAAATTACGCCGCTACATATCGGATAGAGGAAAGATTGAACCCCGCCGTAGAAGTGGTACTTGTGCTAAACATCAGCGTGCCCTAGCAATGGCTATAAAGAGAGCACGGCACTTAGCTCTACTACCATATGTGCCAGCTCATATTCATAAGATGGGTGGCGTTGGCGTACATGATTAGTTTGGTAGGTTGAACCTCCCCCCACTTATCCCCCTTCCCCTTATCTAGAGGAAGGGGAGGATTATTTTTGAGAGGTTTTACCCCTTCACCTCGCCTTGATACACCACCTTTCCAATTGACACTTGAGGGGTGACGGAAGTATAATCACTTTAATTTAAGGAGTTAGTGTGCCGAAAAGGACTTATCAACCAAAGAGGATTCCGAGGAAGCGAGAGCATGGTTTTCGGGCGAGAATGAGTACCCGGGGTGGGCGAGCCGTCCTAAAAGCAAGGCGGCTCAAAGGTCGTAAGCGGTTGACTGTAGTCTAACCTGCTGGTAAATTGGCTAAGAGTGGAAATGATGAAAGGAGAAGAGCACCTTACTAAGCCAGCACAGTATGCATTGGTTTATAATAAAGGCAGGTCGTGGACAAGTAGTTTAGTGGTGATGAAGGCTTTGCCTAATGGGCTCAGCTTATCTAGGTACGGCTTTTCGGTTAGCCGACGAGTAGGTAACGCAGTAGTAAGAAATAGGGTGAAGCGTTTGCTTCGTGAAATCTTGCGGCTAGCACCGCTGCAACCGGGATGGGATATCATATTTATTGCCCGCCCTGCGGCAGCTACTGCCAATTATGCAAATCTCAAGAGATTGGTTGAGGATTTGTTATCCCGAGCCCAATTGTTAATGGGGGAACATGAAAAAGTTTACCTTGGAATTAATTAGACTTTATCAGTTAACCGTATCGCAGGTTACACCACATTCCTGCCGCTTTACTCCAACTTGTTCTCAATATACCTATGAAGCCATCTCAAAGTTTGGTTTTTCAAGGGGGATATGGCTGGGGATAAAGCGACTAGCCCACTGCCACCCTTTCCACCGGTGTGGTTATGACCCTGTGCCTGATAACTAGCATTAATCTTGGCTCTTTTGAAGTAGGTGTTTAATAAATGTTGACCGGGAATAATAGAATATTGTTAGGCAAGATACTGCTCCTACTGGTTATACTCATTGTCGGTGGGCTAACCGTTTTGGGGTGCGCTGGATATGGGGCTGCACCTAAGGGTTGGGCAGGGGGAACAATAGATAATGGCACTCTATTTTTGGGTTCTATGGAGGGTAAGCTGGTAGCGGTTAATATGGCCGATGGCAGTTGTCAATGGTCAGAGCCTCTAAAGATGCCAAAGGCGACTGGCGGCTTCGGCTGTGCGCCAACATCTACCTCAGTAGCTATATATGGCAACCCAGCGGTTGGGGGTGAGTTTGTCTATATCGGTGGCTATAATGGTAAAATTTATGCCTTTAATTCCAGTTCAGTCAAGGAAGAACCGAGGTGGGTGTACCCCCGTGAAGATTATCTTGAACCTATTATTGGTGGGCCAGTGGTAGCCCAGGGCAAGGTCTTTTTTGGTTCTTCTGACGGAAAGCTTTATGCCCTGAATGCTGAGACTGGTAACAAGGAGTGGGGACCCTTTGAGACTGGGGGCAAGATTTGGTCAACCCCAGCCATTAGTGGTGACACGCTATACATTGGTTCCTTTGATAAGAAGCTCTATGCGATAAGTGTTATCGATGGCAGCAAGAAGTGGGAGTTTGAAACTGAAGGGACTATTGTCTCTACCCCCCTAGTCTATAATAACACGGTCTATGTTGGCTCCTTTGATAGATATCTTTATGCGATAGATGCTGCCGATGGTAGCCTGAAATGGAAATTCCTGGCTGATAATTGGTTCTGGGCTAGACCGGTGGCTCATAACAATACTATCTATGCTGGGTGTCTTGACGGCAAGGTTTATGCCCTGGATGCTGCAAGTGGAGACAAGGTAGCTGATTTTGACCTGGGAAGCCCTGTTTCCTCATCACCTGTTTTGGTTGGTAACACAATTATTATCGCTTCAGAAGAAGGTAAAGTATATTCTGTGGATACTAATAATAATCAGAAAAGCGAGTTAAAAAATCTGGAGGAGAAGGTATATGCTCCCCTTTGCACCAGTGAGGGGATTGTTTATATCCATACTGAGGAGGATGCCCTATATGCTGTGGACGCTCAGACTGGGGCAATACGGGAGTTAAACATTAAGTAGTAAGCGAGGTAGAGTTCATTGGGTATTGGGGAAATATGGGATTTAATTGCTATGCAGCCAATGATAAACACTCTCATTGTGCTGTCTCATTATCTTTTTGGTGAGTTTGGTCTGGCTATTATTGCGCTAACTATTATTGTTAATTTCTTACTGCTGCCGCTTACCCTAAAGCAAATCCGGGCTACCACAGCAATGCAAGCCCTTCAGCCAAAGCTTACGGAGCTCCAGAAGAAGTATGCTAAGGATAAGCAAAGACTGGCTAGAGAGCAGATGGCGATGTATAAGCAATCTGGGATGAGTCCCGCCGGTTGCCTGGTGCCGATGTTAATCCAGATGCCCGTCTGGATAGCTCTCTTCTGGTCAGTTATGCGGGTTTTAGCCGTAACCCCTGAGGATTTCCTGGGTCTATCTCAGTATCTCTATTCCTGGCCAGTAGTATATTCTATGGTGCCTTTAAAAAGTGAGTTTCTCTGGTTAAATCTGGCCACCGGTAATATGATCCTAGCCATCTTGGTCGGGGGCACAATGTGGCTACAGCAGAAGATGGTAACGCCGCCCACTGCTGACCCCAGGCAGCGGTCACAGAGCCAGATGATGCTGTGGATGATGCCAATTATGTTTGCTTTCTTTGCTTTAACATTTCCCAGTGGTCTGGCTCTATACTGGGTGACTTCAAGTGTTATCCGAATCGCTATCCAGTATTTTGTTAGCGGATGGGGAAGCTTGGTTCCAGCTTCGGCTAAGAAGCCAGCTGGTAGGGATAGGGATACGAAGTATTTAAAGCGTATTACCGAAGTAGAGCAAGCACCTTCAGAGGGTGCTGCTATTAGTACCGATATTATTGAGCCAGAATCTAGACCAGAAGAAGGGTTGGGCTATGAAGAGTCTGGAGATAAGCGCCAAGACCGTAGAGGAGGCTATCCAACAAGCCTTAGAACAACTAGGCGTCAACCGAGAAGAGGTAGAGGTCACCGTCCTAAGCGAAGGTAAGTCCGGCATCCTGGGGCTGGGTGCTAAGGAAGCCAAGATTAGGGTGAGACCATTGGTGCCTATGTCTGAGAAACAGAGCGATATAGCTGAGGCGGCTAAGGGTGTTTTAGAGGCATTGCTTGCTGGGATGGGGGTGGCTGCTTCTATTGTGCCCCAGGCTAAACCTCCTGTTGAAGAAGAAGGGTCTACCGCTCCCATTACCTTTGATATAAAGGGTGATGACTTGGGTATTCTGATCGGGCGGCGTGGGCAGACCCTCTCCTGCCTGCAGTATATTGTTAGGCTTATTGTAGCTCATCAGACAGAGGCTTGGCTGCCTATAGTTATTGATGTCGAAGGCTATAGGCAGCGCCGCGATGAAGCATTGCAGGCTTTAGCCTGGCGCATAGCAGAGCAGGTGAAGTCCAGACAAGCGCCAGTTAGCCTAGAACCTATGTCGGCTTATGAGCGGCGTCTTGTCCACCTTGCTTTGGCTGACCATCCTGATGTTACCACCCAGAGCAGTGGTGTGGGTGAGGCTCGTAGAGTAGTTATTCTGCCGAAGGAGCAATAGCGTCACCCCGCGGGTTAATAATACGAGGATTTAGCTTCGCCGCCAGAGCCATGACTCCTTTGAAATTACTGTAGCCCATTCCATTTATCAACATATACCTCTATTTGACCCGGAACAAAGCTATCTTTTTATCATTCCCTTCGTTATACTATATGTACAGGATAACGCCATAATTGCTGGCTAGACCCCTGAGGTTTGTCTAGTGGGAGTTGTCAGGTGCAAGACGAGGAAAGCCTTGTCCGACGAGCGCAACAGCGGGATGAGGGAGCTTTTGCTCAGTTATATGAGGGGCACTTCGATAAGATTTATCGGTACGTGACTCTTAGAATAGGAGACCGAACGGAGGCAGAGGACTTGACTCAGCAGGTCTTTGTCAAGGCGCTTCAGTCTATCCCTTCCTTCAAATGGAAAGGGATACCCTTCTCTGCCTGGCTATTCCGTATTGCCCATAACCAGGTAGTTGACTATTTTAGAAAGAAGAAAAAGTACGCTACTGCACCACTGAATGAGTCGCTGAGAGGCAGTGATATTAACCCACAGCTAGCAGTCGAGCGAAAGCTAGATATTGAGCAGCTACTTTCGGCTACCAAACAGCTGACTGAGGCACAGCGTGAGGTGATTTCCCTCCGCTTTGCTAGTGAGCTATCTATTGCCCAAGTAGCCAGAATTATGGGCAAAAGTGAGGGAGCAGTGAAGGCACTACAGCACAGTGCAATAGTAGCCCTGCGCAAGATACTATCGGTGGCATAGGACAATGAAAAATAAGGAGTTTGATAATATCCTAGACGAATGTCTGGAGCGCCTGCTGGTTAAAGGCGAGACTATAGAGCAGTGCCTGGCAAGCTACCCGGAACAGGCAACCGAACTTGAGCCCCTGCTCCAAACAGCTCTGGCGGCTAAGAAGATCTCGACTATTCAACCCCGACCTGAATTTAGAGCCAGAGCCAGATACCAGTTCCACTCGGCACTCCGGGAGATAAAGACCAGGAGAGGTCACCGCTTCTTTGGCTGGCAGCCACGATGGGCAACAGCAGTAGCTATAGTCCTTATCCTGCTCCTGGTTGGGGGTGGCACGGTGGCGGCAGCTGGCAACAGTATGCCTGATGGGACTCTCTACCCGATGAAGCTGGCAACGGAGCAGGTACGATTAAAACTGACCCTGTCGGATTTAGGCAAGGCACAGCTTTATGTCAATTTTGCCGACAAACGGGTGCTCGAGATAGCTCATATGGCTAAAGAAGGTAAGCCTGAGATGGTGGAGCGAACTGCCCGGCGTCTGGATACCCACCTGGCAATGATAGCCTACCTGGTCTCAGCTCAGGAGGAGGCAGAGATGTTAATGGCACCACCACCGGCAAAAGCACCCGGACCACCCGATGCCGGTGACAAGCCCGTTCCCCCAAAGCAAATTAATAGACGGGCTAAACTTAGACTAGCTGTGGCACACTATGCCATCCAGCATCCGGCGGCTCTCCGTGCTGCCCTGAACGAAGCACCAGAATCAGCACAACCTGCCCTGCGCCGCGCCATTGCTATTTCAATAGCCGGCTACGAGAATACCCTTAAGGCTTTAGATTAGCCAAAAATGCATGGAAAGGCTTGGGTGACCTCTATGAAACTCTTAAAGCTAATTGTGATAACCCTTATTCTAAGTGTGCTCGCTGTTCCCTTGTTAAGCTGTGGTTCTGAACCAGACGAAGCAGAACTGTCGGAAAACCAGGTGGTAACAGTGCAGCAAGGAGACTTAATAATAGACATCACCGCCGTTGGCAACCTAGCATTATCCTATACCGCTGAACCCGCTTTTGAGATAGCGGGAACGACGCAAGAACCGCTGACAGTAGAAGAAGTCTTGGTGGAAGAGGGAGATTCTGTCAGAGAGGGACAGGTGCTAGCTAGACTTGATACTACCTCTCTGGAGCAAGCAGTAAAGACTGCAGAACGAGCTGTCAAAACGGATGAGATTGACCTGGAAAAGGCTACGGATAACTATAGAAAAATAACCTATCCCTATAGCTATCATACCCTTAATTTTGATGTACCGGCGGCAGTGGCACTTACCAGCGATGCCCAGCGGGAATTAGACGAGGCTATAGAAGTAATGCGGGAGCTAGGACTGAGTCGGGAGCAATACGATTGGAAGCAGTACTGGGGTGTATTTACCAACCTGGAGCGAGTTCAAGACGCTTTAGTAGAAATTAGAGAGAATTTAATTCGAGGATATGGGCAGGACGTGTTTCAGACAGGGATTCTCCCCATGACAGACTTCTGGACGTTGAGGGCAGCCCAATTAGACATGGAAAAAGCCCAAGTAGCTTTGGATAAAGCCGAAGATGCCCTGGATATAGCTAAAGATGAACTGGAAAAGACAGTAGTAGTTGCCCCATTTGCCGGTTTCATTACCAAGGTAAATGTTGAAGGTGGTGACGAGGTGAAGAGGGGCACGGTAGCGGTGCAACTTGCCGACCCCGATAAATTTGAAGCCGAAGTTATGGTCAATGAGATGGATATCTTTCAGGTAAAGCTGGGGGGAGATGCCATGGTGCAGATTGATGCTCTGCCAACACTCATCCTTCCGGCTAAGGTCACCCATATCTCGCCGACCGCAACTATTGAGGCAGGGGTAGTGAACTATAAAGTGAAGGTTGAAATAGAGTCACTTGAAGCGGTGATGAAGGAACGTCAAGAGGCGATGCAGAAGATGATTCCTGAAGACTTCCAGCTCAGAGAAGGTCTAACCGTCACCGTAAGCATCCTGGTGGATGAGAGAAAAGATGTGCTGCTGGTACCTAACAGGGCGATTACTCGCCGAGGGATGGAGACATATGTTCAGGTGCTGAAAGACAGCGCCATTGAAGAGCGTCCCATACAGACTGGCATCAGCAACTGGCAATACACCGAGGTAATCAGCGGGCTGAGTGAAGGCGAAAAGGTAATTGTTCCACAGGGTACTACTACCACACCTACAACACCACAACCAGGAGGACCAATGCCATTCATCCGACCCCACTGAGGAGGGCGACCTTGATGATTCAGTTGCAGAACATAACCAAAGTCTATCCCATGGGCAAAAGAGAGTTGACCGTGCTCCGTGGGGTAAACATCCATATTGAACAGGGCGAGCTGGTGGCGATTATGGGTCCCTCCGGCTCGGGCAAGACGACTATACTTAACCTCATTGGTTGCCTGGATACACCGACTTCAGGCAGTTACTACCTGGAGGGCAGAGAAGTCAGTCGTCTCAATAGCGGTGAACTGGCTAGAATCAGAGGTGAGAAGGTTGGCTTTGTCTTCCAGACTTTTAACCTGCTGCCTCGGCTTTCAGCCCTGGCCAATGTGGAACTTGGACTGAGGTATTCCGGTGGAGGCGACCGTCGCCGGGCTACGGAGGCATTGGCCAAGGTCGGACTCTCCGATCGGGCTAATCACCGCCCCACCGAGCTTTCGGGTGGAGAGCAGCAGAGAGTTGCTATAGCCCGGGCTCTGGTGAAAAACCCGCCCCTGATTCTGGCAGACGAGCCTACCGGCAACCTGGATAGCCGCTCCGGAGAGGAGATAATCTCCATCCTCACCTCCTTACATGCCGAGCAGGGTGTTACCCTACTCATGGTAACCCATGAGTTTAACATCGCTCAGCGCTGCCAGCGCATCATCTATATCAAGGACGGTCAGGTAGTTTCGGAGGAAACGGCATGAAAAGGTGGTTTGAACCTTTCTCAACCGCCTGGGTGGGCGTTGCCACCCATAAGCTTCGCAGCTTTTTGACCATCCTGGGAATCGTTATTGGCGTAGCCGCAGTGATCACCCTGATGTCCATCGGTAGGGGCGCCGAGGCAGAAATCATCTCCCGTATCGAAAGTGTGGGGTCAGACCTCATTACCATCCGCCCCGGGGCGAGTATTGGGTTTGGAGGAATAAGAGGTGCTGCCGGCAGTACTAACACCCTCACCCAAGAAGATGCAGTGGCAATATCGGAACAGGTCGCCTATATAGATTTGGTAGCCCCTACCTACTCAAAAGCACTCCAGCTAGTTGTCGGTGGTGAAAATATGAACGCCTCGGTCACCGGGGTCCCCCCGCAGTATCAGGAGGTACAGAATTTGGAGATTGCCAATGGTGCCTTCTTCTCTGATTATGAGTATCAGCGTGGCGCAAAGGTAGTCGTGCTCGGCTCTAATGTAAAAGAGACTCTGTTTGGAGAAGCTGACCCAATAGGGCAACAGATGCGGATGGGTGGCAATATTGTCCGCGTTATCGGGGTTCTCGAGAGCAAGGGAGCCATGATGGGCTCGCCTGATGACGCCATCCTGATTCCATTGACTGCTATGCAGCTGATGGTCGCCCAGCCACGAACCAGCCAGGGCGAGCGTGTGGTATCATCCATAGCACTGACGGTAAGTGACGAGGAGCAGGCAGATTACGTTGTTGACGAAATCACCAGCCTGCTCCGCACCCGCCACCGGCTTGGTCCCAATGTAGATAATGACTTTAGTATTATGTCCATGCAGGAGATATCCGATATGCTCTCGGAAACGATAGGCACGATGACCCTTCTCTTAGGCGCCATCGCTGCCATTTCACTGCTGGTGGGGGGCATCGGCGTGATGAATATAATGCTGGTATCAGTACTGGAGAGAACCAGGGAGATAGGCATCCGCAAGGCACTGGGAGCCAGGGAACGGGATATATGGATTCAATTCCTCATTGAAGCGGCACTCCTGACATTTGCCGGCGGTATCATTGGAGTTATTGCGGGCTGGGCAGTCTCATACTTGGTTAGCACCATGGGGCTCATGACGACCGTAGTCACTGCTGATATAGTTATCCTTGCGGTTTCAGTATCGGTTGGCATCGGTCTTTTCTTCGGATTTTATCCTGCATGGAACGCTTCCCGCCTGAACCCCATCGAAGCACTCAGGTATGAATAGAGACCACGAACCAATCCTCAAAAATAACCCGAGTCGCCACTAACCAAACGTCAACTTTTTCGTTATATATAGTAGAAGAAATTTTTGAGTAGATAGGAGGTGAATGTAATGTCCAAGAAAATGAAGGTTCTGGTTGCGGTGCTGGCAGCTATACTCTTGCTGTCAGTGGGTGGCACGGCGATGGTAATGGCCCAAGAGGAGGAGCCCACTCCAACACCAGAAGCAGGGGCAAACGGTCTTCTAGCCCGGGTCGCCGACATTCTAGGCATTTCCCAAGATGAGCTAGGTAACGCCTTTAGGCAGGCACAACAAGAGATGAGGCAGGAGACTTTTCTCAGGTTCCTTGATAAAGCAGTAGAACAGGGGCGTATTACCCAAGAGGAGGGTGACGAGTTCCTAGAGTGGTGGGAGCAGAGACCAGAGACTTGCGACCGTCTGTTGCTCCGTGCCCGTATCTGCCAAGGCACACATAGCCGACAAATGCAGCAGCAAGGTCTCGGACCCATGCTTGGCAGCCAGATGTTAGAGCGTCAGAGAGAGCATAGAGAATGGCGCCAAATCGGGCCACCTTGGCTAGCTCAATAAGTCACACCGTAAACGCCATAAATACGAAGTGGGGAGCCTTCAGCTGGAGGCTCCCCCTTACTTTGCCCATATCCCCCTGCCCGCCTGTCTGGCTTCTGCTTCCAGTTGTTCCAGGTAATCCTGATATTTCGTGTCAGGAGGGTAGGCTTTAGCCTCAGCCAGCCCTTGTCTCACCAGCTCAGCCTCGACCAGGATATCATCTACATAAACATAGCGCAGCAGCCGACCATGTTTGTCTGTCTCGGAGACGTCTCGCTCTAAACGAACCTCCTTTCCTTCTACCAGCTTGCGATTTGCTTGCCATGCCTCCATACCAAAGGCTTCTAGTTTGGGATAGACCTCAGGGGTATCAATGCCGATATACCTTACCTTATAGCCACCTTCAACCCTGATGGTATCGCCATCAATAACCTGAGTAACCCTAGCCACATCCGGTGGCGAAGTGCAACCACATATCAGCAGAAG
>Ga0209979_1004675_pt1 | contig 11215 bp, 13 predicted proteins | sample AnhtaG_FD_183114 | JGI IMG/M metagenome (GOLD analysis project Ga0209979, IMG submission 183114) | Deep subsurface microbial communities from Anholt, Denmark to uncover new lineages of life (NeLLi) - Anholt_01485 metaG (SPAdes) (version 2) | ecosystem: Environmental > Aquatic > Marine > Oceanic...
TTAAACTAAAACATGGAACATTAACACTAAAAGAAACAAACATCAAAGGATTTTTAGAAAGAACAGTGAATTCTATAGGTACATCTGCTAAAGTAGATGTGCCAAAAAGATTTATTGGAAAAAGAGCCTATGTAATTATCGTTGATGAATAAAGGTTAACTTTTTCTGTCCCACACCCTACTCTGACCTAAAATTACTCTTTTTGACCTAAAAATAGGCGTTTTATTGTAATTTTAGGGCAAAGCCCCCTTTTTCGGAAGTTTTAAATACTAAAATGTGTATATACGTATTAACACGTATTAAACCGTGTATGGATGTGTTAAATATGAGTAAAGGAACACTGATTGGATTCTCATTGCTGATAGGCGGTATACTCATATGGATAGCATATGGACTATACCTAGGCTTTGAGGAAATAATGCAGGCGTTGGACCTAGTGACAGGATTTGTCATCGGGTTGATAGTAATAGGGCTGATTGTTCTGTTCGTATCAATCCTCATTGAACAACGGAAAGATGCAAAGAAGATGAAAGAAGAAATTAAAAAGGAGGATCTGGAACCATGATTATTACCAACACGGAGTTTGTGACAGGGAAAGAAATAAAAGAAATGCTTGGGCTGGTAAAAGGAAATACCGTTCAAGCAAAAAGCATTGGAAAAGACTTCAAAGCAGGACTTCGAAATATCGCTGGCGGAGAGATTAAAGAATACACAGAAATGCTTGCTGAATCACGAGAGGTAGCATTAAAGCGGATGAAAGATAAAGCAGAAAAGATGAATGCAGATGCAATCATAAATGTGAGATTTATGACCTCGTCAATTATGGGCGGTGCGGCAGAAATGTTGGCGTATGGAACAGCAGTAAAACTAAAATAGTGATACCTATGGGAATCACAAATATAATACTCCTCATTGCAGGAGTAATAGTCACTTTGTTCGGACTCGGTGCATTTCTTAACCCTAATCTTGCACGATGGATTAACGCACCAGGTGCCCCCATTATAAAAGGTATTATAGCTATGATTATAGGTGTAGTGCTAATCATAATAAGTATTGTAGTTCAATTCCCTGCTTAAGAGTGCTAAATATGAAACAAAAGAAAACCAAATGCCCTAAATGTCATAACATACTAACTATTTCAGGAAATCCTGGAGAAACTATAAAAATTACATGTCCATCATGTGGAACAAGTGGAAAAGTCACCTTTGAAAAAGACGAAGGTTCTCGATCACAAAAGAACATGGTAGTTCTTAAAGAGTTGACAAAAAGATACAAACAACTACTAGCACTTGACAATGTCTCAATTGAAATAAAAGAAGGAGAGATTTTTGGATATATCGGGCCAAACGGCGCTGGCAAAACAACTACTATCAAAATAATGGTTGATTTGATCAAAAAAACAAGTGGAGAAACTTTTATCGATGGATATCCGATGCCTGAGCAGAAAGAAGAAGTTCACAAACTTATTGGATATCTTCCTCAACAGGTGGCATTTCAGCAGTGGCGCACAGTCAATCAAGCATTAACTACTTTTGGAAAACTATCAGGGATGAACCCGCAGGAAATTGAAAGAAACATTGTAGAACTCCTTGATCTTTTAAAATTATCAGATGTCAGATACAAAAAAATTGTTGAATTATCTGGAGGTATGATTCAAAAGCTAGGCCTTGTCCAAGCACTTCTTCATAAACCAAAACTGTTGATTTTAGATGAACCCTTGTCCGGGCTTGACCCAGAGAGTCGCTACCAAGTAAAGCAAATCCTAAAAGATATGAGCAAACAAGGAACGACTGTTTTCTTCTCTTCACATATTCTAAGTGACGTTCAGGATATTGCTACTAAGATTGGGATACTCAACTGGGGGCATATCGTAACAATTGGGACAATGGAAGAACTTAAAGAGAAACTTATAAAGGAAAACAAGGTTGAAATTGTGTTATCGAAAAATTCAGGAAAATGGACTAAACTAAGATCACAAAGTGGAATAAAGAAGATAAAAGAAATCGCTCCTGATAAGCTTCTAGTTCATTTTGAATCAAAGGATAAGAGTGGGAAAATAATTCATCAGCTTATCGAAGGGCTTTTGAGCAACGACTGTCACATTCGAAGTATTACCCCTGTTGTTCCAAATTTAGACGAAGTCTATCAACAGTATCTTAATGGAGGTGGAAACACATGAGTTTTTCACTTCTCTTTAAAGATGAGCTGAAAGGGTTTTACAAATCAAAAGTTATGATATTCCTATGGGCAGGACTACCGCTCTTAACTGTATTACTTCATCTCTTAACGCCGGATACTGGAGAGGACATCCCATTTACAATGCTCTCCGCTCTATTGGTGTCAAGTATAGGCGGAACTCTCGCCTCAGCTATGCTTGCAGTCTCCATCATACATGAAAAAACAGTGCACGCATATGACCTGTTTCTAATAAGACCGATCAAAAGATGGAATTTGATTATATCAAAATTCCTCGCGGTCTATGTATGTATAACTATTGCAAGTATACTAGCATTGATTTTAGGGATTATAATTGACTACTTCGTATCAGGTGTTACCTCAGAAGCAATATTACATGGTGCCCTAGAATCAATAGTTGTCAGTCTATCTATGATGGCTATAGCAAGTGCAGCAGGCATAGTAATAGGAGTTATCTCACCTTCAGTTCTCGTAGGAGTCATACTAGTAATATATGGAGGGAATCAAATTTCTATCATACCTATGATACCTAGTATTGCAAATATGCCCAACTCAGTAGTGTTCACAATCATATTAGGCGCTACAATTACAGGCGTACTGCTATCCATCGCAACTATCCTCTTCAACAAAAAACAATTTTGAAAAAAATTTTGAGATGATTAAAAAATGAAAAAAGTGACAATAACTCTTAGCGACGAAGCATGGAAATGGTGGAAGAGCAATCCATGGATTAATCTTTCACAACTAGCAGAAAGAGAACTCAATAGAATTAGAATGCTTGAAGAACGAGTTCTTGGAACATGTCCAGAATGTGGTAATCCAAAACTTCGATTTGATGGTAAAACTTATCGTTGTTCTAAATGTGGATATGAATATAAGTGATATCATATGAGATTCTGTCCGAAATGTGGATCAAAAAACATCGACTGGGTGCTCCCGCAAACTTGGTCAAAATACGAATGTAAAGACTGTGGATATATTGGGGTATTCATCATTGACGATGGAGAAATAGCAGAGGAAATCAAGAAAGAATACCTTAAAAACAACAAAATGATTGAGGGCTAAAGGTAATATCATGATGGTGGCAACAACAGATACGCTTCCAGGCAGAGAGGTAAAAGAAGTTTTAGGGGTTGTGTTTGGTAGCTGCGTTCAAATGAAACATGTTGGGAAAGATCTAAGAGCCATGGGAAGAAGTGTGATAGGAGGCGAATCAAAAGCATATACTGAGCTAATGGAAGAATCAAGAAGAATAGCGATGCAACGTATGATCGAGGAAGCAAAAAAACTTGGTGCAGATGCAGTTATTGGCATGCGATATGCAACTGCTCAAACAATGCAAGGTGCAGCAGAACTTATTGCATTTGGAACAGCAGTTAAAACCGTTTAAACAAATCTTTGGAGGAGGGAAATGGTCGCAGTTGATGTGAAAAATCTTGTAAAACACTTCGGTTCAACTGAAGCGATAAAAGGCATTTCATTTACCGTCAATAAGGGAGAGATATTTGGCCTAATTGGCCCTAATGGTGCCGGGAAGACTACGGCACTGAGGATTGTATCTACACTGCTTCAGATAACCTCAGGATCGGTAAGTATCTTAGGATTTGATGTGAAAAAAAAGCCAGATGAGATCAGAAAACTTATCAGTTATCTCCCTGAGGATGCTGGTGCATATAAAAATCTCACAGGAAGAGCGTACCTCCGATTTATTGCAAACTTTTTTGAAAAAAGATCAACACAAGAAATGGTTTCACTGGGAGTTGAAATTGCAGATCTTGGAGAAAGAATAGATGATAAAGTTGATACCTACAGTAAAGGTATGAAAAGACGGTTACTAGTGGGAAGGGCGCTTATGACGGATCCAAAGCTTGCTATTCTTGATGAGCCTACTTCAGGTCTTGATGTCATAAACGCTCAAGAAATCAGAAAGATAATAAAAAATACTGCCAAGAATGGAACTGCAGTTCTTCTTTCTTCTCATAACATGCTTGAAGTAGAATATATGTGTGATCGTATAGCGCTTATTGCAGAAGGAAAAATCGTTGAAGAAGGAAACCCAAAAACATTGATGGATAAATACAATGCAAACAACATCGAGGAAGTCTTTATGCGAGTGGTAACATGAGTGCACTTGGAAACATTATAAAAAAAGAAATTAAAGAACTGCTTACGCCTGCAACAATTCTTCCTATTGTTGTTATCGCGTTAATATTTGGCTCAATTGGGAGCTCAATGGAAGGATTCCAAGAAGAACTCCATGAAAAACCAGTACTAGGATTCATAAATGAAGATAACAGCATCCTTTCAACAATAGTTACATCTATTTTGGATAATGAATCTGAAGTTGTCTTCAATTCATCTGACATTGAAGATAAACAATACGGATTGGAACAGATAAAACAACAAGATGGTATGGCGTTGATTGTAATTACGCAGAATTTTTCAAAAGATATACTAAACGACACGCGAGGTGGTCTTGAAGTATATTGGATAATGAAAGGCGCAGGTATCTTTGATACGATCTCTTCAGGAGTTGTTGAAGGATTAATTTCATCAATAAATAGAGAAATATCAAAAGCCCTTATTGAAGACAATACAACAGTTAATGCAAGTATTGCCCTCTGGCCTACATCAAGAATAGATACAACATATTTTAAAGATAGAGAAATTGGGCTTTCACCAGGAGCAATTACAGGCATGTTATCTTCCCAATCAATGTTAATTCCTATCGTTATCATGATGATTATCATAATGGCTGGAAGTATGGTTATATCATCAATGGCACTGGAAAAAGAAAATAAAACACTTGAAACTCTGCTTACTCTTCCCGTAAAACGAACAAGTATTGTCACAGGGAAAATCGCTGCAAGTGCATTCATTGGACTTATATTTGCTGTCATCTATATGTTTGGCATGAGTCGTTACTTCCAAGGATTTCAGATGTCTGAAGGACTAAATCTTGCAGATTTTGATTTGGCGTTGACTTCTTCTGATTTTATATTGATTGGAATTTCTTTATTCATAACACTTATTGCAGCACTTGCACTCTGTATGCTTCTTGGAACCATGGCGAAGAACTACAAAAGCGCACAAACGCTTACCTTTCCGGTGACTATGCTTGCTATGATACCGATGTTTATTACAATGTTTACAGATTTTGATACATTACCATTTGCATTGAAAATTTTTCTTTTTGCAATACCTTTTTCTCATCCTATGATGGCGCCAAAAGCGTTGATATTTAATGATTATTTGCTTGTAATCAGTGGAATTATCTATGTTTCAATATTTGCCCTTGTAATGATACTTATTGTGGTGTGGGTTTTCAAAACTGATAGGCTGCTTACTGGTAGCACTAGAAAAAAATGGGGACAGTTTTTTAAAAAACGATTCTAATATTCAAAAGGAATCTACTGTATGGGAAGTTTTATAAACAATTATTATTGTATTAACTCTATTATTAATACTAATTAGGGTGGAGTAAAAATGAAATCACGTTTTCATCACTATGAAATTCGCTTGTTAGAAAAAGCAAGTAAACTCAAAGGACTATGGTTTCATATTGTCGGGTTTGCCTGCATTATTTGGTTTCTTGTGAGAGTTGTTCCAGCGCCTCATCGATCTAGATATCCCTGTCAGCAAATGTCCATTATAGTCGCACTAGGCTACATTGCTTTTTGGGGGGCATTATTTTCTGGGCTTTCCTTATGGATAAGAAGGGCGAAATGGAAAACTTCGAAAGCGATACCGACTATCTTGGTAATTTTTATAATCCTACTGTCGGTCTCAGGAGCCGTCTTTGCTTTTAACTACTATAATAACGGTAATAGAACTGGTGATTGGGATCCAATACCTAAAGAGCCTATTGGAACTCCAAAGGGAGTTAATCCAGGACGAGTTGTATGGGTATGGAATCCCTTTGCTACTGAAAAAGAACTAACCGGTTATTGGTGGGAAGCAGCAAATAACGATCAAGAAATAATTGAGCAGATGTTTTCTTCTGGAATGAAGGAACTTGCAGGAGGAGAAGACGACTATACGGCATGGGATATTTTATTTAGATATTTTAACGAAGTTCATGGCAATGGAGATGTGGGATATCAGACTGGTGAAAAAATCGCCATTAAAATCAACATGAATAATGGCTATAACGGCCCCTATAATTCTGAATATGATGATGTTGATGCAAATCCATATGTTGTAAAAACATTGCTTCGTCAGCTCATAAATATTGTTGGAGTAGCTCAAGAAGACATCACAGTCTATGATGCCTCCCGGAAATTAATGGACTGGTTTTACAACCGTGTATATTATGAAGAATACCCAGCGACACCACTGGTGCCTGAATTCCCAGATGTACACTTTGTAGATTCTCATGGTGGAGCTTCAGGACGTGAACAAGTTGTAGCCAGTACAGAAAGAATTTATTTTGCTGCTGGCTCCTGTGAATATAGAACACTCCCAACCATAGTCACAGAAGCAGATTACCTTATAAACATGCCCATTACAAAACGTCACGTAGCAGAAAGAGTAACACTTGCAGGAAAGAATTGGTTTGGATCCTGGATGGAAGATGTGTATTCTATTCATGATTATCATGAAATTGGTTTTTCTGCGATGGGAAACCCTGCACCTCAAACAGATCTCTTCGCCCATGAGGATCTGGGTGGAAAAACATTACTGCTTATTGGTGATGGAACGTATGGGTGTCGTTATGGAAACAGTGACATCAGTCATTTTCAAATGTATCCTTTCAATGATGATTGGATGAGCAGCCTTTTCTTCTCACAAGATTCTGTTGCTATTGATTCTGTCATGTATGATTTTCTTCATACTGAGGGTACAGGGCCTAGTGAAGGTGCGCAGAATTATCTTCATCAATCAGCAGAACCACCACCAGATGTTTATGATCCTGAAAATGATGGCATGTATCTATCAGAGAGTCTTGGAGTCCATGAACATTGGGATACCTTAATTGACATTTTCTCTTGTGAGCGATATTCTGGTCAAGCAGGAAACGGAATTGACTATATACCACTTGGCGAAGAACACGCTAACCCTGGAATTATGATAACAAAACCAAAGGAAAAACACTTGTACATTGCAGGAATTGAAAAACGGTATCTTTCGTATCTACCAAAAACCATAATTCTTGGAAAAATAGATGTAGAAGCAGAAGTAAATGGCGATTCTGATATTGAAAAAGTCGAGTTTTCGATCAATGGTCGATTACAACATACTGATTATGAAAAACCCTATACCTGGTTATGGAATGCACGTTCATTCTTTCGACATGAAGTAGAAACAAAGGTATTTTTTGCTGACGAAACGTCTGCAGTAGACAGCATTATTGTTTGGAAATTCTTTTAGATTTTTTTTATCGATTTTGCTGTATGTCTTTTCTTTTAAAAAAAATTGCTCATAAATTAAACGTTTTCTCCTTTCAAATAATAAAATTTTTAACATCATATATATAGTTATACAAGATAATTGTATGGAAATGTTTAAATAAAATTACAGCATATAGTTTTATAGATTCAAATTTTGGGAGGAAAAAAGACATGAAAAATATATTTAGAAAAAGTTGGATAATAGGAATTATATTCCTGTTTTTCGCAGCAAGTGTCGTACCAACAATGGGTACAGATATACAAGAGACATATGAACAACCCCTAGCAACAACAATCTTCTGGGAAGAAAATTTTGATTCCTACGACGATGGAAGCTCAATGCATGGACAAGGCGGATGGGAAGGATGGCAAAATGATCCAACCTGGACTGCATGCGTAACAAGTGACCAATCCCATAGCAGTCCCCATTCAGTAGATATTGTTGGAGATTCAGATCTTGTACATCAGTTTACTGGTGTTAGCTCAGGTGAGTGGACATTCACCACTTGGTTATACATCCCCAATGATTTCACCGGTTTGTCATACTTCATCTTGTTGAACAGCTATGGAACAGGTACTGATAACTGGTCAACTCAAATCAGATTTGATGCTGATCAAGGACTTGTCGAATCCGAATTTGACGGAGAGCAACTACCGCTTGTCACAGATGAATGGGTCGAGCTACGTGTCGAGATTGATTTTAATACCGATTGGCAAATGATCTACTACGATGGTGACCTATTGACTGAGAAGAGCTGGACTGAGGGAGTTAGCGGCAGTGGATCTCTTAACCTTGGCGCTGTCGATTTATTTGCAAACGCAGCCACTACCGTCTACTATGATGATATATCCCTTGAGGGAGAAGCAACATCTGCTGATCTTGAATGTGAAGGGGATCTAAATTGGCCTGATATAGAAACAGGATCAACGCAAACAGGAAGCTTTACCATTGAAAATATTGGCGCAGCAGGATCTGAACTGAACTGGGAAATCTCAGATTACCCAAGCTGGGGAACATGGACATTTACCCCATCAAGTGGCACAGGTCTTACACCAGAAGATGGACCACTCACCATAGATGTAGAAGTAGTCGCACCAAGTGAAACAGAAACAGAATTCACCGGATCCGTACGAATTGTTAATACTGATAACACTGAAGACTATTGTACCATCGATGCATTTCTTTCAACGCCGTTGAGCTATAACGCACCATTTTTAGAGAGACTCATAGAACGGTTCCCAAATGCTTTTCCAATTCTTAGAAACCTATTGGGGCTATAACACTATAGCAAAACACCCTCTCTTTTTTTCTTTTTTAAACATGATCTGTCCTCTGTTAATCTTTTGTGTAGCTTGTAATAAAACAATACAAATCATGTAAAGTAAACAAAAGACGAATATTGTTCAGTTTAAAGACCAATGGACGTAGTGGGAGTCAAACCAAGTAAATCCGAAACATTTTATAGATAAAAGGGAGAGATAGAATCCATGAAAACAAAATTTAAATATTAGGAATATATTCCTAATCATTATGAACCTAAAGTTTATAGACAGAGAGGAAGAACTAACATTTCTTGAGGGAAGATATAAAAAAAAAGGTTTTGAATTTTTTGTAATATATGGTAGGAGAAGAATCGGGAAAACAGAACTGATAAAACAATTTATAAAAGATAAACCACATATATATCTTCTCTGTGATAAAAGTGGAACGGAAAGAAATATTTATCGTTTCAAAAGAAAAATTGCAGAATACTTTAATGAACCAATTATCGAAACAAATGATCTGGAAGAAATTTTCTCCTACTTAATCAAAAAAACCAATGGTAAAAAAATCGCAATAGTTTTTGATGAATTCTCCTACTTAGTAGAAAAGGACAGTGCAATCCCATCATTGTTTCAAGCTGTAGTCGACGAAATACTGAAAGAAACAAGCTCGTTTTTAATTCTCTGTGGCTCAAGTATAAGCACGATGGAAAAAGGAGTTTTAAGCTCAAAAAGTGCGTTATACGGAAGGAAAACAGCACATATCAAACTAAAAAATATTCCTTTTTCCTCGTTTCATGAGTTTTTTCCCTCAAACAGTATAGAAAAAAATGTTGAGTTTTATACAGTTCTAGGAGGAGCACCATTCTATTTAGAGAGATTTACCGATAAAAAAACAACCTCTGACAACATAAGAGGGCAAATATTTGACAAGAAAGGTCATCTTTATGAAGAAATAGATTTTCTGCTAAAAGAAGAATTAAGAGAACCTGATGTGTACAAGAGCATTCTTACTGCTCTTGCTTCAGGGCAAACAAAAGTTGTTGATATTGCAAACACTTCTAGGATAAAAGTCCATGATATTGACAAATATCTAAAGGTCCTTATTCGTTTAGGTATAATTAAAAAAGAAAATCCAATCGATAAGATAAAAAGTAAAAAAACCACATACAGCATTGACGATAACTTCTTTTCATTTTCGTTTTTATTTTCAGAGCCATATAAGTCAAATCTAGAAATAGGTGAAATAAAAGTAGCAGAAGAAAAATTACAACAGAACTTTAACACATTTGTAGGAAGAATATTTGAAAAACTTATTCGAGAAGAAATCCTTCAAAAACTTGGTGTTATGAGTCCTCAAAAGATTGGAAGATGGTGGGGTCATTATAGGGAGAAGGAGACCAATATCCGTAAGGAAATTGAGATAGATATCGTTGCATTGAATGAGACTACAAAAGAGATTCTTTTTGGTGAATGTAAATGGAAAAACAATGTCGATGGGGATTATGTGTTAAAGAATTTGAAGGAAAAAACTGATTTTTTTGCAAGGTCTGCAAAGCGAAAAATGAGTGTAACATATTACGTCATTCTCGCGAAATCATTTAAGAATAAAGACAAAGGTGAAAACGTGTATTATTTTGATTTGAATGATTTAGGAAGGATACTAACGTAATTATTTTGTACTGATGTGACATCCTCCCACGACTAAAGTCATGGGCTTCCTGGTTCTACGATCGGACTTGCAGAAACTATTTCCAGTTTCTGTAGAGATCTAATCTCCCCAGGCGTTTGTACAGGTTTCGGAGTGCCCCTCCGTACCCTTTTCAAAATGTTGAGCGCAGCATTCACATCCCTATCGATGGTAAGTCCACAATTCGGACATCGGTGTATCCGAACCGATAGAGATTTTTTGACTGACACCCCACATCTTGAGCATGATTGAGACGTTTCACTGGGATTAACCAATTCTACAAACTTTCCAGCATTCTCAGCTTTGAAAGTTGTATATTGAACCAGTTTACCCCATGAACTATCCATTATCGAATTAGCCAAATGATGATTTTTGACCATATTATTAATTCTTAGATCCTCAAACGCAATCATGTCAGCTTTCCTGACCAAATCATTTGAAACCTTATGCAGAAAATCATCTCGTTGTCTCTCAATTTTCCTATGAGCCCTAGCTACCTTGAGTTTAGCATCTTTCCCATGATTACTCCCCTTTTTCTTCTTGGACAACCTTCTCTGAAGTTTTTTAAGATTCAATTCAGATTTCTTTAGAAAATGCGGATGCTTGATTATTTCACCGGTAGATATGGCTGCCAACTTTTCAATGCCTACGTCTATGCCAACTGCGGTTTCCGGCT
>Ga0209979_1004679_pt1 | contig 11210 bp, 8 predicted proteins | sample AnhtaG_FD_183114 | JGI IMG/M metagenome (GOLD analysis project Ga0209979, IMG submission 183114) | Deep subsurface microbial communities from Anholt, Denmark to uncover new lineages of life (NeLLi) - Anholt_01485 metaG (SPAdes) (version 2) | ecosystem: Environmental > Aquatic > Marine > Oceanic >...
GGATTTCGATCTCTATATAAAAGGTATAGAAAAGGAATCATATTATACCTCTCTTGGGACTAACTGGCGCATGACGGCAATACAGGCTGCCATAGGGAGAAAAGCATTAAAGAAAGTTGCTGAATGGATCAAGAAACGCCGTGGATTCGCTCAGATGTTGAATGATGGACTTAAGAATGTGGCGGGAATTCGATTAACACTTCCTCCCGAACACATCGAACACGCATATTATAAGTATCATGTGTTTATAAAGCCTGAGGAATTGGAAGAAGGTTGGGATAGAGATAGGATTATGAAGGCAGTTGCTGCAGAGGGTGTATTCTGTCAATTTGGGATTACGTGGGGAATCGGCGAAGAGCAAGGCTGGGAAAATGCACAATTGGTTGGAACGCAAGAAGTCCGGAATTTAAGGCTGAAGTCTCATTTGCCAGCAGACTATGATCTTGGAATGACGTCATTGATGTTCCAAGTACATCCAACTCTGGATGATCAAGCGATAAGAGACACAATTGAGGCTGTGAAGAAAGTAATGTCTGTCGCGACGAAAATAAAGGATTGAAAAGAAACCAGAAATTAGTTGGAATAATAAAAACTTTAAATTTCTACAATAATATTTAATAATATAGTTCTGCTAGAATTACTTGGGATAAATCAATGATTAGAGATCTCATTCAAAAATTAAAAATTAAATTAAAATTAAAATATAAAGAAGCACTGCCTCGAGTCTTTGCTGACTTTTTAATGATAAATTTCTCGCTAATTTTTGCTTTTTTTATTTGGTTTTTAATATCTACAAATTTTCTTGATTATAAATTGGAGATCTATAAAAAATTTATTAATAATTATCAAAATTCATTTTATATTATTTCCTTGACTTGTTTAGTAATTTTTTACTTATTTGGGTTTTACACCCATACCAGAGGTTATAGATCACAATATAAAGCATGGACAATCTTCAGAGCTGTAACTCTATCCTATTTAGCTTACACCTTTTTTTCATACTTCATATTAAAATATTCTTTTATTCCAAGGGGGGTTACATTTTTTGCGTGGTTAGTAACCCTTTTGACTATAGGCGGGACGAGATTGTCAAAAGACATTTTTCTGAAAAAATTTAAAATAGAAAAAAAGGAATATCCACTCAGATTAGTCCACAGAGTAAAGAATATTTTATTAGTTGGGGGGGCAGGTTATATAGGATCTGTCCTCGTTAAAAATTTACTGAAAGAAAACTATAATGTTAGAGTCTTAGATTCCTTAATTTTCGGATATCAGCCATTAGAAGAATTCCTAGACAATTCAAATCTCGAGTTCACTAAGGGTGATTTTAGAAATGTGGAGTGTGTTGTAAAAACTGTAAAAGATATGGACGCAGTCATTCATTTAGGAGCTATTGTGGGAGACCCGGCCTGTGAATTAGATGAAAACTTATCTCTTGAAATAAATACAACAGCAACAATGCTCATCAGGCAAGTATGTAAAGGGTACGGGATAAAGAAATTCCTCTATGCTTCAACGTGCAGTGTATACGGAGCTTCAGATGATGATATTGATGAAAAATCAAAGCTCAATCCTGCTTCATTATATGCGAGATCCAAAATAGAAGCAGAGAAGGCTATTATATCAATAACTGATTCATCCTTTGCTCCAACAATAATGCGTCTTTCAACTGCCTTTGGCCAATCTTATCGCCCTAGATTTGATTTGGTTGTGAATGTTCTAACAGCAAGAGCTGTTAAAGAAGGAAAAATTAAAATTTTTAATGGATTTCAATGGAGACCTTTTATTCATGTAGAGGACATATCAAAGGCTATTTTACTCTTTCTTGAGGCTCCGGTAGCGGTAATAGGCGGTGAAATTTTTAACGTTGGCTCCAATAATATGAATTATCGAATTTCTGATTTAGGTGATAAGATAAAAAAAATAATTCCTGGTACTAAAATTGAATATATGTCAGACCAGGACGATCCAAGAAACTATAAAGTTTCATTCGATAAAATTAGAAATATGATCGGGTTTTCTTGTCGTAAGAAGCTGGAAGATGGAATAATCGAAATAAAGCAATCTATTGATAATGGTTTAATTACGGACTACAAAGATTCAAAATATAGTAATTATCAACTGCTAAAAGAATTGGACCTAGAACAAGATTCTTTTCTTTTCAAAATAGGAGTCTCTTAATATGCCCGAAGATTGATCGGGTCTATATCGGTCAGAAATTCATATAACTATTTAAGGATTTTTCAATTAAAATAAAGAATTTAAAAATTTTCTAAAATATTCTCAATTCACATCCTTTCAATAGCTTTTCAAACTATTTCCTTTTAGACTTTACTTAAGTTACAAAATAGTCAACTCTGTAGGGTCTTGATTCATCTTGTGTAGGTGTTTGAGATCGTAAATCTTTTTGACAAGCTCTTGTTTTCAGATCAAATATCGAATGAAAATCTCACGTAAGTGGGTCATTGTCTGTATTTATTCTATTTGTATATTTATTTTTACCCCTTATCTTCCTCAATTAATTCGAGCTGCCTCTTCCCGATGGTCAAAATCTGGCGTGTCCAATTTTGTATTAGGGGTAGAAATAATGATAGCCTTATTAATTTTATTCTCAGCTGGCTTTTTCATTTTCCGTAAGAAAAAATCCATTCTCCTTCTATTCTCTTTTGGGGGGCTATTTCTATTGTCCTTCATTATCTATCAATTTATTCCCAATCCATATGAATTTACCCATCTTCCAGAATATGCCATTTTAAGCATATTAATAATACGAGCATTAAATAAAGAAAAAAGGAGTAGTTTTACAAAGAATCCTTATTTTCTCAGTGGATTGATTACAGGGATGATAGGGACAGGAGATGAAGTATATCAGTATTTTCTTCCGAATCGTTTTTTCACCTGGTATGATATTTTATTAAATATTCTAGGTGGGATTTTGGGCCTTTTAATCTTCTGGCAAATGAAAAAATCATGAATCGCAGATTACAAAAAGCTAACTCCATGAAATTCTAAGGATGTTCAAACAACCGTTGGGTACTAAGATTTTAAAGTTGAAATTAGAGGTTAATTATATTTATAATTTAATAAGCTAAAAAGGTGCAAGTCATGAATGAATATGATAACAAAATAGAATTGATGAATTATTTAGATGTTCTCTGGAAAAGAAAATGGCTTATCATTATAGCTACTTTTCTTCTAATCTCTGCAGCTGCGGTAATTACCTTTCTCATGCCTCCCAAATGGGAAGTTGACGCCATAATTGAGCCTAGTAAATTTTATTACCGAAATTTAGACGGCGAATGGGAAAAAATGCAGTTCATTAACACCAGTTGGATAATCCACACAATTAATCGAGGGGCTTACAATGAACGAATCGCTGCTGAGTTGAAACTGAATCTAAAAGACCTTCCAAAATTAAAGGTAGAGAATCTTGAAGACACATATCTGATGCGCATTTATATAGAAGAGAAAGATGTTGAAAAGGCAAAGTTAATTATGCATTCGCTTCTCAATTATTTAAAAGAAATATATGATCAATCCGTAGATACAAGAATAAAAAGATTTGACTCTCAGGTAAAATCTAAGGAAACAGAAAAATTAATACTAGAGAAAAAAATTAAAGCAAATAAGAATAAGATTAATATTATTAAAAAAAGAAAACAAGAGATTGAAAAAGAAATGAGTGACATAAGAAAAATAATTGAAGAGCTAAAAAAAGAACATGGTTTGATTTTAGAGAAAAAAAATAGGAACGAATCCGAAAGTTTCACAATGCTTCATTATTCAAATGAAATTTATCAAAGCTCAATAAATTACAACGTATTAAATGAGTCTCGTGGCAATAAAAAAATAGAAGAAGAGATTATAAATTTAGGAATAGAAGATAAAGAAAGGCTGATAAATCAGATAGAAAACGAAATTAACAGTTTAAATGAAAGAAAAAGGTTTATATATCATGCTCAAATAACTAAAGAGCCAACATCTTCCATCTCTCCAGTATCTCCCAAAAAGTTAACAAATATCTTGATTGCCGGCATATTAGGGCTATTGATTTTCGGCATGTTTTCTTTCTTTCTGGAATACATTGAAAAACAAAAATTTAAGTTAAAAGCAAAGAAATCCGAGCAGTAGAATACTCACTTTAAATAGAGAAATGAACTAGCAATATATAGATTCTAATTTCTTCTCCTCAGAATCATTCTAATGAAATTATTTATGCATTTTGATTTTTGCTGTATTGCAGGAAAATAGATAGTGCAAAAACGACAGGTTCTTATAAATGCAATTGCATCAATAGTAGCATGATAACAATTAAAAAATATTTGTCCTCAATTAAATAGAAAAACATATGGATATTTTAGTATTAAAGCTTCTTGGTTTGGTTGCAGCCAGTTTTGTAGGATTATTTATCTTGCGCTTTTTATTTCACCGGCCCGAAATCACCTTTGCTCTTTTCCTCTTCTCTTATGTTATCGAAGGCGGTGACATGATCCCAGGACCTATCGACTTGACACCTATTTTACTATTTATTAGTTTTACGGGATTTTTCCTTCCTGCTGTAATAAAAAACTCAATTCAGTATTCGTCTAGACCAAGCGATATCTGGCTTTTGATTCTCCTGATCGTACTGGTCGGAGGATCCTATCTTACACCAGATTCACAAAGTGGAGTAAAAAAAGCCATTCTCTTTGCCATAGCAGTGATCCTTCCTTACATGATGGCACGGGTCTTTTTCAAAACATCTAAACAAATTAAAGTTTTTCTTATTACTATACTTAGTCTTGCAGCAGGAATTGCCGTTATTCTGATATTTATGTCTTTCTTGCCCACCTATGCTACCGGAAGATTGTATTTTTTTGAAGCCAATCCTATTCCTACAGGGACCTTGCTTGCAGTGGGATTAATCATTGCAGTGATTGGGCTGAGCAGTGACTTATTTAAAAAAAACATGCATAGCAAAGCCTTCTGTATCGCCATTATCCCCTTCTGTTTATTCGGGATGTTTTTATCGGGAGTGCGCGGCCCCTTTGTTTCGGCTATTGTGGGACTGGCGTTCTATTTTTTAATTATGTATAGACGGAAACCTAGGATTTTGATAAGCATGGCGGGCATTGTCCTCTTTTTATTGGTGACATTCAACATATGGAATCCTAACATCGCAAACAAAGTGCCAAATATCAGAGCTTATAGTCCGGAAGCCTTAATACAGGGGAGGTCCGTTAAGGAGAGATTGGAGCGGTACCAAGGAGCAATAAAGCTTTTTGCTCAAAGGCCCTGGTTGGGCGGGGGAACTAATAGTTATTATCAACGCACAAAACTGGATGAGTATCCTCACAATATTTTTCTAGAGGTTATCTCCGAGAATGGACTGATAGGGTTGCTTGTTTTTTTGGGTTTTTTGAGCTCAATTGTCTGGGCTGGATTCCGTTACCTTGCCATACAGCACATCAGATTCAGCCCACATGAAAGGGCTGTCGGAATGGCAATTTTGGCAGTTAGCCTGACATTGTTCGTTGAAAAGCAATTTAGCTATTCTCTTACAATGCACAAGGAGTTGTTTGCGTTTCTGGGCATAATGGTCAATTTACCCTATTTATCTCATCGTCCATATTTAAAAAGAAGAAAAGTGTGCGACTGAGTTTCTTTCTTTGCCAATGTTTCTAGAGCTTGAAAAAGAACAAATAGAATTTGTCAGTGATATGGTACAGCAATTACACGAAGATAACCGAGGATATAAGTAATGAAACGATATCGTATTTTACATATTATGAATTATTATATTCCAGGGATGGGATATCAGGAGAATTACTTACCTGAAGAACAAAAAAAATTAGGACTATTCCCGTTTATTATCACTTCAGACCGATATCCTCCCATACAGAACTACGATCAGATTCTTGCTCCGGTATTAGGAAGCCGCATTCAATATCCTGGCAGATTTAAGGATAATGGAGTCGAAATACTAAGGTTGCCAGTGATGTTGGAGAACATTCGCCACACCTACGTGCTATTGAAGGGACTTTATAGAAGCATCCTAAAGATTGATCCAGATATAATTCATCTTCATGGGGTATCTGGATATTTGGTTTTTCAAGTATTGATAATCAATTCGTTTCTGAATACTCCTTTAGTAATGGATTCGCATTCTTGTTACTTTAATGTTAATCCTTACAATTTTAAAAAACGATTCTATTATAAGATTCTCAAGAGATTAGTTTATCCTTGCTTCAAGTCTAAAATACAAAAGATTCTTCCTATAAATGAAGATGCAAAGATATTTTTAAAGGATGAATTGAATATTCCAGAGTCAAAATTGACAATCTTACCTCTGGGTACGGACGTTAAGACCTTCTATTTTTCTGAGACTGAGCGAGTCGCCTTACGTAAAAAATTGGGCTTCAATCCGAACGATGTTATTGCAATCCATTCGGGCAAACTATCGGATAGAAAGCAGACCAGTTTTCTTGTTAATAGCCTAACGGGCCTTTTTTCAAATTTTCCGTCTTTTAAACTCCTTATTGTGGGTAGTGGCAGCAAAGAATATATGGATTCAATCCGTTTCATTGTGAAAGAGAATGATATGGAGAATAAAGTTTTCTTTTATCCGTTTGCCCAAAGAAATGTGTTGCGCAAGTTTTATAATGCAGCCGATATTGGCATATGGCCTGGAGATCCATCAATTACAATACAAGAAGCAATGGCTTGTAAATTGCCAATAATTGTCCAAGACCACAGAGACACAAAAGAACTGAATGCATATACAAACGGAATCGTTGTGCGCCGCGGAGATAAAGCACAGCTACTGTCAGCAATTTCGAAACTAGTGCTGAACAAAAAACTAAGGGAAGATTTAGGCGAAAAATCATTGCAGCTTGTTCAGGATATACTCAACTGGAAAAGTATAGCCCAAAGATCGATTGAGCTCTATCGAGAAGCTCTGGGAAGGCCATAGATAATGCAAAAACGGCAGGTTCTCATTAATGCAATTACTTCAGTAGTAAAAATTGTTGTAGTCGGTGTAGTTTTTTTTATACTCTACCGATTTTTGCTAAACACAATAGGTGTTGAACAATTAGGAATCTGGTCGCTTGTTCTGGCCACTACCTCAGTGACTCAAATTGCAAATTTTGGACTTGGAGGGAGCGTCATAAAATTCGTAGCAAAATATGTTGCAAGAGAAGAAGATAAGAAGGTATCGGGGGTAATTCAAACTGCAGCTCTTTCTGTCTGTACATTTGTAGGTATCGTTTTATTAATTAGCTATCCTATTGCTAAACTGGTGCTTGGATTAGTTATACCGAATGAATCTCTTCCACTTGCACTATCTATTTTACCTTATGCCTTCTTCGCCTTATGGATTATGGTCATCACCAGCATTTTTCAAGCTGGTCTTGATGGATATCAGCGCATCAATCTCCGAAACACTCTTTTGATGGCAGGGGCAATCCTTCATCTACTTCTTTGTTTTATATTTGCCCCGACATACGGATTAATGGGTGTAGCTTATGCGAGGATTATCCAGAATATTACAGTGCTATTCAGTAGCTGGTTTTTACTTAAAAGATATATTCCGCTACTCCCAATTTTTCCCTTAAAATGGAACAAAGGTCTATTTAAGGAAATGATTGGCTATGGTATAAATTATCAGGTGATATCCATAACCTCTATGCTTTACGACCCCCTTACAAAAGCTTTACTTAGCAAATTTGGAGGACTCTCTATGGTTGGATATTTTGAGATGGCAAGCAAGATGATTCAACAGCTTCGTTTGCTTATTGTCTCAGCTAATCAGGTGCTTTTCCCGGCAATTGCCAACTTGAAGGAGAAGATACCAGAGAAGATACAATCCGTGTATCTAACTTCTTATCAATTAGTTTTTTATCTTGCGTTACCCTTATTTTCCCTGATTATTGTGTGCACACCAATCATATCTGTGTTATGGATTGGACATTATGAAAGTATTTTTGTGACTTTTGGAATATTACTTGCAATCGGCTGGTTCTTGAACACATTAAGTGCTCCTGCTTATTATGCAAATTTGGGTATTGGAGAACTTCGCTGGAATGTAGTGGGCTACATTGTAATATTGTTGCTAAATGCTATCTTAGGATTCCTATTAGGTGTATCCTATGACGGCATCGGAGTAGTGATTGCATTCGTAGTTTCCTTGGCTTTCGGTGGGAGTATAATTTATTTTTCTTATCATATAAAGCATAAAATTCCTTTAATAGAATTACTACCAAAAGCTAGCAAATTAATTATAATAGCCTGCTTGATTAGTGTAATATCCACTCTTATAGTACAAAATAGACTCAATCATAGCCTAAATACAATTGAAATAAACAGCATAATTATCCTCTTATTTTCAGTAATTGTTTTTATCCCTTTTTGGCTTCACCCTATGCGAAGACGTTTAGTAGGATGGTTGACTAATGAATTATTAGGAAAGTAGTATGATAACAATTAAAAAATATTTGAAATCAAATAGTATTGCCTGAAATTTATAAGTCCATGTTCTCCATTTTAATTTGCATTCGAGCTTTAAGATGAAAAACGATATGAAATACAAGATACTGTATGAAAAGCAATATGGTAAAAAGAAACTAGTAAATCTTCCTCAAAAGAAATACTGGGGATTGCGGCGTCTTTTGAGGAAATACGACTGGGATCGATATGATATAGCTGAACAACTAACTCATCCAGGTAAGATAATTTTAGATATTGGCTGCGGTGAAGGTAATTTATTATTCAGACTTAAGGACAAGTTTGATGAACTTTACGGTCTTGATGTTGCACCGTCACGTTTAAAAGAAGCTGAAGCAAAGATCAAAGAGATTGATCCGTCCAAGGCTTCGAAATTCAAATTTATCGAAGGTAATGCCGACAGCCCTTTGCCTTTTCCTAATGAATCCTTCGATGTAATTACCTGTATTGCTGTAATGGAGCATGTCTATGATATATTTTCTCTAGTGAAAGAAATGTTTCGCGTACTTAAACCAGGCGGCTATGTCGTTGCAGAAGTTCCCAATATCGCCTATCTGAAGCATAGGATTTCCTTGCTTTTAGGTCTTCTTCCTGTGACCAGTTCTCCTTACAATTGGAAGGAAGTTGGCTGGGATGGAGGTCATATTCACTATTTTACTATGAAAAAGTTTTCTCTGTTGTTTTCATCTCAAGGATTTCGAATTGAAGAGAAGTGCGGAAGTGGCTTCTTGGCCAAATTAAGAAATTGGTGGCCGACGCTTTTATGTGGCGATCTTGTCATTAAAGCAGTAAAACAATGAAAATGTTAAAAGTTTTACTTGTTACTAATATAATTCCTCCCTATCGCATCCCTCTTCAAACGCATTTAAAGCAGTGATCTCTAATAAAGCATGAAAATACTGACGCTTAACACTGAATACTCCCGGGGAGGAGCAGCCCGGGTGGCCAAAACATTGCATGATGAACTTAATGTAACGCGTGGATTCCAAAGCTTCTTTGCCTATGGAAGAGGACCAAAAATAGAGGACGATAAGGCATTTAGATTTTCTCTAGGGCCTGAAACATATCTACATGCTGCCCTTACCCGTTTATGTGGACTACAGGGCTATGGAACACCGTTGTCAACAAGACGCCTTTTTAGGTATATAAAAACTGGAAATTTTGATCTAATACATTTCCATAACCTTCACGGCTATTATTTGGATTTGAGTTTTGTTAGATTTATAGAAAATTTAGGTATTCCTGTTATCTGGACTTTGCATGATGCATGGCCAATAACTGGAAGATGTTCCTACTTTTTTGAATGCGACCGCTGGAATATAGGGTGTGGAGAGTGCCCATATCTTTCCTCGTATCCTAAGACCTATCTAGATTCATCAGCTTTAATGTGGAAAAGAAAAAAAGAACATTTTAACAGAGATTGGAATCTTATTATAGTGTGCCCTTCTCGATGGCTTGCGGATAAGGTTAGAGAATCTTATTTAAATAAATATCAAATTAAAGTTATACCCAACTGTGTCGATATAGGTATCTTTAAGCCAAGGGATAAAATTTCAATTCGGAAAAAACTTGGCATTCCTATAAAAAAAAAGATGATTTTGTATGTAGCTAATGATTTACGAAACAAAAGAAAAGGATTTTTTTATTTTTTACAAGCTTTAAAACTTATAAAATTAAAAAATTGGATGGTAATAACGGTTGGGGAGAAGACTAATCTTAATGAAAAGATGCAAATGAAAGTTGATATTAAACAAATAGGATATATATCTGATCAGAATTTTATTTCCGAGGTATACTCTGCAGTAGATGTATTCTGTATCTCCTCATTAGAGGAAAACTTTCCTATTACTGTACTGGAATCATTAGCTTGTGGTATCCCAGTCGTGGGATTTAAGGTAGGGGGAATACCAGAACAGATCCCGGAAGAATGTGGAATTCTGGTCCCACCCAGAAATGCAAAAGCCTTGGGGAAGGCATTAATGAACTTGTTGCAGGACGATGAATTGCGCGAGAAGATGGGCAACAATTGCCGGGCTCGTTGTGTTGCACATTACACGATAAAGAAGCATCGGGAGGGGTATATAAAACTGTACAGTGAAATCCTTCCTAGAGCCACATGATGAAAAAAGCACTAATTACAGTCATTACTTAACAAAAAAGCAAATGAAATTTACCTAAGCAATATAGACGCTAAAAGAGTTTGTAGGGGCTTGATTCATCAAGCCCACCTTTTGAAATATATAAATAAGGGTAGGAAGTGGAGAAATTCATTCCGCAAAAGAATTTCTAACTTGAAGATTTTTATAAAGAATTCAATTAGAATAATTCTGTTAAATTTAAATAAAGGGAGCTTTTATGGAAAAAAGAGTTTTAGTAACTGGCGCCGGTGGTTTCATTGGCTCACACTTAGCACGGGAGTTCTTCAAACAAGGGTTTTTTGTGAGGGTAGTAGACATAAAATGGGATGACTATATTGAACAGCCATATTACTCTGAAAAGTTAACACTTGATTTAAGAGAGAAGGAAAACTGCAAAGAATTAACAAAAGACATAGATTATGTATATAATCTTGCAGCAAATATGGGAGGCATTGGGTTTATCACAACAGTAGGAGCCGAGGTTATGTATGATAATGTACTTATTAATGCTAATATGCTCCAGGCTTCAGTTGAAAATAAAATAAAGAGATTTTTCTTTTCATCTTCTGCTTGTATATATCCAACTTT
>Ga0209979_1004680_pt1 | contig 11208 bp, 11 predicted proteins | sample AnhtaG_FD_183114 | JGI IMG/M metagenome (GOLD analysis project Ga0209979, IMG submission 183114) | Deep subsurface microbial communities from Anholt, Denmark to uncover new lineages of life (NeLLi) - Anholt_01485 metaG (SPAdes) (version 2) | ecosystem: Environmental > Aquatic > Marine > Oceanic...
GAAGAGATAGCCCTCCTCTCATCATATTTAGGAATCACCGTCGCCGGGGGAAGACAGATAAGAGATACAACTCCCATTAAATACCGGTGAAAATATGAAGCTCGAATGGCTGGGCCACGCCAGCTGGAAGCTCAAGGCGGGAGACAAGACCATCTACATCGACCCCTATCAGGGGGCATACGACGAGGAGGCCGATCTGATCCTCTCCACCCACTCCCACATGGATCACTGCGACCCCTCCAAGGTCAACGCGGTGAAGGGCGAAGACACGGTCATCGTGGCGCCCGCCGACTGCGCTGCGAAGATCGGGAGCCCCGTGAAGAGCCTCAAACCAGGGGAGAAGGCGACATTTGGCGATGTCGAAGTCGAGGCGGTCGAGGCCTACAACATTAAGCGTTTCAGGTCGCCCGGGGCGCCCTTCCACCCGAAGGGGCTGGGCGTCGGCTACCTAGTGAGGTATGGGGGGAAGACACTGTACCACGTCGGGGACTCCGAGTTCATCCCTGAGATGAAGGATGTGAAAGGAGTCGACCTGCTCCTCGTCCCCAACGGGGGCACTTACACGATGGACAACGAGGAAGCGGTAGAGGCCACAGTCGCCATCGGCCCGAGGAAGGCGATACCGATGCACACCAGAGAATCGGACCCGAGAGAGTTCAAGGAGAAAGTAGAGTCCGCTTCCGATGTCCAGGTGGTCCTCTTAAAGCCCGGTGATACCCTCAAGTTGTAGCCTTCCCTTTATTTCTCCAATAAATGGAGTGGAATGCTCTTTTTTTTAAAAAAATTAGGAAAAATCAGGATTATTTCAGCCACTGGTCAAGAGGCGGCTTCGCTTCTGGGGGGACAGGGGACTTGTAGGTTCTGCCTCGGAGCTTCTCCTTGTGCGCCTCCTTAGCCTTCTTCAACAGCTCAGGTTTGGTGAGGAGATCGACAGCCGCGGTCGCGATGATCTTGGAGGCATACAGCAGGGATTTGTGGCCTATGCTCATGCCTGCTATGGCGACATTCTGCCAGGAGTGGCCGGGGAGCCCGAGCGGGTAGGTCGTGGTGCTGAACTCCATGGTTGGCGTGTTCCAGCTGACATCCGACACGTCCGTGGAGCCATGACTTATCATTCCCTCCGTCCAGTTGTCTGGGATGGACCTGTCCATGATGACATCAATCAGCTCCTCCCAGTCGGGGCGCTTAGAGCTCCAGAGGGAGTTTCTCTTGTTCTCGGTAGGTATAGTTTCGGAGATCTTCCTCGCGAATTCCATCTCCTCATCGGTGTACTCGGGGGTGCCTAATTCCCGCATGTTCGATATCACGATCTCGCTCAGGACCTTGTTCGGGAGCTCGTTGTAGATCCCCTTGACGAACTCGACCTCCAGCCTAGTCTCTGTCATCAGGGCTGCGCCCTCGGCGATCTTCAGTATCCTCTGGTAGATGGGCTCCAATTGGTCCCTCTCGGGCGCCCTGACAAGGTACCAGCTCCTAGCGTAGTCGGGGACGACATTGGGCTGGCCGCCTCCCTCCTCTATGACATAGTGGATCCTTGCATCCTGAATCACGTGCTCCCTGAGGAAGTTGACGCCAATGTTCATCAGCTCCACAGCATCCAACGAGCTTCTACCTTGTTCAGGGGAGCCCGCGGCGTGGGAGGTCTTGCCATGGAAATGGAACTTGACCGCGTTGTTCGCGTTGCTGCTCTTTAGGCTAGCCAGATTCATGGAGCTAGGGTGGTGGCTGAGGCAGGCGTCGACGCCGTCGAAGACCTTCTCCCTGACCATCCAGACCTTACCGCTGAGCATCTCCTCGGCTGGGCATCCGAAGAACTTGATGGTGCCAGGTATCCCAGCTTTCTCCATGGCCGCCCTCGTGGCCAACGCTCCACCCAAGGCCGATGTTCCGTGGATGTTGTGGCCACAGCCGTGGCCTGGCTCCCCCTCCTCAATGTGGTCTTTGTATGGCACGACCTTCTGAGAGAGGCGTGGAAGGGCATCATACTCTCCCATAACTCCAATGACCGGTCTTCCGCTTCCCCAAGAGGCGACGAAAGCCGTCGGGATGCCAGCGACCCCCCGATTAACCTCGAACCCGTGCTTCTCTAGCTCGTCCGCCAGCAGCTTGGATGACTTGAACTCTACGAAGCCTAGCTCGGCGTAATCCCAGATGGCGTCGCTGATCTCTATCAGCCTCTCCTTGTTCTCCTCGATCCATTCAATGGCTATCTTCTTGCCGTCCGACATCTTAGGTCTTATCGAGTATGTCTCAGGTCCTATTTATTGCGTTATGAGACTCACACGTAGATCTGAGATCTGGGGCTCGATTGAGAAAGCAGATGGAAGGTAAATATTCTAAGTTATCCATCAAACGACGATTAAACGCGATTCCTCGAGTCTCCTAGTTCTTATTTTTTCAACTCGATATCTGGGATAGCATCCTTCGCCTTATCCCACCTCACCACTCTGTATGCTGGATAATACGCGTCGCGGTAAGCCTCTGAGTGATGGTGCGGTCGGATTTCGTTCTCATCAAGTTCTCTGCTGAGCCTTTCGAGCTCTCCTTTGTCAACGGCGATGATGCCCGCCTCCACCAGCTCATTAAACGCTCTCCACCCTCTGAGGAAGTTTTCTGCCACGCCTTCCCATACGGCCGTCTCATTCATAGCCTTGAAAAGCCTGTCCAGGGGGAGCCCGCGCCTCAGGAAGGGTCTAAGGTTAACCCGCACCATGGATTCATCAGCCGAGACCACCTCGATCAGAGGCTCCCACAGGTGATCTTCAGGATCGATCCTCCCTGCCTCCTCTTGGAGCCGCTCCCAGGCCTCCTCGCCCATGATGTGCCCGACCCCAAAGACCCCTTGATAGAGCAGCTTGTAGACGTCTGTGGCCCTCATCAGGGGTCTCCGCATAAAATGTTCCTCGATCAGGCCTTTGACCCTCTCAGAGTCGACCATCCCGGAATTTTGATGTCCGTGGGCGGTTATAAGGGCACTGAGCCATCCTCCGGGTCCATGTATACTGGTGTTATTAGCTCAAGTCGACTTGGGTTGAGATCGGAAGTTGATCAATCCTTCCTTGCCAGCGTTATGGCGTTGGCTGGGCACGTGCTCACGCAGAGACCGCATCCGAAACACTTAGCCGGATCGTAGGCCATCAAACCGTCTACCATCATCCTGGCTCTGAAGACGCATCGGCTCACGCATGTGCCGCAGTTGGTGCATCTCTCCGAGTCGTCGACGGCGACCTTGTCCGATGTGAGGACCACTGGAGCCAGGCCCAGCCTCAGGAGCCCGGACAGGGTGTGGCAGCAGCAGGGGCAGCAGCTGCAGATGGGACTGGGGTATTCGTCTCCCTCCATGGTGTAGGCCATGTGGACGAGGCCCGCCTCGTGGGACACACGGAGGGCTTCCAATGCCTCATCGAGGGTCACCACCCTGGGGTTATACCTCGTGTCCTTGAGGGCGTCCTCGGCGGCGGCGTCGAGGCTGATGCACGTCCCCCTCGGAGCGTCGCAGTTGCCCCTCATGGTCTTGCAGCCGCAATCCTGGAGGACGATGAGCTCGGCATCTCTTAGGATCTCCTCCATCATGCTCAGGTCCAGGACCCGGTGCTCCGCATCGATCTTCACGTTCACCGGGACAGTGACGGCCTTTTCGATGTCGGAGTAGATGTCACCGAGCTCGTCCATGGTCCAGTCGTTCTCGAACCGCTTACCCTCCATGCGATCTGCCATAATCATGCGTCAATGAGATTGGGGAATTTATTCTTACTGGTTCTTTCGGGGCGTTGCGCAACAGCTAAAACCCTCAGAAACCCCTAGTAAACGATTGTAGATGAACGTCGAAGAGAAGCTTGAAAAGATGGGATTGAAGCTGCCGCCAGCGCCGGCCCCTAAGGGCAACTACATAGGCGCCAAATGGGCGGGAAACATCGCCTTCTCGTGCGGGCAGGGCCCTTTTGAGACCACGAAAAGGGGGATGGTGGGAGATGACCTGACCCTCGAGGAGGGCTACCAGGCCGCCCGGGAAGTCGGCCTCAACTGCCTCGCACAGCTGAAGAAGCAACTGGGGGCGCTCGACAGGATAAAACAGGTCCTCCAAGTCGTGGGGTTCATCAACAGCGCGGAGGGCTTCATGAGGCAGCCCGCCGTCCTGAACGGGTTCACGGACCTCTTGGTGGAGCTCTGGGGTGACCCAGGGGGCAAACCAGCCCGAGCGGCCCTGCCGGTACACCACCCCGGCTGGATCGCGGTCGAGGCTTGGATGGTGGTCGAGCTCAAAGAGTGAGCTCCCAACATTTTTTTATGTAATCTATCCAGACGAACCAAGTGTCCTCGATTGATGGGATGAACCCAAGGCTTTTCTCGACCTAAAGACATGGGACCTTTGACTCAGTTTGACCCTTGGAGGTTGACGTTGTGAGTAGATTGGAGGGGAAGGTCGCGGTGATCACAGGCGGTGCGAGCGGGATCGGAGAAGCCGCCGCTAGGCTTTTCACGGAAGAGGGTGCCCATGTTCTGATCGCGGATATTCAGGACGAGAAGGGACAGCGCCTAGGAGACGAGCTCGGGGAGTCTACTGAGTATCTCCATGCGGACGTGAGCCGTGAGGCTGATGTGAAGGCCGCCGTCGGTCGCGCCCTAGACCGGTTCGGGCGCCTCGACTGCATGTTCAACAACGCGGGTATCGCCGGACCCACGGGGCCCATCGAGAAGGTGACTGTGGAGGGCTTCGACGAGGCCGTGGGCGTCCTCCTCCGGGGGGTGTTCCTTGGAATCAAGCACGCCGCCCCGGTGATGAAGAGGCAGGGCTCCGGGAGCATCATCAGTACCGCGAGCGTGGCCGGCATCCGGACGGGCTACGGGAACCACGTCTACAGCTCAGCGAAGGCGGCGGTCATCCAGCTGACCCGCTCGGTGGCCATGGAGCTGGGGGAGAGCGGCGTGCGGGTGAACTGCATCTGCCCGGGTTTCATCGCCACCCCCCTCATCGGAAGGGCCAGGGGGCTCTCCCAGCAAGAAGCGGATAAGATGGTCGGCGAGATTGAGGCGGCTTTCGAGAACGCCCAGCCCATCAGGCGCTCGGGCCTCCCGCTGGACATCGCCAGGGCTGCCCTCTGGCTGGCCAGCGACGAATCGAGCTTCGTCAACGGCCATGCCCTCGTCGTTGACGGAGGGGTCGTCGGCGGTCGGAGTTGGTCGGACTATCAGGCCGCCATTGCCGAGTTGAAGGCGAGGCTAGGCTTGGACGAGGAGAAGAGCCCCTAGGAAGATGGGAGGATGGAGTCTGAAAACGCGAATGACTCTGCGATATTGCCCGTTTCAAGGTCTAAATCCGACGCCAAGAGGTTCTATGACGGGATTAGCCGGATCTACGACTTATTCTCGGGGCCTTTCGAACGCAAGCATGTCGAGGAGGCCCTGGCGCTCCTCTCCCTAGAGGAGAGCGAGTCGGTGCTGGAGGTCGGCTTTGGGACAGGCCACGCTCTGAAAGATCTGGGCGAGAGAGTAAGCGAAGCGGGGTTTGTCGTCGGCATCGATATATCGACAGGGATGGTTCGGGCAGCCAAGAAGAGGTTGAAGACCTTGGATCTGGCTGACAGGGTCTGTCTCTGTTGCGGCGATGCCGGTGTTCTCCCCTTTCGTGGCGGTGTCTTCGACGCCTCTTTCATGGGCTTCACCCTGGAGCTATTCGACGCCCCTGAGATCCCTCAAGTGCTCAATGAGGTACAGCGGGTTCTCTCAGCTGGTGGGCGGCTCGGGGTCGTTAGCCTGTCCAAAGAGGGCGGACGATCAACAGCTTCGAGGCTCTACGAGTGGGCTCACGAAAGGTGGCCCGTGATCTTTGATTGCAGGCCGATCTATCTAGAAGACTCCCTCGGGGAAGCAGGATACGGGATCATCACTGCGAAGCTCTCCGGGATGATGGGGCTGCCGGTGGGAGCTGTCGTAGCCGAAAAATCAACAACGAATTAGAACCCGAGATCTCACATCATAGTTTGTTTTGAGTTGTTACGGCTCGCCCAACAGTGTTAAAAGGATTTAAACAAACGAATCAGGTGTAGTATGCCCCGAACGCCGTGAGGGATGCGCCGTGTATCTGACAGTTGAGGACGTGATGGTCGAAAAGGTCGTCACAGTGGATATCCGCGACACCGTGAAATACGCTGCCAAGCTGATGAGCGTCCTCGGGATCGGATGTGTGGTCGTCCTAGAGGAGGGCGGTGTAGTGGGGATAGTTACCGAGCGAGATCTGATTCAGAGAGTGATCGTGGACTCCGTGGATCCGGAGGTGACCCAGATCAAGCAGATCATGTCCACGCCCCTTATAGTCGTGGGCCGTAGTTTGGCCCTCGAGAAGGCCGTGGGGCTCATGTTCGAGCACGGGATCAAGAAGCTCCCGGTCGTGGAGCGAGTCAACGACAAGATGAAGCTGGTGGGGCTCACAACGCTGACCGACATCGCCAGGATCCAGCCGAAGATCATCGAGACGCTGAAGGATCTCTTCGAGATGAGGGGGGAAGCGCCGCCCAAGAGCATGGAGAAGGTGATGAAATACTACATAGTATAAAACGATGTAGCACCCCCGAACCCGTTGATCATCATGTTCTACTCGATCAGACGAGCCACAAGATCTTCTAACTCGACTATGGCCTCAACCAACTTGCTGATTCAGGATTAAAAAATCAGGGGGCACCCGCAACAAGTAAAAAGAGTAGAGGTTTGGTCACCAGTCGGATTTTCTATCCAGCCAATCCCGGGTGTCGGTGTGTATCTCGTCCCATGTCCTGACGTGGTCCTTGACCTTCTCCGCGAGCTCGATGGTCTGGTCGTACCCCTGCTCCTCGATGAATGCCTGGATCTCCTTCTGGGTCTTCCTCCTGGGTTTCCAGTCGTCGGCGTTGGCCACCCTGAACAGGAACCGGGTGTAGTTGGCCGCGGCCAGCCTCAGGTACTCCATCTCCACCTTGTCCACGGTGTCGTACTTGGTGTGGCCGTATCCCCGGCCCGTCCGGGTCCTCCTGGCCTCGGGGTCTCCTCCGCTTCCGCTGGGGACCCCCTTGAGGAAGAAGGGCCAGTGATCGCTATAGGGGCTGACCCTCTGGTCCGTGGCCATCTCGGCGTTCATCTCCGCCGCCCACTTCTCGACGTAGGCCTCGAGCTCGGGGAAGTCGTGGAAGGTGACTCCCTTCTTGCCCTTGCTGCCGCCCGAGTCGAGGTTGAGCATGAACATGATGTCCTTCATCTCCTCGGGGTGCGTGGCGACGTAGTTGTAGGAACCGAAAAGGCCTGTCTCCTCGGCGCCGAAGCAGATGAGCCTGACCCGGCGCTTCAGGTGCTTCCTGACCTTCCAGAGGTTCCTGGCGATCTCCATGACGGTAACTGCGCCTGAGGCAGGGTCCACCGCCCCCTGGCTGATGTCGTGGCCGTCGTAGTGGCTGCCGGCGACGACGAACTCTTTGTCTTCGGATGTGCCGGGGATGTCGCAGATGACGTTGTATGTCTCCACCTCCATGTTCTTGTCGGTGGTCTTGATCTTGACTGTGACCTCATCCGCCCTCTCCAGCAGTCTGACGAGGTAGCTGCCGTCCTCGTGGCTGATGCCCAAGGCGGGGATGATGGGGCTGATCCCACCTGTGGGCGGCCCATAAGCGGGGTAGTGGTTCATGAAGATCCAGCCCTTGGCTCCTGCGAGGACGCTCCTCATGTACTTCTCCGTCCTGTGGAGGAACCTCTTCATCCCGAGGGGGGTCCTGCTGGTCACCAGGACTACATTTCCCTCGATCTCGTCCTTCCTCTTCTCATATTCCTCTATGGCGCCGTCACCCAGGTACACGAGCTTGGACTCGATCTCCGCGCCGATGCTGTGAGGCAGGGAGATGACGTCGAACTCCTTCTTGATGGGACTAGTGACCTTCAGGGTCGCCTTTCCTCTTTTCCAGCCTGGGATCTTGAAGGTCTCGAAGTGGGCGTTCTTGACGCCATACTTCTTGAGCCTCTTCACCATCCACTTGACCGAGCGCAGGTCGCCCCTGGTCCCGGGGAACCTGCTCCCGTAGACGTCGCAGAGGACCTTGAGGTTGTCCATGGGCTCCGAGGTTGTGTAGATCTCGGAGACGATCTGCTTGTCCACTTTGAGGTATGGATTCTCCACCAAAATTTACACCTGCAGAATACCTTCCTTGATGAGATATAAATTTTCAACCTCGAAAAACTTCGAGTTTCAGCTGTTTCTGCCATATGTTTTTATAAGGAGGTCCCAGGTTACGTTGGGTTCGTCCATGTACAGCCGTGATGAGGTTTGGGAATCAAGGACAAGCTACAGGATGCGCTATGTCTGCGCGGTAACATTCCATCCCTATTCTTGAGTAGCCTCATCGAGTGCACCGGCTGGAACATGTGGAGCCTTGTCTGGCAGCCCTTCATCCTCAGCCTAGGGGGTTCGACCTCCGTCATAGGCGGCCTGAACTCCCTCTGGGGGGCGATTCAATCCATCCTCCAACTCGTGACGGGGGGCCTCGCCGATTCCTTGGGCAGGAAGAAGCTTGTGAACGCCTACTATGTGATCTCGATCGTCGGCATAGGCATAACGCTGGCCGCTAGATCATGGGTCTACTTGATCCCCAGCGTCGTCCTCTTCGCCGTTGCGGACGCCTTGGGGGAGCCGGCCTTCACTCCCTTGTTCGCAGAGTCCGTGGAAGAGACTAGACGGGGCACGGCGTTCAGCCTCCTCTCCCTCACATGGTTCCTGCCGGGCTTCTACTCCCAGCTGCTCGCGGGCTTCCTCGGTGACAGGGTGGGAGTCCGCCAGGTGCTCTACATCACCCTCGCATTGGAGGTGCTGTCCCTCGTCGTCTTCGCAGTCTTCGTCAAGGAGACGCTGAGAGAGAGGAAGCCGGTCGAGCTGAGCGGCATCATCCGCGGCATCCCGGGGAACCTGAGACCCAGAGGAGATCTGATCTCGTTCTACGCCATGTCGATCCTGGATCGCTTCGGCTGGGGCCTCAGCGGTGGCATCTTCGTCGCCATGATCTACGAGTCCTTCGACTTCACCCTCCTCCAGATAGGGATCCTCACCACTGCGACGTCGGTGACCTCGGCGTTGGCTCTGATGCCGGTAGGCAGGCTGGTGGACCGCCGCGGTAGCAGGGGGTCGTTGCTGGCCTCTGCGACTCTCTCGTCGATATTGTTCCTCGGCTACATGTCCACCGGCAGCTTCGTCATCTTCATCGCCCTCCAGGTGGTCAAGGGCCTCGCTATCGCCTTCTGGGATCCAGCCCATAACGCCTACCTATCCAACGTCGTCGAGGAGTCGGAGAGGGGCCGCTTCTTCGGGAGCCTCAACGGCCTCAAGGGCATCCTCTGCTTCCCGGCGTCGTTGATAGGCGCCTATCTCTACGAATCCTTCGGCTTCAGCGGGGTCTTTACAGCCAGTCTGGTGATATCGCTGTTGACTTTTGCCTTCGCTTTAAAGATAAAAGAGTGAATCGAACTACAACCTAGATATAAACCGCATTTAAGAAGAAAAACGAGGGTTAGAGAACCTCGTCCCAGCTTGCCTTCATCCGTTCCAGCCAAACCTTGGCCTCGGGCCTCAGCTGGTCCACCCGGGCCGAGAGGTAGTCCCTCACCTTGGCTCCCAGAGCCACTGTCCCACCGTAGCCCATCTTCTCGACGAGCGCGTCGATCTCCTCCTGGCTCCTGTGCGCCGCGGGCCAGTCGTCCGTGTTGGCAATCCTGATAGCCGCTAGGGCCGAGTTGGCCACGCACTCCCTCTGGGCTCTCAGGTCTGCCTTGTCAACGGTGTCGTACATGGTGTGGCCGAAGCCCCTACCTCCGCGCCTTCTGGCCTCCTCCGGATCGCCCATCCTTCCCGTCGGAACACCCTTCAGGAGGAAGGGCCAGTGGTCGCTGTACGGGCTGACGCTCTGCCAGATGGGTATGTCGACGCCTATGGCGTACGCTATCTCGTGGAAGAGGGGCTCAAGCTCGGGGTGGCCACAAAGGTTGAAGCCCTGCCTCCCGGCTCTGCCCGCGGCGTCGAAGTTGAGCATGAACCGGATCCGCTCCATCTCCTCCGGGTGCTGGTCGACATAGGCCCGGCTTCCGAAGAGGCCGATCTCCTCCGAGCCGAAGAGGAGGAACTTCATGGGTCTCTTGAGGTGCTCTCGCTCCTGGGAGAGGACCCGGGCCACCTCCATTACACAAACGGCTCCGGTTGCGTCATCCAGGGCGCCGACTGCTATGTCGTGGCCCTCGTAGTGAGCGCCATAGACCACCATCTCATCGTCATCACCTGTGCTGGGGAGGTCGGCCACCACGTTCCATGTGTCCACATCCAGGTTCTTGCACCTGGTCTCAATCCGTACCTTGACCCTTCCCTTCCTCCTAAGTAGCCTCGCCAGGTAGTTCCCCTCCTCGTAGCTGACTCCCACCGCGGGGATTATCGGGCTGATGCCCCCTGTGGGGGGGCCGTAGGCGGGGTAGTGGTTCATGAAGATCCAGCCCGCTGCACCCGCAAGGACGCTCCTCTGGTACTTCTCGCTCCTGTGGAGGGCCCGGGTCATACCTCTGGGGGTTCGGCTCGTCACCATGACGATCTTCCCCTCGATCTCGTCCTTCCGCTTCTCATAGATCTCGACGGGGCCGTCCCCCAGGAACACCAGCTCCGCCTCCACCTCCCCCTCACAGCCCATCGGTAGAGCGATGCAGGGGACCTCCCTCTCCTTGGGCTCCGTCACCCTGAGGGTCGAGGAGCCCCTGATCCAGCCCGGGTGGGTGAACTCCTCCATGTGTGGGTTCTCCAGGCCGTACTCCTCCAGCTTCCCCACCATGTACTCGCAGGACGCCTTGTCGTCCCCCGAGCCAGGCCACCGGCTGTTGTACTCGTCACAGAGGACCACCAGGTTGTCCATGGTCTCCTTGCTCCCGTAGATTTCACCGAGGATCCTCCTATCCAACTCCCCGTAAGGGTCGACCATAATCTTCACCGCGTCATAATCGTCCTTAGGATTATTTAATCCTCTTCGGGAGGCTGAAAACGCTTTAAAGCAAGCTATTCCAGTCTCTGCCTTGAGGGATTCTCGTGACCGTCCTCATATTCACGGACAACCCCACCGTTACGGAGACCCAGCTGGTTCTGGGGGAGTTGAGGGCTCGGGGGGTGAAGACTCTGTTCAAGGCTCCCTGGGACATCTCTGTTCCTGACTTCCCGGAAATCGATGC